>Ga0114129_10000145_pt1 | contig 74706 bp, 52 predicted proteins | sample RhiMetdeltSRZDD1_FD_80071 | JGI IMG/M metagenome (GOLD analysis project Ga0114129, IMG submission 80071) | Populus rhizosphere microbial communities from Tennessee, USA - Rhizosphere MetaG P. deltoides SRZDD1 (version 2) (version 2) | ecosystem: Host-associated > Plants > Roots > Rhizosphere >...
GCCGTACAGCCGCTCCGCGAGGGATGTGCTGATCACTACAGCAGGCTCCACGCCGCTGACGTACGTCTCCGCGTCCGTGAACGTTCGTCCGGCGATGATCTGCATCCCCATCGACTGGAAATACGCGGGCGTGACCTCGTTGGACAGCACTCGCAGCGCCGCCTGAAACGCCTCGCGATTCGGCTTGCCGATAGTGCTCGCCGCTTCGGCCGGCGGCAGCACTCGCAACCCGTAGGTCACGCCTTCGACCGGAACGAGGTTCGCCGCCGCAACTGCCTCGACGCCCGGCGCGTGCGGCAGCCGCTCGAGGAGGTCACGGTAGAACTGGATGGTCCGTTCAGGCGTGTACGCCTGCCCTCGCGAGGCGAACCTGAACGTGCTGACGCCGCGCAGGTCGATTCCGAGATCGACGCGCCTCAGGTTGTGGAGTGTCTGAATGAACAGGAGCGCGCCAACCAGCAGCATCAGCGACAACGCGAGCTGCACGACCGCGAGGCTCGTGCGCAGGCGTCCGGTCGATCGCGTCGCGGATCGGGAGGTGCGCGAGAGGTCGCCCGTGAGGGTGGTGCGCGCGGCAAGACGCGCAGGCGCGGCGCTGAGCAGGATGCCGACGCCGGCGGCCATGGCGATCGCGATCGCCAGCAGGCGCCAGTCGATGGCAATTTCAAAGCGGCCGATGCCCGGGACGATCGCGCCATCGAGCCACGCTTTGGCGGCGACCGCGACGCCGAGGCCGGCGAGCGCGCCAAGCCCGGACACGAGGACGCTCTCGGCCAGCTGCAACCGGACCAGCCGGCCGCCGGACGCGCCGAGCGCCCGGCGCACGGCCGCTTCCTGCCCGCGCGTCACGCTGCGGAACACGAACAGATTGGCCAGGTTGGCGGCGCCGAGGACGACGAGGAGCGCGCCGATGCCGAGCAGGAGGCGCGTGAAGTTCCAGCCGATTCCACGCGCGAACGGATCGAGGCCCGCTTCCGGAAACAGCGTCGGTTGAACCGTCCGGTATTTCTCGGTCTCTGGGATCTGACGATCTCCAAGCGCGCGCGCCGCGGCGCGCAGCTCCGCGTCGGCCTGCTCGAACGTCGCGCCAGGCGACAGGCGCACCAAGAAATCCGAGAACGGTCCGCGGTCGGGCCCATACGCCTGACTGCCTGCCGGAAAGTGATTGACGCGCGGTGACGTCAACCCCGGCAGCCACAGGTCGGCCGGCCGGCCCACCACGCTGCCACGAAACGACGGCGACGTAACGCCGACGACCTGAAACGCCAGACCGTTCACACGGACGATTCGCCCGGCCGCCGGTCCGTCCGGAAACAGCGATCGCGCCAGATCTGCGGACAGCACGACCACGGACTCACCGCCGGGGTTGGAATCCTCGTCGGGCCTGAAGCCTCGCCCTTCCTGGAAGCGGACCCCGAGCACGTCGAAGAAATTCGCCATCACGAACCAGCCGGCGACGACCCGCGGCGGAGCGGTCTCGAGCGCAAGATTGATCGACGCCTGCGTGTGTCCCGTGATCGCGTCAATCGTCGTGAGCCGCGCGCGCATGTCGGCCAGATGCGCGTACGACACGCGCGATGGGCTGAAGCTTCCCTCCTCCGACCAGGTGCCGAACCAGACAACCGCCATCCGTTCGGGCGACACGACGCCCGGCAGCGGCCGGAAGAACAGCCAGTTCGCTACGCCGATCGCGGCGATGGTCGGGCCGGTACTCAGCGCGACGGTTGCGGTCGACGCGATCAGGAATCCGGGCGTCCGCCGGAGCGCGCGGGCCGCGTAGCGGACGTCCTGCCACAGGCCGCTCACCCACTGTCGCGCGGGCAGCCCGTCCGCGGGGGGCGGTGCCGGAGCGGGCGGCGGATCCAGCACCGCCCGCGCGATGTCGCGATCGAACCGTGCGGCGTCGAGTTCCCGGCGTGTTTCGGCGACGGCGTCCACCTCCGGCACACCGCGGCCGATCAGATCGCGATATCGATCCTCCAGGTGCTGCGCGAATTCCTCGATGACTTCGCGCTCCCGTTCTGGACGTAATCCCGCGCCGGCCAGCCGCGCCTGAATCTCACGCTTCCAATCAGGCATCAGGGGCTTCACGTGGTCTCCAGGCCCGTGACTCGATTGATCGCCCGCACGAACGCCTGCCAGCCGCGTCGATGCGCGGCCAGCACTTTGCGGCCCTGGGCGGTGATGCGGTACACCCTCCGGCGGCGCAGCCCGGTTTTCTCGATCCACCGCCCCTCGATCCACCCGCGCCGTTCCAGGCGATAGAGGAGCGGATAGAGCGACGCCGCGTAGAAATGCAGCGTCCCGCGTGACCGGATCTCGATGAGCCGGGCGATGTCGTACCCGTGCCGGGCGCGATCCTCGACGAGCGACAGAATCAAGAGCTCGGCGCTCCCCTTCTTCAGTTCCCGCGCATCGCGTGTGAGCGCCATAGATGGGAGTAACACATATCAGCATCTGAGAAGTACGGTGTCAAGGGCCGAGAAGTAGGGTGGTCAAGAACACTGAAGTACGGGCGTCTGGAGCGCTGAAGTACGGCAGCCAAGAGCACTGCAGTCACCGCCCTTGACATCAGCGAAGCACGTTGACCTTGACGCCAGATGGTCGCTGACTCGATCGAAACACCCGATGCGTCGCTGTGCGGAAATCGGCGGGCTTCGCTGTGTAGGTGTTAACAAACGTCTGCGGGTTGCGATCAATCACGGGGAACCACGTGCTCTGGATCTGCACCATGATGCGGTGCCCTTTCAGAAACCGATGGTAGCGGTCGCGCAGCTCGAATTCGATCTTCGTCGGCTGGTTCGGCACCAGGGCCTCCGGCTTCGCGTAGGAGTTCCGGTAGCGGCTGCGAAAGACTTCGCCGGCGAGCAGCATCTGAAAGTGGCCCATGCGGATCCCGCGCGGGTTCGGATTGTTGTCGGCCGCGTCGCCCGGATAGACGTCGATCAGTTTCACGATCCAGTCGGCGTCCGTCCCGGTCGTCGCGACGACCAGCGACGCGGTGACCGGGCCGGCAATCAGAACATCCTCGGCGAGCGGCTCGGTCTGATAGACGAGCACGTCGGGCCGCGTCGAGGCGAAGCGCTGATCCTCCACCATCCACAAATGACCCTGGGTCGTCCGCGGCTCGGTGCTCCAGGGAACCGGTTTCGACGGATCGCTCACGAAGCTGTCAGAAGCGTCGGCCGCACCCGCGGCAGGCGCGGAGAACGAGAGGCCGCCGTTCGCCTGCAGATACAGCGTGCGCGGCGAGGCGCCGGGCGGCGGCCACGCCGCGTAGTTCTTCCACTGATTGGCGCCGGTTTCGAACACGACCGCCTCGGCGAGATTCGGCGTGCCCTGATCTTTCAAATGCGCGAGAAAGAACGGCAGCTCGATGTTGTTGCGGAAGTGCTCGCCAGTCCGTGATCCGAATTGAATGTCGCCGAGCACGTCGCCCGGCATCGACGCCCAGCCGCCGTGCAGCCACGGGCCGACAACGAGAGTGCTTTTGTTGCCCGGCGTCGACTTTTCGATTGCCCGGTACGTCTCGAGCGGCCCGTAGAAGTCCTCGGCGTCGAACCACCCGGCGACTGTCAGGATGGCATGCGTCACGCCCTTCAAATGCTTGATCGGATTCTGCCGCTGCCAGTACTCGTCGTAGTCCGGATGCGCCATGTACTCGTTCCACGTCGGCACACTGTAGTTGAAGTACTTCTCGTTGATGGCGGCGACCGGTCCGGCCTCGAGGAAGAATCGATAGCCGTCGGGTGTGCCGTAATCGAATCCCGGGCCGCGCGTTTCGGTCGCGCCGGCGCGCGGACGCGCGTTGCCCGCCAGCCAGCTGAAGGTGTACATCAGCCGGAACGCGCCGTTGTGGTGAAAGTCGTCGCCGAGGAACATGTCGATGGCCGGCGCCTGCGGCGACGAGGCCTTGAGCGCCGGGTGCGCGTTGACCATCCCCCAGACCGTCTGGCTGCCGGGATACGAGATCCCCCACTGCCCCACGCGGCCGTTGTTGTTCGCGATGTTCTTGACCAGCCAGTCGACCGTGTCGTACGTGTCCGTGCTCTCGTCGGTGTCAGCGGGATTGCGCGGCTCGGGCTTGATGGGCCGCATCACCACGAACTCTCCTTCCGATCGGAATTTTCCGCGCACGTCCTGGTACACGAAGATGAACCCCTCCCGCGCGAACGCCGCCGACGGCCCCAGCGACTGGCGATACTGATCGGCGCCGTACGGCGGCGATCCGTACGGGGTGCGATGGAGCATGAACGGATAGCGCTGCGATTGATCCTTGGGCGCGTACACGATCGTGAAGAGCTTCACGCCGTCGCGCATCGGGACCATGTGCTCGGCCTTCACGTAGTTGGCGCGAATGTCGAACGGCGCCTGGGCCAGCTGCGGTACCGTCCAGACGGCCATGGCGAAGGCAGCGGCGATGAGAGCGGTTCTGGTCTGCTTCATGTCCTTCACCCCTTCAGGTCCTTCATGAAGATCACTTCGCGCGGTCCGCGAGCAGCGTGAGCACACGATCGAACTCGCGTTGCTTCCTGAGCGGGGCGAGAAACGGATCGACCGGCACCAGCCACCCCGCCGATCCCGGCGGCGCCGACGTGAGGAACGCGTGAAGCGTCGCCGCCGCCTCTGCCGGGCGCCCCGACGCGACGTGCCAGGCCGCCGTCGCGGCGACCGCCTCGCCGTTGCGCTGATTGGATCGCAGCTCCTCGATGGCGCGCTCGGCTTGTTTCATCGTCTGGTCCGCACGACTCCGGGAACCGGACGCTCGCAAAGCGGCCGACAGGCCGATGAGCGACCGCGCGTGCTCCGGATACCGCGCCAGCGCGGCCTGGAACATCTCAACCGCGCCCGCTGGATCGTTCGACGCCAATGCGGCGTGGCCGAGGCCGTCGTACGCGTCTCTCGCGGACTCGTCTCCGAAGAGATGCTTTCCTTTCGCCTCGAGCTCGCGCTCGAACGCGCCCCGCGCCTTGGCCAGATCGCCGCCGGCGAGCCTGATCAGGCCGCGGAGCGCGTGCAGGCCGCTCGCGGGAAACCGCGCGTCGCCGCCGCCAGTGCGGCCCGCCCCGCCGATCCCTGCCTGCAGCGCCTGGTCCGCCGCCTGCAGTTCGCGGCGCGCGATCCGCAGCATGGCGAGGCCGAGGTACGCGTACGGCAGCGTCGGGTACTGCGCGATCACGGCCTGCAGGCAACTGATCCGTTCGGCACCCCAGCCGGCCATTCCCAACCGGAAGAGGTGCCGCCAGTTGCCGGGCTCGAGGGCCACGGCACGCCGCGCGGGCGCGATCGCTTCACCCGGCCGGTCGGTGCTCGCAAGAAAGAATCCCAGCGCGGAGTGCGCCTCTGCGAGATCGGCGTCAATCTCGATCGCCCGCCGGGCGTGCGCGATAGCCGCCGCCAGCTGATCGATATCCTGACGGTTGCGCGCGCGCGACGCCTGAAAGAGCCAGAAGCGGGCGTGGGCGAGCCCGACGTGCGCGAGCGCGTAGTGCGGATCGAGCGCGAGCGCGCGCTCGAAATCCTCGATGGCCGAGGGAATCTCGGCGGGATTGAGCGCCTCGAGCTTCAGCCGCCCTTCGGTCAGCGCGCGATACGCGTCGAGGCTCGACGTCTCGCGGGCGCTCATGCGCGCCCGCTCCGCCGGGCTGATTCGCACCTGGAGTCCGGTCGAGAGCTGCATGACGATCGCATCCTGCAGCCCGAAGACCTCCGTCAGCGGGCCGTCGGCCTTCGCATTCGCCACAGCCTCGCGCGTCGCGACGTCGGTCAGCCGCGCCGTGATGCGGAGGTGATCGCCCAGCCGCTGAAAGCTCCCGATGACCACCAGATCGAGTCCCGCGGTCCGGAGCGTATCGGACGATGCGTCCGCCTCGACGTGGGCGACGAGCGCGCGGTCGATCACGCGGAGATCGCGGATCACTCGCAGGTCGTTCGTCACCGTCTCGGCAATGCCGGCCGCGAGCCAGCTCATCTCGGGGTCGGCGGTCACGTTCGCAAAGTCGAGCACCGCGATCGTTTTCGGCCCGGTCTTGGTTCCCGTCGCCCGCCCCGGCGCGACCCCCTCCGGCATCGCCGGCTCGACCGGGGCAATGAAGCGGTAGCCGCGTCGCGGCACCGTTTCGAGGTAGCGGGGCGCCGTGCTGCTGTCGCCGAGCGCGTGCCGGAGATCGGAGACGACCTGCGTCAGCGCATTGTCGGTGACGGCCACATCCGGCCAGACGGCCTTCAGGATCTCGTCCTTCGTAACGAGCGTGCCGGCGCGCTCCACGAGCAGCAGCAGCAGGTCGATCGCTTTCGGCGAGAGCTCGATCGAACGGTCGCCCTCGAGCAGCCGGTAGGCGGCGCGATCGAGGAGGTAAGGACCGAAGCGGAACGAAACCGGCGCGGTCATTGCGGTTGTTTGATCGCGGCGACCACGTTCTTGATCGCCTCATCGCGCGCAACCTCGCCGTTCACGAACGGCTTCCAGTACGTTTCGATGGCCGCCTTGTACTGCGGCCACGCGCGATCGAGCAAGCCCGTCTTGTACAGGTACGGCTCGTAGCTGATGTTGCGCGCGGCGAGCGCCTGACGAACCACCTCGCCGGTCAGGTAAAAGAGCGCGACGTGCCACAGATCGCGCGACACTTTGCCCTGGGCCTGAAGCTGCGCAGCGAAAGCCTGCACGAGCGGCATCGCGAGCGCGTGCGACGATTCGTGAAACAACACTTCCGCAGCCATCCAGCCGGTCATGGTTGGATTGCCGCTGGCGATCGTGATGTAGGCGGGCGCCGGATCGATCGTCGTGAAGGCGCCTTCGCGGCTCGTGACGCGTACGACGTCGACGCGGACCGTCCCGGTGAACCACGGCACGCCGTACAGCCTGGCCAGTCGATCCGGAATCGCCGGCGACAGCGAGGCCACTTTCGCCATCGGATCCGCCACCCACGCGCGGTTCGCGAAGTCATGGCCCGTCCACCAGTATTTTCTGTAGACCGCGGCTGCTCCCTCGAGCACCCGGCGATGCTCGGGCTCGAGACCTGACGCCGGCAAGTCGGCTTTCGCCGCCAGCAGCACCTTCCGGATTGGACCCATCTCGAACAGCGGATGCAGGTCCGCAATCTCGTTGTCGTAGTACTTCACCGCCGCGTCCCAGACGGCCCGCTCTTCTGCAGAGAGATTGCCTGAGAGCGGTTCCGGCAGAGCGCCGGCAGGCGAGGGTTCCTTGCCGGCAGGCCGGCGAGCCCACGCTTCGGCCCAGAGCACGTTGTGGAGGTTCGGCCAGAAGGGGCTGTGGACCGAGAACGGCGGTTGCTCGAGAACGACGTCGTTGATTGGAGCGCCCTGGGGCAGGAGCGCCGACGCCACGGCGACGATCATCAAAACGCCCGCCAGGAGCGTTTTCATGGCCGCATGATAACGCGCCGCCTTACGCCGTCGGCACCTGGAGATCCGGCATCGGCCGGCCCATGAACAGGCGATGGCAAGGCTTGGCGATGAGGCGGGCCCATCGCTTCGCATGCGACTGTCGCGCGCTGTCGGTCGAAATTCCGGTGTTGGCGTACATCTGGCGGTAGAGCTTGGAGATGAGCATGAACGCCAGCCGGCCCTTGATCGACGTGACGCACCGGCTCCGCTCCCACACCACCGGCAGGCTGTAGAACCGATCCCAGACCTTCTGGGTCCGCGCCATGACCTCCTCGTGCGACATCGTCGGGTGCGCCATGTAGTACTTGGGCCGGCGCGAGGCGGGAATCAGCCAGTGGCGCGTCAGCGGATGGCCGTCGAACACCGGCGGACTGTCGCCGTGGCTCTTCTCCCATTTGTCGAAGTCGATCGTGCCGGGGAAGGGCGTGAGCATCACGAACTGCGCGAAGGTGATGCCCGCGCGCTCCGCGAGATCGGAGGTGGCCTTGAATGTCTCCTCCCGGTCGGTGGGCAGCCCGAAGATGAACGACCCGAGCACGTGCACGCCGTGCTCGCGGAACGTGCGGAGCCGGGCCGCGAGCGCGTCGCCCGCCAGATTGAAGTCCTTGTAGATCGCCTTGAGGCCGTCGGGCGTCACCGACTCGACGCCGACGAGCGCGCCCTTGATGTGCGCCCGGCGCATGGCATCGAGGAATTCGGGGTCCTCGGCGGCCTCCATCGTGATTTGGGTAAAGAACACCGTGTCGCCCGGCAGCTTTTCGAGCCGCGACATCAGCGCAAACCGCTCCGCGCGAATCTCCTCCAGTTCGTGCAGGCGGCTCTTGTCTTCCCGCCTGGCGGCCTGCTCGAGGTCCTTCAGGGCCACCGGATAGAAATTGTCGTCGGCCAGCGCGATGAACCGGAATCCCTTGCGGCGGAGCGCCACGATCTCGCCGACAACGGCGTCGACCGTGCGCACGCGAGGCTCCTGGCCGTCGGTACGCCACACCGAGCAGAAGGAGCAATGTTTGGGGCAGCCTCGGACGGTCTGCACGGACGCCCACATGTACCGGCCGCGGGGTACTAGATCCCAGCGGGCCGGCACGAACGACGAGCCGTCCACCCGTCCGCCCTCGTACTGGCTGCGCGGCGCACCCGCCTCGCAGTCGGCCAGCACCTGCGGCCAGACGAGATCGCCGTCACCGCGGACGACGGCATGCGCTCCACCATACGTGCGCGCTTCGTCGGGAAACAACGTCGCATGAATGCCACCGAAGATCACGTAGGCGCCAGCGGCGCGCGCCAGGCGTCCAACTTCGTAGCCGCGAAGCGCGTTGCCCGTATGAATGCCGATGCCGACGGCGTCACCCGGCTCGAGGCGCCCGGGGTCGAACGACTCAAGCGTCTCGTCCGCGAGGATGGGGTCGCCCAGGCGGGCGGGTGTCGCTGCGGCGAGCACGAACATCCACCGGGGGGTGATGACGGCCACGCCAAACGAGATGTCGCTCGGGTTGACGAGAAACACCTTCATGCAGACTCCATCGCGACTGACGCTGTCATGCCCTTCCGAGCGCGGCCAACCGCCGGTCGAAGATGTGGCGCTCGTTCGGTGTCAGCCAGCCGTTATCCATGACCTTCTCGACGAACAGCGCCGGAGAGTTCTCGAACAAGCGCCGCACGAGATGCCGCACGGCACGACGCCGGGCGACGGCGATCGGGACGCGCGCTCGAAACACGAACGCCCGGCTGGCGCGCCCATGCGTCACGTAGCCTTTGTGCTCAAGAATGCGAAGAGTGGTGAGGACGGTGTTATACGCGAGATGCGGACGACCACGAAGGCCCGCCAGCACACGCCGCACCGTTGCGCGGGGGACCCTCCACAGAACGTGCATTAATCGCAACTCGGCGTCGGTGAGCTGAGATGACTTATGCCGAGGCAAGTCCTGGACTCAATCGGTCGTCCCCTCCTCCTATGAATTTAAGAGTTCCTAAGGGTACCACCCAGCGGCGGCGCCGTCCAGAGAATAACCATCACCGCTCAATGACTGCTCCGAATCAACCCTCCGTCCACCTGCAGCGTCGCGCCGGTGACGTACTGTGCGGCGTCGGAGAGAAGAAAGACGGCCGCATTTGCGTACTCGTTCGGCTCGCCATAGCGGCCGAGCGGAATCGTCTTCGCCCAGGTCTCCCGCACATCGTCGGCCGACTTGCCGAGGGCGTTGCCGCGAATCGTGTCGAGCTCGCGGACGCGATCCGTGTCGATGCGGCCGGGCAGCAGATGATTGACGCGGATCTTGTCGCCGGCCAGCTCGTTCGCCAGCGTCTTCGACAGCGCGCCCACCGACGTGCGCACGACGTTGGACAGTGCCAGGTTCGGCACGGGCTCTTTCACGGCCGACGAGGACGACATGACGATTGCGCCCCCGCCGCGGGCTTTCATCGACGGCACGGCCAGCCGGACCATCCGCACTGCGCTCAACACAAGCAGCTCGAATGCGTTCTTCCACGCGTCGTCGTCGAACGACAGCGCGGTGCCGGCGGGAGGACCGCCCGAGTTGGCAAACAGGAGATCGACGCCGCCAAATTTCTCGATCGTCTTGGCGTGCCAGGCGTTGAGCGAGTCGGCCGAGCGGACGTCGACGGGAAGAGCGAGCGTCTCCATGTAGGTTTCCGCCGAGACCCGCTTGCCCGCGTCGTGGATGGCCTGTTCGTTTCGCGAACTCATAGAGACCTTGACGCCTTCGGCCGCGAGCGCCCGTGCGACGGCGTAGCCGAGGCCGCGGCTCGCGCCCGCGACCATCGCCACCTTGCCCTTCAGCCCAAGATCCATGATGCGCCTTCCTGTTGAGCGGTCCACGCCAGCACGCGATCGAGCGCCAGTCTCGTTCCCTCGTCGAGCACGGCGCCCGGAGCGCGCGTCGACGCGTCGGCGATCGCGCCGCGCCGCTTGAACACCTCCTTGCGAATCGCCATCCCGATCCCCTCCTGGAACTCGAACCGCATCAGCGGCACGAAGCGGTAGAAGAGCGCCGCCGCCTGATCGACGTCGCCGGCGCGATAGAGGGCGACGACTTTGACGAGCACTTCCGGATAGGCGAAGCCGGTCATCACGCCCGCGGCGCCGGCCAGCAGCTCTTCGAGCAGGAACACGCCGCCGAGCCCGCCGAGGATCGCGACCTTTGTTTCGCCGGCCGCGACGAGGATGCGCGCGGTCTTGAACGGCGTCGGCGGATCCTCGAGCTTGATCGCGCGCGCGGCGGGCACTTCCCGCGCGATTCGCGCGAGCAGGCCGGCCTCCATCGCGAATCCGGAAATGGGCGGATAGTCCTGCACGACGATCGGCAGGTCGACGGCCTCGGCAAGCGCTTTGTAATGATTGACGACCGACTCGCTGTTCAGCTTCGCCATACGCGGCGGGCTGACCATGACCGCGGAGGCGCCGAGCGATTTCGCCTCGCGGCTGAAGTCGATGCACGCGCGGACCCCGTCGGCCGACGTGCCGACGATGACCTTCGCGCGTCCGGCAACCTGACGCACGACCGTGTCGACGATGACGCCACGTTCGCGTTCGCTCAGCCGCGCCGCCTCGCCGGTGACCCCGAGCGCCGTGACACCGTTGACACCCGCCGCGACGATCAAGTCGACGACGCGCTTCAGACTCTCGATGTCGACCTCGCCGCCGCCGCGAAACGGCGTCGGCAGGACGGAATAAACCCCCTCAAATGGCACGACCCCTCCGTGCTGGGACACGGAAGGGTATCAAAAAGCTATGAGGCTCTGAGGCTATGAGGCTCAAAGGCTACGAGGCGATGAGGTTTCGAGGCGTTGGGCACAGCTGCGCTGAGGAATGAGGCAATGAGAGCCTCATGCCCTCAGCGCCTCATGGCCTCATAGCCTCATCACGTCACTTGACAACAGTTAGCGTCGATTCGAGTTTCAGGATTTCGCCAGTGATCTTGTCGGTTGCGGTCGCCCACAACAACGACTGCCCATCGCGCATGGGGAACTCGTTTGAGAACGAGTAGGTTCGGAACGCCATGGGGTCGGCGAGTTTTAGCGGCGCGCGCGTGTCGGCATCCGCGGTGAAGATGGAGGAATCCTGGACCCGCAGATTGACCATGAAGCGTCCATCCGGCAGCTGGCGGGCCCAGCAGTCGATCGACGTGCCGATGTTCCGGAATTCCGTGCGGTTCGTGGTGGACGAGGTCGACGTCGTCCGGCCGCCCCCGGTCGGGTTTTCGTTGCCGCTGGTGACGACGCTGCTGCCGACCGGCACGTCGACGCCGATTCGCAGGTTCACGCCGTTGCCGTTGGCGTTCACAAAGAGTGTGTACGGCAGGCTGCTGATCTTCTTCTCGCCTTGAAAGCGCGAGAGGACAACGTCGATCTTGACAGGGATGATCGGCGGAGCTGGCTGCGCCGGCGTGACGCCCTGGGCGATGATGCGATTCGAGGGCGTCGCAATCGTCAGAGCGGCGATCATCGAGAGTGCGGCGATTTGTCGGGTCATCACGTCAGCGGTCCTTGTTTCTGCCGCCGTCAGCCGGCGGCGTTATGGGTTGAATCGTGATCGCCGGAATCCCGATGGCTTCGGGCGCAGGCAGACGTCCCTCGTCATCGACGGCTTCGGCCATCGCCCGCGGTACCGGCGAACGTCCGCTCTGCATCGCGAGGAGAATCCGCCGCAACGCGATCGCCTGATCCGGCGGGACGAGCGCCTCGGCTACGGGTTCCGCAACTGCCGGTGTTTCCGGGACGCTCGTCCGCCGTCGTGCAATCGCGCCTAGTGGGCGATCGGGTGCAGATTGCTGGACTGGGGAAAGCGAAGGCGGCTCCGAAACCTGCCGGCTCACTTCTGTCCGTCGAGCTTCCGTCTGAACAATCGGCTGTCGTACTGCATCGCGGTCGGGGGTAACGCTCAACGCGACCGCAACGGTCAGAATCGCCAGCGCAGCGCCAACTGTCCACGATCCAAGCGGCGACCGGAGTGGTGATCCGGCATAGACTCGCGTGCGCACGCGCGCGACCATCTGCGGCGATGGCTCGATCGAAAGCGCCGTCGCCAGGTCATGCAGGAGATCGTCGACGCGCGCGTCGCTCATCGCAGCAGCTCCTGAAGTCGTCGCCGGGCCTCGAACAGCCGCGACTTGACCGTGCCCGCAGGCGCGCCGACGAGCGCCGCCACTTCGCGGACGCCGTGCCCCTCGATCGCTGCGAGGACGACGACGACGCGAAGCCGTTCGGGGAGCCGATCGATTGCCTGCCATAGCCGCGTCGACCGTTCGGTCGCGATTGCCTCTTCTTCGAGATGGGGCGTTGCACCGGGTGTCACGGCCGCCTGACGCTCCTCGCGCGCCAACCGGCGCCGATCGCCGCGCCGCCGATCCAACGCAAGCCGCCACGTCATCCGGACGAGCCACGCGCGGAACCGATCGCGGTCGCGCAGCCGTCTGAAGCGCTGATACGCTCTCGCGAACGCCTCCTGCGCGACATCCTCGGCATCCTGTCGATGCCTCAACACGCTGAACGCGACGCGGAACGCCAGGCTGGACGAGTCAGCCAGGCGTGCCTCGAACTCGAGCGCGAGCGCATCCTCGGCGCTCACCAATGGACCGGCGAAGCGGTCGGCGAACTCGGTCATCCCGATTCATTGACAAGACGCCGCGGAGGGCGGTCTGGTTCGGGGGGAGCTAAGGGCGAAGAGCCTTCAGGATCTCGCGAACGTTGCGCACGACATCATCCAGGGTCGGCTCCTCTGACGTGTCGACGTGAATCCGGTTCGGGATGTCGAGATGCGGAAGCGCGAACAGACTCCGGAAATTCCTTAACACTTCGTCCCGCGACCTTGTCTCGTCGAGATGTCCGCGATGCCGCTGCCTCCGCAGAAAGCGGTCCACGGCTGTTTCCGCATCGCAGACGCAATGCACGTTGACAAGATGAGTCGAGAGCGCCGACAGCCACTGCGTCGGCGTCCCCGAGTCTGAAGGCATGCCGGGCACCCGCCAGAACGACGCGAGAACAGCGCCGTCAGCGGCCGCGATCGCCCGCTGTTGGAGGATCTCATCGCTCTCGCGGCTCAGTGTTCGCCGCCGGGCGGCGTCGCCGGTCCCTCTTGATTCGAACAGGTGTTCGAGGATGTCGTCTTTATCGATGACCGGCAAGTTCAGCGCGGGTCCCAACCGCCGGGCCAGTGTGCTCTTTCCACTTGCGGGCAAACCAGAAATCACGATGAATGGTCTGCGCATTGCCGTCAGCTGTTCGGCGCTTGCGGCGTTGCTGTCTTCTTTTTTTCAGTGCTCGCGGGGCCCCACCCCCGCGAGCGCGTGCTCCGGCGCTCGCGGACTCGCTATCCTCGCGCGAGCCGCAGGCGCTGCCTCATGGCCTCATGGCCTCATCGCCTCCGCGCCTTCGCGCCTCCGAGCCTCAGAGCCTCCGCGCCTCCCGTCAATCAATCCGCACGACTCCCGGCTTGACCGTCGGAAACCGCGTGAGCACGGCCGGATCGTGGCCGGGGATGACGAGCTTGGGAGAAAACGCCAGCGTCAGCATCCGCTGCTGCGCCGCGACGTTGGCTTTGCGATCCAGCGTCTGGGCGATCGCAATCCCCTTCTCGAGATTCTCGAAGAGGTAGGCGTTGTCCGACGCGAGAACAACCGTGCCCGCGCGGGTACTCGCGCCGACGTACTGCGACGCGAACGTGTGCTTCCCGCCCGTATAGACCCTGATGCCGGGCAGAATTTCGCGGTCGTCGCCGTCGATGAGCTGGAGCCGGCCGGCCGTCTGAAACGACGCCAGCATCGGCGCGTCGTCCGGGTCGATCCCGCGGTTGCGCACTTCGCCGCCCGGGCCGACGTAGTAGTCGTACTCTTCCCGTTGAATCCAGACTTTCGCACGCGGGAAGAGATCGGCGCCGTCCAGATGATCCCAATGCACGTGCGTGATGATGACGTCGGTCACCTGGGCGGGATCAATGCCGAGGCCCGCTTTCACCGCGTCACTCGGACGGGTGAACTCGGACGGCTTCCACTGCGGCATGAACTTGTCGCGATAGAAGCCTGCGTCGACGAGCACCACGCGGCCGGGCGACCGCAGGACCCAGACCATCATCGCGATGTCGATCCGGCGCGCGGGATCCGCGTCGGCGATGAGCCCTGACGCGCGGAATCCGGGAATCGTCGCGAAGCGGACGGCGTACACCTCGTAGACCGCGCGCTGCTCGCCGGCATGGCCGTCGAGCACCGTGCGCTCTCCGAGGAGGGCAAAGGGCAAAAGGCAGAGGGCAAAGGTCAGGAATGAACGGACGCGGGCCATCTTTTCTCTTTTCGTTCTCTTGGGCCTTCCGCCTTATGCCTTGTCCACTTCGGCCCTGGGCCATTGGCCTTGGGCCTTCCTTCGGCCTTTGGCCATCGGCCTTCGGCCTACCTCGGCAGCGTCACCACCGCAAACGTCTGCGACGGACCGATCGGGGTGAAGCTCTCGCCGGCCATCTTTCCAAGCGTGGCGGTGTACCGCCCGGGCGCCACCGGCGGTCCCTGCGGTCCCCCGCCTCGTCCGCCGCGGCCTCCGCCGCCGCCCCCACCGCCGCGTCCGGCTTGTTCACCACCGGCCGGCGCGGCCGACGGATCCTCAGTCAGATTCCACGTGACGCGACGAAGGCCTGCTGCCTTGTTGACGTCCATCATCCGCACGCGGCGTCCGCTCGAATCGTTGATGCGGATGGCGAGCTTCGTGTCGGCCGGCAAATCCTGACGCACGTGATATGTGAAGATCGCGCCATACGGCGGATTGCTCGCCCTCCAGTTGCTCTCGACTGCGCCTTGCTGACCGAGCACCGGGTATTGGTACGCGTGGCGAAGCGGGAAAAGACGGGCCTCTTCGGAGAGCGTCTGCGCGTTCACCTCGCGCAGTGCGCTGTAGTCGTCGAGCACCCAGAAGCTGCGGCCGTAGGTCCCAAGCGCGAGATCGGTCTCGCGCTTCTGAACCACCATGTCCCGGACCTGGATGGTCGGAAGCCCGCCGCGGAGCTGCACCCAGTGCTTGCCGCCGTCCACCGTGAAGAACAATCCGAACTCCGTTCCCGCGAACAATAGATTGCCGTTCACGTGATCCTGCACGACAGACCAGACATCCTGCCGATCCGGCAGATCGCCGGCGATGGAGGTGAACGTCTTGCCACGATCGTCGCTGCGGAGCAGATACGCGTTGTAGTCGCCGCGCTGCCAGTTGTTGAGCGCGACGAACAGCGTGTTCGCGTCGCGCGGCGATGCGAACACGTCGGTGATGTACGTGTACTGCGGCACGCCCGGAAAATTCTCGACCTTGCGCCAGTTCTGACCGCCATCTTCGGTTATTTGCAGCAGTCCGTCGTCGGTGCCGACGTAGATCAGGCCTTCGAGGAGCGGCGACTCATCAATCGTGACGATGTCGCTCAGCGTCGTCGTCGCCGTATTCCAGGAGACGGTCTCGACCGGATCCCAGAGCTTGCCCAGGATCGGAATCTTCGTTGGATCGAGACCACGCGTGAGATCGGGACTGATGCGCGTCCAGTTGTCGCCGCGATCGTCGCTCCGATAGAGATAGTTCGATCCCCAGTAGAGCCGGGTCGCCATGTGCGGACTGATGATGTACGGCGCGTCCCAGTTCGTTCGCTCCGGCGCGACACCGCCCGCGCCTCTGCCCCGTCCGCGGCCACCCTGCGCACCCGCGGCGCCGCCGGCCCCGCCACCGCCGCCCTCGGCGTCAGGAGCCGGGCCGCCCGCGCGCGGGCGAATCCCGACGGACACGCCGGTGCGGAGATCGAGCCGCGTGATCGCGCCGTTCTGCGACGACGCGTAGACGAAGTTCGGATCGTCGGGATCGTTCTGCGTCTGAAAGCCGTCGCCGCCGCCGACGCGATACCAGTCGCTCGTGCGGATGCCGACGTTGTTTTGCGTGCGATGTGGGCCGCACTGCGAGCCATTGTCCTGTGCGCCGCCGCAGACGTTGTAGAACGGCTTCATGTTGTCGACCGAGACGCGATACCACTGCGTAATCGGCAGATTCGAGAAGAACCGCCAGGTCTGCCCCTCGTCCCACGTTTCATACACGCCGCCGTCGTTGGCGACGATGATGTGGTTCTTGTCCTTGGGATTCGCCCACACGTCGTGGAAATCGACGTGTACGCCGTTCATGTTCGGGACCGGACTCCACGACTTGCCGCCGTCGCGGCTCCAATCGAGAGAGGTCTGCGCCGACCAGATGGTGTCTGGACGGATCGGGTCGACGAACAACTCGTGGTAGTAGCCGGGATCGCCGCCGGAGTACCAATTCTCACCGGCAGGCTGACCACCTCGACCCGGCTGTCCCGCGCCTGCGCCGCCGCCCGCCTGACCGCCTCCGGCTCGACCAGCCGCCGCCGGATCGGCAAACTCGTCGCCCCCGCCACCGCCGCCGCGTCCCGCAGATTTGCCAACCCGCGCCCACGTCGCGCCCGCGTCATCCGATCGATAGAACCCGCGCTCGTTTGGCATCGCGTTCGCGAGCGCGTAGACCCGGGTGGGCTTCACTTTGCCGTCCACCGCGAGCCCGATCCGGCCCATGTCGCCCTTCGGCAGTCCGTTCGTCAGCTTCGTCCACTTCTCGCCGGCGTTGGTCGACTTGTAGACGCCGCTTTCCGGACCGCCGCCCACGAATTGTCCGGTCGCGCGCCGCCGCTGCCACATCGACGCATACATCACGTCGGGATTGCTCGGATCGAACACGACCTCGTTGCCGCCGGTGTTCTCGCTGACCGTGAGCACGACCTTCCAGTTCTTGCCGCCGTCGACCGTCTTGTAGATGCCGCGATCGCCGCCGGGCGACCAGAGTGGTCCCTGCGCGGCCACGAAGACGACATTCGAATTCCGGGGATCGATGACGATGTTCCCGATGTGTTCTGACTTCTCGAGACCGACGCGCGTCCAGCTCTTGCCGGCGTCGGTCGACTTGTACACGCCGTCACCGTACACCGCGCTTCGCGGATTCGAGTTCTCGCCCGTCCCGAGCCACAACACGTTCGAGTCCTTCGGATCGACGACGATGCAACACATGTTGAACGCCCCGCCGCGATCGAAGATCGGCGTCCACGTAATGCCGCGATTCACGCTTTTCCAAACCCCGCCCATGGACGCCGCAACGTAGTAGATGCTCGGGTTCTTCGGATCGACCTCCACATCCGACACGCGGCCCGTGGTGAGCGTCGGGCCAATCAGCCGAAGCGGGAAGCCCTCGAAGACATCGGCCGTCAGCCGGTCAGTGGATGGCGTCTGCCACGCGCCGGCGGTGACCGTCAGCACGACGAGCGACACGGCGAATACGATCTGCACGCGTTTCATATTTGGTCTCCGACGTACGTCGCGCGGATTGATCTCCAAATCCGCGTGTGTCGACGGACTTGGAGATCAGTCCGCCCTACGTACGGCACGTTACCTGTACAACCCGTAGTTCTTCTCCGGCAGCGGCACGACCTGGAACGTCTGCGCCGGGCCGATCGGGATGAACGCCTCGCCCACCAACTTGCCGAGAACGGCGCGATATCTGCCGGGATCGACGGCCTGAGCGCCACCGCCGCGGCCGCCGCGACCGCCCTGTGGCGGGCCGCCACCGGGGGCACCCGCACCACCGGCCGCACCGGCGCCTCCGGCACCCGCAGCTGGGGCCGGGGCATCGGCTGCAAGATTCCACGTCGTCCGGTGCAGGCCCGCGCTCTTGTTGAGCTCCACACGGCGCACCTGACGATTCTCGGAGTCCATGATGTTCAGCACGAGCTTGGCGTCAGCCGGCAGATCCTGGCTGACGTTGTACGTGAACGTCGCGCCGTACGGCGGATTCGGCGTCGTGTAATTGCCGCCAAGCGACGCGAGTCCCGCCGAACCCGCGTCGGTGATGCCCCAGGACTGGAACTGGTACACCGTGCGCAGCGGAAACAGCCGCGCCTCTTCGGCGAGCGTTGCCGCCGCGACCTCGCGCAGCGGACTGTAGTCGTCGAGAATCCAGAACCCGTTGCCGAACGTCGCCATGACGACGTCGTTTTCACGTTTCTGGAGCTGCAGATCGCGCACCTGGGTCGGTGGCATGCCGCCACGAAGTTGCGTCCAGTGCTTGCCGCCATCGATCGTGAAGAAGAGACCGAACTCGGTGCCGGCAAAGAGCAGATCGCTATTCACGTGGTCCTGCGCGATCGCCCAGACGTCGTGCTTGTCGGGCAGATCGCCGGTGATATTCGTCCAGGTCCGTCCCCGATCGTTGCTACGCACGACGTAGGGCTTGTAGTCGCCGCGCTGCCAGTTGTTGAGCGTGGCGAAGACGACGTTCGAATCGCGAGGCGAGGCGAACACGTCCGAGACGTACGCCCACTTCGCGACGCCCGGGAAATCCTCGACCTTGCGCCACGTCTTGCCGCCGTCCTCCGTCGCCTGGAACAGGCCGTCGTCTGTCCCGACGTAGATCAAACCTTCCATGAGGGGCGACTCGTCGATCGACACGACGTTCGAGAGCGGCGTCGTCGATTCATGCAGCGCGATCGAATCCGGCGGCCAGACCTTGCCCATGATCGGAGTCGCCGCCCAATCCAGATTGCGCGAGAGATCCGGACTGATCCGCGCCCACGTGTCGCCGCGGTCGTCGCTGCGGTAGACGTAGTTGCTCGCCCAGTAAAGGCGCGTGTGCGAGTGCGGGCTGATGATGTACGGCGCGTCCCAATTCACGCGATCCCCGCCTCCGCCGCCGCGACCACCGCCGCCACCACCTCCGGCGCCGCGACCCGCGGCACCCTGGGCACCCGCACCGCCTTGCGCACCAGCGCCGCCCTGCGCGCCACCCGCCTGCTGCTGTTGCTGCGGTTGCTGGGGCGGCTGCGGAGGCTGTCCCTCGATGTCGAATCCTCCGCCGCCACCTCCACCGCCACGCCCGCCGGTCGGATTCAGCGTCGTTGCGCGCCCGGTGCGCCGATCGAACCGCGCCAGCCCGCCGCTCTGTGATGTGCCGTAGACGATGTTCGGATCTTCAGGATCCGGACGCGCCTGGAACCCATCGCCGCCGCGGATGAGATACCAATCGCTCGTGCGAATGCCGAGCGCATGCGACGTGCGCGAGGGACCGCACATCGAGAAGTTGTCCTGCGTGCCGCCGCAGACCGTGTAGAACGGCTCTTCGTTGCCGATCCCGACACGGTAGTACTGCGTGATCGGAAGGTTCGTAAAGAAGCGCCACGTCTTGCCGTCGTCGTACGTTTCGTACAGACCGCCGTCGTTGCCAATCAGAATGTGATTTGAATCGTTCGGATCGAACGTGACGTCGTGATGATCGACGTGCACGTTGAACGAGCCCTGCCCCTGGCCCAGCCGCGCGGTGCTTGCCTCGACGCCGACGTTGCCCCACGTCCGGCCGGCGTCCTTGCTCCACTGGAAGTTCGTGCTGACGGACCAGATCGTGTCCGGCTGTCGCGGGTCCACGAAGATTTCGCTGTAGTAGGCCGGACCACCGCCGCGATATTTCGCCATTCGCGTCCAGGTCGCACCGGCGTCGTCCGACTTGTAGAAGCCCATGCCGTCGTCAGCCGTTGGCGGAGAGGGCATTTCTGATGCACTAGCGCCAGCCGCCGGCTCAGCCCCTCCACGACCTCGTCCGGCCGGTGCACCCGCACCACCGCCGGCACCTTGCGCACCGCCACCTTGCGCACCTCCGCCCGGTCCGCCGCGTCCGCCGCGTCCACCGGTTGCTCCGCTCTTCGCGTCGATTAGCGCGTATACGCGTCCGGGCTTTTTCGGATCCACCGCGAGGGCGATTCGGCCGACTTCGCCCGGCGGCAACCCGTTGGTCAGCTTCGTCCAGTTCTTGCCGCCGTCTTTCGTCTTGAACACGCCGCCGTCAGGACCGCCGCCGATCATCTGTCCGACGTGACGCCGCCGCTGATAGGTGCCGGCATACAGCACGTCGGGCGTTTTCGGATCGAACACGATGTCGGTGAATCCCGTGTCGTCGTTCACATGGAGCACGCGGTTCCACGTCGCGCCGCCATCGGTCGTCTTGTAGACGCCGCGCTCCCCGCCCTCGGAAAACAGCGGACCCTGCGCCGCGACCCACACGACATTCGAGTTCCGCGGATCGATCGCGATCTTGCCGATGTGCTCGGATTTCTCGAGGCCGGCGAGCTTCCAGGACTTGCCGGCATCCGTGGACTTGTAGAGACCGGTGCCGAAATGCGCGCTGCGCTGGCTGTTGTTCTCGCCGGTGCCGAGCCAGACGACGTTGGAATCCTTCGGATCGACGACAACGCAGCAGAGCGAGAAGGCCTCGACCTCGCCGGTGCGCGGGAAGACCTCCTCGAACGAGATGCCGCGATTCACGGTCTTCCAGAGCCCGCCGAACGCCGACGCGACGTACCACGTGCTCGGGTTCTTCGGATCAATCTCGATGTCGACAACGCGGCCGGTGACGAGCCCCGGTCCGATGTTTCGGACCGTCATGGCTTCGAAGCGGGCGGCGGTCAGCCGATCGGATCCGGGTGTCTGCCCGGCGCGCACGGCTGCGGCCAGCGCGACGAGCGAGATCGCGGCAACAAGAACCGTTCTTTTCATGGATTTCATCTCCGGGGACTCAAAGTGCCCGGCATTCTCCCATCGCCGATAGTGGGTGCGCAATACAGGGGCTGTGTTGGGTAGGCTCGCGGGAGAGGGCGGGATGTCCTGCCGCGCTCAGAGTCGCAACCAGGCACGCACAAATCGCGCGCCGCTCCGACTTCGCGCGGCAGGACATCCCGCCCTCTCCCGCAGTGTGTGGTGGGCGGGTTTCTGACGGCCGTCGTCAGGTGGTCTTGCGGCTCAACTTGAGGTCCACCCTGCCGGTATCGGAGGTGGTGAAGGTCATGGCCTCCTGGCCATCGACGACCAGCTTGAGTGTGGCCTTTGCCGGCAGGCCTTCGGCCTGAAGCTGCATCTCATCTTTCTTGACGGCGCCGTTGCTTCGTTCGATGTCGATATCAGCAGACGCCCTGGCGTTCGTGGTGCCAACGCCGGTCAGCACGGCCTTCCGCTCGACCGAGCTCGCCGATTCGGATTTCGTCGCGAAGTCGCCCCGCAACAGAATCTGGCCGCTGCCGTCCAGAATCTCGACGGACTTCACAGTATTGAGATCGGCAATCGTCTGCGGGAGCGGCTGCTCGACCTTTTTCGCGCACGAGCCGGCCATCATGACGACGGCGGCTAGAACGATCCCTACTCGACGCATGGATTCCTCCCGTGCCTCTTCGTGCCGGTCCTCTTCAAATCGAAGCAAAGCGTGCGCCACTTCCCCCGCTCGCTTCCGGCCCCGATCGAACCTGAATTACCGGGAGTACGTCGATTGGGGCGCAATCCAGTACTCTGACGGCATGAGAGTGCGCCTTTTGTCCCTCCTGCTTCTTCCGTTGATCGCGGCGGCCGATCAGCCACAATCAGGTTTCGATCCCGCGCTCTTCCAGGAGCTGACGTGGCGCAACATCGGCCCCTTCCGGGGCGGCAGGACGAAAGCGGCAGCCGGGATCCCGGCGCAGCCGAACGTCTTCTACGTCGGCGCCGTGAACGGCGGCGTGTGGAAGACGACGGACTACGGGCGTACCTGGTCGCCAATCTTCGACGATCAGCCGACGGGATCCATCGGCGCCATCGCGATCGCGCCGTCGGATCCGAACGTCATCTACGTGGGCAGCGGCGAAGGATTGCAGCGGCCGGATCTCTCGACCGGTGACGGCATCTACAAGTCCACGGACGCGGGACGCACATGGACCCATCTCGGACTGCGTGACGGTCAGCAGATTCCGCAAATCATCGTCGATCCGCGCGATCCCAACCGGCTGTTCGTCGCCGTTCTCGGCCATCCGTACGGTCCCAACCCCGAGCGCGGCATCTTCCGATCGACCGACGGCGCGAAGACGTTCGAAAAAGTGCTCTACAAGGACGAGAACACCGGCGGGATCGACGTCGTGTTCGATCCGGCCAATCCGAGTACGGTGTATGCGGTGCTGTGGGAATCGCGGCAGGCGCCGTGGGAGAACGGCGCCTTCAGCGGACCGGGCAGCGGCTTCTTCAAGTCCACCGACGGCGGCACGACCTGGCGTCCGGCCGGCAAGGGGCTGGCGACGTTTGCGGCCGACGGACTCGGCCGCGTCGGGATTACGGTGGCGCCGAGCCTGCCGCAGCGGTTGTTTGCGACGGTCGACGCGCGGTCACGCGGCGGGCTGTATCGATCGGACGACTCGGGCGAGACGTTCTCGCTCGTCAATGACGACCCGCGGGTGACGAGCCGCGGCTCCGACTTCGCCGAAGTCAAAGTCGATCCGAAGAATCCCGACGTCGTCTACACGGCGAGCATCGTCGCGTGGAAGTCGACCGACGGAGGCAAAACATTCACGGCGTGGCGCGGGGCGCCGGGGGGAGACGATTATCATCGGCTCTGGATCAATCCGCTCAATCCCGACACGATTCTCGTCGCGTCCGATCAGGGCGCCATCGTGACCGTGAACGGCGGCCGGACCTGGAGCTCCTGGTACAACCAGCCGACCGCGCAGTTCTACCACGTGAGCACGGACAACGCGTTTCCGTATCGTGTCTGCGGCGGCCAGCAGGAGAGCGGATCGGCGTGCGTCGCGAGCCGTGGCGACAACGGACAGGTCACCATGCGCGAATGGACGCCGGTCGGAGTCGAGGAATACGGCTACGTCGCGGCCGATCCGATCGATCCGGACATCGTCTACGGCGGCAAGGTCTCGCGGTTCGATCGCCGAACCGCGCAGGTGCAGGACGTCGGACCGCCGAGGGGACCGAATTTCCGCGTGCTGCGGACGGCACCGCTTCTCTTCTCGACCGGGTTCGAGACGCGTCTGGCGACCGGCCCACTCAATACGCGCACGCTCCTGTTCGCCGCCAATACGCTGTGGAAGACGACGAACGGCGGACAGCAGTGGACGGAGATCAGCCCCGATCTCACGCGCGGGTCGTGGGCGCCCCCGGCGACCATCGGCATCTATCGCGACAGCCCCGAGGCGCGTGTGACGCGTCGCGGCGTCATCTACACGATCGCCTCGTCATCGGTCGATCCGGCGGTCATCTGGGCCGGCACCGACGACGGGTTGATTCACCTGACGCGTGACGGCGGGCAGAAATGGGCCGATGTCACGCCCGCGGCGCTGGTCCCGTGGGCGAAGGTGTCGCTGATCGAAGCGTCGCACTTCAACGTGAACATCGCCTACGCGGCGGTGAACACCTTCAAGCTCGACGATCTGCGGCCCCACATCTATCGCACCAGGGACGGCGGCCAGACGTGGACGGAAATCGTCAACGGGATTCCGAACGGCGGCATCGTGAATTGCCTGCGGGAGGATCCGCAGCGCCGCGGCCTGCTCTTCGCCGGCACGGAACGGGCCGTTTATGTCTCGTTCGACGACGGCGACAGCTGGCAGTCGCTGCGCCTCAACATGCCCGCGACGTCGATTCGCGATCTGGCGATCAAGGACGCCGATGTCGTCGTCGGCACGCACGGCCGCGGCTTCTGGATTCTGGACGACATCAGCCCGCTCCGCCAGATCACGCCGGACGTGGCGAAAGTGGACGCCTTTCTGTTCCGTCCGGCGATCGCGTGGAGATACCGATGGAACCAGAACACCGATACCCCGCTGCCGCCTGACGAGCCGGCGGCGCCCAACCCGCCCGACGGCGTGACGATCAGCTACCTGCTCGGCTCTGCGGTCAAGGGCCCGGTCACGCTCGAGATCATCGAAACCGTCAGCGGCGACGTGATTCGACGGTACTCGAGCGACGATCCGGTCGAACCGCCGATTCCCGGCCGGAACATTCCCGACTACTGGATTCGACCGGCCCAACGGCTGGCAACAACGCCCGGCCTGCATCGATTCGTGTGGGACGTACGATACGCGCCGCCCCCAGTCGATCGGCCCTCCTATCCGATCTCCGCCATATTCGCGAACACGCCCAGGGAACCGCGCGGGATGTTCGTGCAGCCCGGCACGTATCAAGTCCGCCTCTCGGCCGCAGGAAAATCGCTGCGCCAGGCGGTCGTCGTCCGGATGGATCCGCGTGTGAAGACCTCCCAGCCGGATCTCGCGCTCCAGTTCAAACTCTCGAGAGCGCTCGACGACGCGCTGCGGCGAGTGGCGAAATTGCGAGCGGAGATCGCCTCGCGTCCCGCCGGCGCGACGACGGCGTCGCAGAATGCCGCGACAGCGCTGCAGCAGGCCGCCTCGCAGCTCCAGGACCTGTTCGAGGCGATTCAGCAGGCGGACGCGCGGCCGACAGCCGCGCAGGACGCGGCCGTTGCCGATGCTCTAAAGAAAGCCGAGGCGGCGATCGCGGCGGCCAAGTAGGGCGGACGCGAACGTAGGGCGGACTGCACTCTAAGTCCGCCGGTCTGCGCAAAAAACGTAGGGCGGATTTGAGGTTCAATCCGCCCTACGTCCTATCAAGCGCCGTTCAATTACCCATTACCAATTGATCCTCCACACGATCTGGCCGAGCCGGCCGCCCGGATCGAACGTGTTGCTGGGATCGCGATACGCGTCGTCAACCTGGAAGATCGTGGCGGCGCTGCCCGGGTTGGACGCGTTGTCGAAGTTGATGTTGTCGAAGACGTTCAGCACGTCGATGCGCAGCTCGAAGTTGACGCGGCTGCCGGTCTCGAACCGCTTCGACAGGCTGATGTCGAAGCGCGTAAACCACGGTGCCCGTACGAGCAGCGTTCGCGGCGCGCAATCACCGTTCTTGATCTCGGTGCAGTCCGCGCTGTTGTCCGGCGCGATGTACCGGCCCTCGGGCGGTCCGAGCGAGCCGTAGCCGGTCGGCGACGTCGCGTCGGGGCTGAAGGCGCGGCGCGTGTTCAGGATGATGTCGTCCGGCAGCATCGTCACGATCTTCGTCTCGGGGTTGTACCGATGCCGGTATTCCTTCGTCAGTTCGTCGACCGACATGCCGACCAGCCGCACGCCGCCGAAGTCCACGGTGTTCGCCTGGATTCGCCCGGCGCCGTTGAAGCCCCAGCCTCCGACCACCGCGTCCATCCACGCCGACATGTCGGTCCCGAAGCGGCGTCCACGGCCGACCGGAACCATCCAGTCCCACTGGAGTTTGAACGCATGCCGGACGTTGTCGGTCGGTTCCGAGACGCGACCCCAATGCTTGCCGAGATTGACCGAGCCGTACTCCAGCGCGTACTGGTAGCTGCCGGTGATCTGGAGTCCGTGCGACAGCCGGCGCCGCAACTCGATCTGCAGCGCGTCGTAGCTGCTGTAGGCGTCGCTGGTCCAGATGTTGTTGTCGTTGCCGCTGGTCGAGACGTCCGGATTGACAACGAAGAGGTTCGCCGGCTGCCCGGCGTTCAGCGCGTTCTGCCGTCTGGTCGCGTTGCCGTCGAGATCGCCCGCCGCGTCATACGGCAGCGGCCGCTGCCGCGCCAGCCGGCCGACGAACGTGCTGTTCGTCCAGTTGGCGCCGGAGTAGGCGGTCGGATTGTTCACGTCGCGCGACGCGTTGAAGTACGCGAGGTAGATCGGCAGCGGGGTCGTTCCCGCCGCGCCGGTGTACGCGAACGTGTTACCGAGCCCGGCGGCCTGGTTGGCCTGAAGGTTGCCCATCGCGCGCAGGAACTCGTTGTAGAACCCGTTCTCGATGATGTTGATCTCGTTGTAATTCTCATCGGTCCACTGGTTCACGCCGCGTGTGCCGACGTAACGGATGTCGACCGCCATGTCTCTCGAGAGCGCGCGCTGGAAGCTCACCGTGTACGACCGGGCGAACGCGACCTGAATGTCAGGATGGAAGATGTTCATGCCATCCTGGCGGTTCGCGCGCGCACGGATCGGATACGCCGGCGCGCATGCGCCTGACGCATCGCATGAAATGGCCGGTATCTGGCTGAACGGCGGCGGACCGAGGCGGTCCGGCTGGCGGAGGAGCACCGGGTACGACTCGCCCGGCGGAATCAGCAGGTTGGTGCCCGCGTTCCGCGTGACGTTGACCTGGCTCCCGGGATTGGCGCCGTAGACGCCGGTGAAGCGGGCCATGCCCTCACGCGCGTAGTTCACGGAATACCCGCCGCGCAGCGTCGCCTGCTCCGGATCGCCGAGGATCGTCCGCAGGAACCCGGTCTCCACGTGGGGGAGCCACGCCACGCCGATGTTCGGCGCGACGTTGTTCCAGTCGGTGTTCCATCCCTTGCTGCCGCTCCCGTACGGAGTGAACTGCGGAAAGACGCCGCTGTTGGCTCCTGGCTGGAAGAAATTGCACTGGCCATCGGGACCGATGCCGGAGATGCCGCACGCGTCGGCGAACCCCGCCTGGGACATGACGTCGTTCACCGCCTGGAAGGGCATCTGAATGTCCCACCGCAGGCCGGCGTTCAGCGTCAGCCTCGGCGTCATGCGCCAGGAATCCTGCGCGAAGAGCGAATACTCATTCATCCGCCCCGCCTGACGCCGCTTGCCCAGGTACACGTACTGATTGGTCGCTTCGTCGAGGACCAGGTTTCCGGCGATGCTGTTGACGCGTCCGGTCAGGAGCGCGTAGAGACCGCGCGCGCTGGTCAGCTCATCGGTTGATGCGCCCGGGAAATTGGCCGTCGAGAACATCGCGAAGGCCGGATCGTTCGTGTCCACGCCAAACCCGATGGTCGGCACCATCTGCTGGTTGTCCGCCCACACGTTGCCGAAGAAGAGCGACGTGCCGAAGCTCACGCTGTGGCTGCCGTGCTGCCAGTTCAACGTGTTGTCGATGTTCCAGCTCCAGGCGCTGCGGGCCGTCGGATTGTTCTGGTTGCCGGCGTTCGTGAGCGCTTGGTTGTTGCTCGCCGAGATCTGCGGAAACCCGAGGTTGCGTCCGCCCTGCGCATCGAAGGTCTGCGGGCCGTTGCTCGCGTCCTCGCCGAAATACGACGGGCCCCACTTGATCCCGCCGCGCAGCTCGTTGACGAGGTTCGGCGTCAGCGTCGAGCGCAGCGATCCGGAGCTCAGCGGCCGGTACGATGTGTACTTGCGGAAATTGTCGAAGCCCGGGAATCGGACATCGGCGTTGTTCAGGTGATCCGGATCGCGGATGACCACCTGCCAGTTGTAGGTGGCGCTGATCCGATTCTGGGCGTTCAGGTTGTAGTCGATCTTCACGACCGGCTGCTTTTCCGTCTGGTCGCCCGGACTCAGCCAGAGATACGAGTTCGTATTGAAGTCGCCGACGTTGTTCACGACACCCTGCGACTGCGTGGCGGCGCGGATGTTGTTCAGCACCTGCAGAACCGTTGGGTCGTACGACGCGATCTGCCCGTTGGACGCCGCGAGGGCGAGCACGTCGCGCGTGCGAGTCACGGTCTGGCCGTTTTCGACGGCATCCCACGAGAAGATGCCGGACTGCGCCTGCGGCTGCAGCACGTACCGCGTCCGCGTGAAGTCGTTCGGCAGCCGCAGTTCCTCGTAGTTGAAGAAGAAGAACGCCTTCCCGCGCCCGTCGTACAGCTTCGGAATGACGATCGGCCCGCCCTGCCGGAACCCGTACTGGTTCAGCACGACGTCGTTCTTCGCGAGGCCGTTGATCTCGTTGAAGAAGAAGTTGGTGTTGAGTCCGGGACTGCGGTGATAGTGATATGCACTACCCGTAAACCGGTTCGTTCCCGATCGGGTCTGGAACGCGACCTGCACCGCGCCGTGTCCGCCGACGTCCGCGCCGGCACCCGCCGTCGTCACGGTCACAGCTTCGACGGCGTCAGGTCTCGGCGTGACCATCGCGAACAGCCCCTCGGTCGACTTATTGAAGTTCTCGTTGTTGTTCACGCCGTCGAGACTGATGGCGACGAACGAATCCGGCAGACCATTGAAGTTCGAGTCGCGGTTGACGCCCGCCGTGTTGACACCGGGGAGAAACGTCACGGCGTTGACGAGATTGCGCGTCGCCACCGGCAGCTTGTTGATCTGATCGGAGGTGAGCGTCGACGCGACCGTGGGCGTCTGTGTGTTGATGAGCTGCGTCGTCGCCACGACTTCGACGGTCTGCTCGATTCCGCCGACTTCGAGAACCGCCTTGACGCTGCCGGGCGTGCCGATCGCGAGCACGACATCCTTGACGACCGCGGTCTTGAAGCCCGAGAGCGACACCGTCACGGTGTAGGTGCCCGCCGCAAGCGAGGGCACCGAGAAGGTTCCGGCACTGTTCGTCACTGCATTGAACGTCGTGCCGCTGGCGTTGTTCTTGACTACGACCGTGGCGCCTGGAATGACGCCTCCGCCGGAGTCGACGACCGTCCCCGAAATCGACGACATGGCGCCGCCTTGGGCAAACGCACGCGCATCTGCCATGAGCGTGAACAGTACGGCGCACAGCAATCCAATCAGATTGCGGCTCATGTGACCCTGCTCTCCTGAAGGGATGTGTGACGAGATACAGCTATAGCTGGACCGAAGCCGAGCACCCCTCCTCCATCTACTTAGCTCCGGTATGCATAACCTACGCGCGGCCGTAGTTGCCGTCAACAAAGAAACGCGCGTTTTCCCGCAACTTCGCGGGGTGTCCGCGCGTAATATATCCGTGACGGATGTATGTCGCCGTGGAGGGCGAGGGACGAATGACGGCCGACAAGGGTCAAGCGTTGTCGTTTCTGCCGCTGACGCCAGCGGTCTTCCACTTGTTGCTGGCGCTGTCCGATTCCGACCGGCATGGCTACGGGATCGCAAAGGAAGTCGCTGAACGCACCGGCGGCCGCGTCCGGATGGGACCAGGCACCATCTACGGGACGTTGAACCGCATGCGCGATGCCGGCCTCGTCGAGGAGCATGACCCGGATTCGGACACTCGGCCCGGTGACGAACGCCGCCGGTACTACCGAATCACGTCACTCGGCAGGACGGTTGCGCGCGCGGAGGCGCATCGTCTCGCCGAGCTCGTCGACATCGCGCGCGACAAGGCACTCATCTCGAGAAGAAAGGCGGGCGCGTAGCGTGCGTGTCGTCCGTCGCATCTGCCTGTGGATTGCGTCCGCGTATCCGTCGAGCAGCCAGTGCACAGCAACCGACGCGGCGGCGTTCCTGGATGCTGCGCTCGTCGACGCCTGGCAGGAACGGCGATGGCGAGGCATCCTCGCCGTCGCGTGGACGACGATTGTCGATCTGGCGCGCGCATGGACGGGCCGCGCCGCTCTCCCGCTTTCGGTTGTCTCGAACCGGAACGCCGATCACAACTCGAGGAGCCCGGTCATGGATCGATTCATGAGCGACATTCGATACTCCATGCGCACGCTCAGGCGTGCGCCGGCCTTTGCCGTCGTCGCCGTCCTCACGCTCGCGCTCGGCATCGGCGCGACGACGGCGGTCTTCGCGGTCGTCGACGGCGTGCTGCTGCGGCCATTCCCGTATCCCTACATGGATCGGCTGATGATGCTGACCGAGGTCGCGGGCACCGGCCAGACGATGTCCGTCGCCTGGCCCAATTATCAGGACTGGCGGGCGCAGAACGACGCCTTCGAGGACCTCGGCCTCTTCCGGAACATGCCGGTCGCGCTCGCCGGCGGTGACGCGCCCGAGCGGCTGAACGGCAGCCTCATGTCGTCGTCGATCTTCGCGTCGATCGGCATCGCGCCGATTGCCGGCCGGACATTCAATGAGCAGGACGATGTGCCCGGTGGGCCGCGCGTCGCCGTCATCAGCGAGCGGCTCTGGCGAAACCGCTTCGGCGCACGAGGCGACATCATCAACCTGCCGGTCACGCTCAACAGTCAGCCGTTCACGATCGTCGGCGTCATGCCGGCCAGCATGCGATTTCCGGGTCGCACGGTCGACGTCTGGCTGCCGCTCGGGCTGTTCGTCGATACGTTTCCCAAAGCTCGCGGCTCGCATCCGGGACTCTTCGCGTTCGGCCGGTTGAAACCCGGCGTGAACGTCGAGCGCGGCCGCGCAACCATGAACGCGATTGCGAAAAGGCTGTCGGACCAGTATCCGGGTTCGAATCGCAACAACGGGATCGTGATCACGCCGTATTACGAGCTGATCGTTCAGAACATCCGGCCTGTGCTGCAGATGCTGCTTGGCACTGTCACCATGCTGCTGCTGATCGCGTGCTCCAATCTCGCGAGCCTGATGCTTGCGCGCGCGGAGTCCCGGCAACGGGAACTGGCGCTGCGTGCCGCGCTGGGCGCAGGTCGCGGCCGATTGATCCGTCAGGTCCTGGCCGAGTCGGCGATGCTGGCGGCGGCTGGCGGCGTCCTCGGCGTCGGGTTGGCGTATGCGGCGGTGCGTGCGTTCGTCGGGTCGCAGCCGTCGACCGTCCCGCGAATCGATCTGCTCGCGATCGACTGGCGGGTGCTGACATTCGCGATCTTCGTGTCGGCGATCACGGTCGTGCTCTTCGGACTGCTTCCGGCGATCCGGGCGTCGCGACCTGACCTGCAGCACGTGTTGCGGACGCTGCGGGGCGGCAGCCGTCGTTCGGTCCGGCTGCGGCGCGTGCTCGTGGGCGCGCAGATCGCCGTTGCGACGGTGCTTCTCGTTGGAGCCGGACTCTTCGCGCGAAGTCTGGGCCGGCTGATGGCCATCGAGCTCGGATTCGATCCCGCACGCGTCGTCGCCATGCGGCTGACGCTCCCGGACGCGAAATATCCCACGCGCGAGGCGTGGATCGGCTTCCATCAAACGGTGCTCGATCGCCTCTCGGCGATGCCGGGCGCCGAGGCGATCGCCATGAACAGCGCGGTGCCGCTCGAGGGGGGCGGTGCCGAGTCGCCGGTCATCAAAGAAGGCGATCCCATTCCCAGCGCGGATCGTCCCGCCGATCCAACGCTGTTTCAGGCGACGGCCGGCGAGTATTTCAAGGTCATGGGGATCCAGCTCGTCCAAGGCCGCGTGTTCGGTGCTGCCGACACGGGCTCGAGTCCGCCCGTCGTCATCATCGACGATACGCTCGCAAAACATCTCTTCGGCACGGAGAGCGCGGTCGGACGCCGCGTTGCGTTCGAATTCAATTCGCAGCCGATCTTCCGGGAGGTCGTCGGCGTCGTGCGTCATGTCAGGCACTACGGGCTGACGACTGAGCCCATTTCATTCCAGGTGTATGCGCCGATGCTCCAGCTGCCGATCTGGTGGGATACCCGCCGCCCGGCGATGGCGCTTCTCGTTCGGACCGGGGCCGACGCCGACGCCCTGGTGTCGAGCGTGCGACGAGCGGTCGTCGCGATCGATTCCAGCGTGCCGGTGTACGGCGTGCAGACGATGGAGACGTACGTCTCGCAGGCGACCGAACAGCCGCGGCTCAGTGCGATGCTGGTCAGCGCGTTCGCCGTGCTGGCGCTGGTGCTCGCCGCCGTTGGCGTGTATGGCGTTCTCGCGTATGTCGTGTCGCAGCGCACGCGCGAAATCGGCGTCCGCGTCGCGCTCGGCGCCCGCCGCAGCGACATCCTCCGTCACGTCGTCTCGCAAGGTCTGGTGCTGACAGGGGCGGGACTCGCGATCGGACTGGCCGGCGCCGCTGCACTGGCCAATCTCGTCCGCACGTTGCTATACCAAGTGTCGCCACGCGACGCCGGGACATTTGTGACGACGGCCGTGGTGCTCAGCGTGATTGCGGTTGTTGCGAGTCTGATTCCAGCGCGGCGCGCCTCGAGCGTGGATCCGCTGACGGCGTTGAGAAGTGAGTGAACTGACGCTGGAAAGCTTGAAAGCCTGAAGCTCGAAAGCTTGGAAGCCTGGGAGCCAGGAAGCCTGGAAGCTAGAGCTCTTCCTTCCAGGCTTCCGGGCTTCCTAGCTTCCAGGCTTTCCACCAAATTCAATTCCTTGCGCGAGAGGCAACGCCTCCGACCAGTTGACTGTGTTCGTCTGCCGTCGCATATAGGCTTTCCACGCGTCCGAGCCCGACTCGCGTCCCCCGCCCGTTTCCTTCTCGCCGCCGAAGGCTCCGCCGATCTCCGCGCCCGACGTGCCGATGTTGACGTTGGCGATGCCGCAGTCGGAGCCGCGTGACGAGAGGAACTCCTCCGCGCGGCGCATGCTTTCCGTGAAGATCGCGCTCGAAAGACCCTGTGGCACGTCGTTGTGAAGGCGGACCGCGTCCTCGAACTGGTCGTACTCGAGGACGTAGAGAATCGGCGCGAAGGTTTCTCGTTTCACGATCTCCGTTTGCGCCGGCATTCGCACGATCGCCGGCTCGACGAACTGCGGTCCGAGATCCGGCCGCCGCCGCCCGCCGGTCACGACGACGCCGCCTTCGGCCTTCGCCGTCTCCAGCGCTCCGGCCATCTCGTCGACGGCATCGGCCGTGACAAGCGGGCCCATCAGTGTGCCGCCGTCGAGCGGATCACCGATGGGTACCTGCAGGTACGCGCCGACGAGGCGGTTGGTCAGCTCGTCGGCGATCGACCGGTGCACGATCAACCGCCGGGTCGACGTGCACCGCTGTCCCGCGGTACCCACGGCGCCGAACAGAATCGCGCGGACGGCGAGGTCCAGCCGCGCGTCCTCGGCGACGACGATGGCGTTGTTGCCGCCAAGCTCGAGGATGCTACGGCCGAAGCGCTCCGCGACGGTTTGAGCGACGCGGCGGCCGACGTTCGTCGACCCAGTGAACGAGATCAACGGCAGACGGTGATCGCCGAGCATGCGTTCGCCGATCACTGAACCGCGGCCGACTGTGAGACAGAAAATGCCCTCGACGCCGTGATCGGCCATGACGCGATTCGCGATGTGCTGCACGGCGACGGCCGTGAGCGGCGTCGGCTCAGCCGGCTTCCAGACCACGGGATCGCCGCAGACGGCAGCGAGAGCGGCGTTCCACGACCAGACCGCGACCGGAAAGTTGAACGCCGTGATGACGCCGGCCGGTCCGAGCGGATGCCATTGCTCCATCATCCGGTGGCCGGGGCGCTCGGACGAGAGCGTCAACCCGTACAGCTGACGCGATAACCCGACCGCGAAGTCGCAGATGTCGATCATCTCCTGCACTTCGCCGTGACCCTCGGCGCGAATCTTCCCCATCTCGAGCGTGACGAGATCGCCGAGCGGCTCTTTCAGGTCGCGAAGCGCGTTGCCAAGATCGCGGATGAGGTCGCCGCGCTTGGGCGCCGGCCGCTCGCGCCACGTGGTGAACGCCCGCGCAGCCGCGCCGACGACCTCCTCGTAGCCGGCATCGGTCGTCAGCTCCACCGCGGCTATCGGCTCGCCCGTCGTCGGATTCGCTGACACGACCCGATCCGCTCCGCTCGAGCGGACCCATCGATCCGGGCCGAAGCACGCGCCCGGATTCACATCTTCGATGCCGAGCTTGTCAAGCAGCGGGCGGTGGGAGGTCATCGTTCGTGAAGTCATGAATCACCTGAGCCCAGTGTACTAAGATTGACGCCGATGTCGCGCCAGCCGATGGCCATTGCGATGATCGCTGCGGTCGCCCTTCTCGGCGCCGCGTCGCACGCCCAGGCGCAGTGGTACGTAGCGGTGTATCTCGGCGGAAACCACACGCAGTCCTCGACGGTGTCAATCGATCAACCGGCGGACGGCGTGTCGCTGCAGTTCCGCAACGTCGAGTTCGAAGCGCGTCCCCTGTCTGCGCCTCAATACTACGGATACCGGGTCGGCAGGATCTTCGGCAGCGAGAGGCGGCTGGGAATTGAATTCGAGTTCATCCATTTGAAGGCGTACGCGGAGACGGATCGCCCGTACGACGTCAGTGGTCGTGCCGGCGTCTATGGTGACGGACCGCTCGCGCCGATGAATGTGGTGGTATCGCGATATGCGATGTCGCACGGGCTCAATTTTCTGCTGGTGAACCTGACATACCGTCGTCCCGTCAGCCACGGGCCCATGACGATCGTCGCGCGGGGCGGCGCGGGACCAACGCTTCCCCACGCCGAATCGACCGTGGGCGGCGTGGCGCGCGAGCAGTACGAATTCGCCGGTGTCGGGCTGCACGGCGCCGCGGGCGTCGACGTGAAGATCCATCACTGGCTGTCCGCCGTCGTGGAATACAAGCTGACATACGCGAAACCCGAGATCACCATCGCCGGAGGCAGCGGAAGCATGACCGCAATCACCAATCACCTTGCAGTAGGGCTCGCGTTCGGACTCTCGCGCTGATATTCTTGGCCACCGTGTGCGGCACCACATGGGCGATCGCGCTGGCGATCGCCCTCCAGAACGGCCCGCCGGCCGCCCTCCATACGAGCCCGGCGTGGCCGGACGACCGACCCGTCATCCGGTTCATCCCGAATCTCGCGGAGGATGTGAAGGCGCTGCCGTCCAGGACGACCCTCCTGGTCGCGGCTGGCGGCACCCTCGCATCGCTCTCCCTCGCGAAGGCCGACGACGAAGTCGCGACGCATTTTGCAAAGGAGAACGGCTCCGGGTGGGGAGGCATCGGCGAGGTGCTCGGCGGCGGCTGGGTACAAGGCGCGGCCGCTCTCTTCACCTACGGCGTCGGCCGCCTGTACGACAGTCCCAAGGTCGTCCACACGGGCAGCGATCTCATCCGTGCGCAAATCCTGAACGGGTTGATCGTCACCGGCTTGAAGGTCACCGTCGATCGCAAACGTCCCGATGGCGGCGGCTACTCCTTCCCATCAGGTCACACAGCCGCGACGTTCGCGTCCGCGTCGGTGCTGCATGGGCATTTCGGGTGGAAGGTCGGCGCACCGGCCTATTCGCTCGCCGGCTTCGTGGCCTGGACGCGCATGCGCGATGGACAGCACTGGCTCTCCGACGTCGGCGCCGGCGCCACGATCGGCATCATCGTCGGTCAGGCCGTGACGTCAGGCCATCGTGAGCGGACGTGGACGGTCGTGCCCACACCGACGCGCGGTGGGTTTGCGCTGTTCGTGATGAGAAATCCGTCCGTCCGGTAGCTAGCTGGTGCTGCCAAGAGCACACATGAAGGACATGAAGGTCATGAAGTAATTCTCTTTTCAAAAACAAAAGATCTTCAAAAAGAACTTCAAGTGGTTTTGATCTTCTTCATGTCCTTCATGCGCTTCATGCTCTTCATGTGTGATTTTGGTACTGGCTCTCGATAGGTGCTTCACGTGCCCGTCGCGCCGAATCCTCCGCGCGTCGGCCGGGTTATTTCACGCGCTTCCTGCCACTTCGCGCGAACGATCGGCATGATCACGCCCTGCGCGAGGCGATCGCCGCGGCGGACGCAGACGGGCTGCGGCGTGAAGTTCAGCACTTCGATCTTGATCTCATCGGCCGGCCCGCAGTAATCCGAATCGACAACGCCGACGCCGTTGGCGACCATCAGTCCGCGTTTGAGCGGCGTGCTGCTGCGCGCGAAGACACCGAGCAGATGGCCGGCCGGTACTTCGATGACGAGGCCCGTCGGCACGAGCGCCACCTCGCCGGGCTGAATCGTCAGGTCGACGCTGGACGCCAAATCGAATCCCGCGGCGCCAGCGGTTTCGTACGACGGGAGCGGGATGGCGGAGTCGAGTCGGAGAATCCGAACGGTCAGATCTGGCATGGAAGTCGACTGCTTCCCAAAAAGCGCCCGTCGGTACGACGGGTATGGCAGGTCGTACCCGTCGTACCGACAAGCGATTTTAGGGCACGCTCTCGATCTACCTGTCTCTTCCGCCTCCGGCCGGCGGCACAACCGGCTTCTTGAACATCGGCAGGACGTCGCGCGTGCCCTTCTCCAGATACGTCACGCCCTTGTCCATCCAGGCCGGCCGCGGCTTGCCGAGCAGGTAGTGATCGAAGAACTCATCCATGTGGACGGTCCAGTGCTTCATGTTGTCGCGGTTGCGCAGCCCGTGCGGCTCACCGTTGTAGGTGAACATGTAGGCTTCCTTGCCGAGCCGCCGCATCGCCATGTTGAACTCGATCCCCTGCTGCCAGGGCACTGCGTCGTCGGCGTCGTTGTGAATACTGAGATACGGCGTGTGGATGCGCTCGACCCAGAAGATCGGCGAGTTCTCGATGAATTCGAGCGTCTTGTCCCAGGGCGGCGCGCCGATGCGGCTCTGCGTCTTTTCGTACTGGAACTCGCGCACCATGCCGCTGCCCCACCGGATCCCGCCGTACGCGCTGATCATGTTCGACACCGACGCGCCGGCCTCGACCGCCGCGAAGATGTTCGTCTGCGTGATCATGTAAGTGATCTGATAGCCGCCCCACGAGTGACCCTGGATGCCGATGCGCTTCGGATCGATGTAGCCCTGCGCGACCACGGTGTTGACCGCCGGGATGACGCACTTCATCGCGCTCGGTCCGGGATAGCCGGTCTCGTAGACGATGTCCGGCTGAAGGACGACGTAGCCGTTGCTGACATAGCGGGTCAGGTTGACGCTCGTCCCGACGTTCGGCCCGCGGTAGCCGTGCAGGCCCTGTGACAGCTCCTCGTAGATGTAGACCATCATCGGATACTTCTTCGTCGGGTCGAAGTTATCCGGCTTGATCAACATCGCCGTCAGCACCTTGCCGTCGGCGTTGATGTACTTGATGTTCTCCGCCTTGCCCCAGACGAACTCGCTCTGCTGTGGGTTGGCGTTCGAGATTCTCTTCGCGTTCGCGAAATTGGCGTCACTCACCCAGAGATCGGGGAACTCGTCGAAGCGCGATTCCGTGAAGACGAGCACGTCGGCGTTCTTCGCTTTCGTCGGCGCGCCCATCTGCTTGTCCATCATCACGATCTTCTCGGGCGCGGTGGTGCCGTTGAGATTGACGCGGTAGTAGCCGGTCGCCTTCGTGTCGTCGTTCGTCGTCGAGAGCAGGAGCGGTTTGGCGCCGGAGATCGTGCGCGCGTCCGGATCCAGGTTGCGATACCGGAAGACGAGGTGCTGCTTGCGTCCCTCGCCGTTGGTGATCATCCGGGCATTGCTGCCGTCCGGCCGCATCTCCCACACGTCGTACTGATCGTTCAGCACGAGCGTCTTGTCGCCATCGGTCCAGCCCGCCGAGCCGAGCGACGGCGGCAGATCGGGCGTGTCGTGCGACTCGTCGAAGAACTTCACCGGCAGGCGCTCGGTAAGGTTGACCTTCGTGCCGCTCGCGATCTGATAGCTGAACCAATCGCCTTGGGCGCGATCGAAATACAGCAGGTAGTTGCCGCCGGGCGAGAGCGAGGGCTGGCCGCTGTAGTGCTCGAGGATCTTCTTGCGCTGGCCGGTCTTCAAGTCGACGAGGAACGCGTCGTTATACGTCGTGTCCCACGAGATCTCCTGCTGATACGGCAGACCCGAGGTGCCGACGGCGCGCGTTGCGTCCTGTCCGACGTTCACGTTCGGCAGATCCGGCGTGGCGAGCTGGACGAATCGCTTGTCCGACAGATGCACGATCGCCGTGTAGTTCCGGTTTCGATCCTGGCTCGCGCGGACCTGCTGCATCGGCTGGATGATCGGATCCTTGTAGCTCCAGAGGTCCACCCGAATCGGCGCAGGCTTCTTGTTGTTTGGATCGGCCGGCGCCGTCGGCGGCGGCGCCGTGGCGAGAATCAGCCGCGCCCCGTCTTCCGAGAAGCGCGGCGCGCTGTCGGCAACCACCATACCCAGGAACATGCCGCGTGTCCCGGCAGAGACCAGCTCGATCGCCGAGTTGGGATCGCCCACCCTCCAGTAGTAGAGGCTGTACGGCGACACCGGTTTCTCGTAGTCGGGCTGATCGCTCAGGAATGCGAGCTGCTGGGACTTCTCGTCGAACGCGAGGCTCTTGTAGTGACCCTTGCCCGCGTGCAGCGTGCGACCGTTCGTGTCGCCCGGCTTCCGCACGAACGCGCCGTCCTTGGTCGCGTCATTCGAGGAGACGGTGTACGCGAGCCACGACCCGTCTTTGTTCCACGCGTATTCAGTGACTTCCGGAATCACCGTTTCCTGGCCGGTGACCAGATTCCGGATCGTGAGATCCGATCCCGGATCCTTTCTCTTTTCCTGCGGCGTGTTCTGCCCCGCGCCCTGACCGCCCGCCGGTTCCTGCGCCGCCGGCTCCGGCTCCGCGGCGCCCGCCGCTCCGGCACGTCCGCCGCCGCCGCGACCACCGGCGCCGCCACGGCCGCCACGTCCCGCGCCGCGTCCTCCGCCACCGCCTGCACGCCCCTTGTGATAGGCGAGCCACGTCGATGATTCGTCAGGAATGCGGAACGTGCTCACCTGCTCGACGGTCGTCACCTTGCCGTCGGCCAGCGACATGATGCCCATCGAATTGCGGGTTCGATTGTTGGTGGCGTTCTCTTCGCCGGTGCCCTGACCGCGACCGCCTCCAGCGCCGCCCGCGGCCCCAGCACCCTGGTTGCCGCTTTCCGCACGCTCGCGCTCGTCGTCGGCCTTCGTCGGCACGATCGTGAAGACGACGAACTTGCTGTCGGGCGTGATGATCGGCGACGTGCCGCGCGGATGCTTCAGCTCCTGACCGCTCCGAAGATTCTTGACGACGAGCTCGCCGTCCTCGCCTTGCGAAGTCAGCGCGTACGCCAGCCACTGACCGTCGTCCGACAGCCGCGTGCCCTGGATGGAGCGCCAGGACTCGAAGACGTCGTAGGTCAGCGGTCGCTTCGCGGGTTGTGCCGTCAGCGCCCACTGCGAGAGGAGCAGGGCGCCGCAGAAAATGAACAGAATCCGCCGCTGGTAACGCATGTGGGCCTCCAGGCCTTCGGGGAAGAGAGGCGCTTATTATAGAAGTGCCTTTTCAAACTTAGAACTTCGAACTTCGAACTTAGAACTTAGAACTCTGGGAGCGTCTCTTCCGCGACCGGTGACGTTTGCCACGTGTGCGGTAGGGGTCCCCAGACCCTTCCCTGAATCTGGAGAGGAGTATGCGGCTCCTGACACTGACGACGCTCGTGCTGGCGATCGGGTGGGCCGCGGCGCTACCGGCCGGCCAGTCGCGACCGCGCGCCCGGGACCTCGGCATTGCGCCCGGCGCCGGAACGCCGGGGCCGTCAAACGCTATTACAGATGTGGCCGGCGTTATGGTCGGCCATACGACGCTCGTCGTCGGCGACACGATCCGCACGGGCGTCACGGCCGTCCTGCCTCATGCCGGCAACTTGTTTCGCGAAAAGGTGCCGGGCGCGGTGTTCGTCGGCAACGCGTTCGGCAAGCTTGCGGGATCGACACAGGTCGACGAGCTCGGCACGATCGAATCCCCGATCGTGCTCACGAACACGCTCTCGGTCGGCGCCGCGCTCGACGCGGTCGTGCGGTGGACGATCGCGCAGACCGGAAACGAGAACGTCCGCTCGGTGAACGGTCTGGTCGGCGAGACGAACGACGGCGGTCTCAACGACATCCGCGGACTGCACGTCACACGCGATCACGTCGCAGCCGCCATCGCCGCCGCGAAGAGCGGCGCGGTGGAGGAAGGTGCGGTCGGCGCCGGCACGGGCACGAGCGCCTTCGGCTGGAAGGGCGGCATCGGCACCTCGTCGCGCCGCGTCAAACAGCAGAACGACGAGTGGACCGTCGGCGTGCTCGTGCAGTCGAACTACGGCGGACGTCTGACGATCGATGGCGTACCGGTCTGGCGCGAGTTGCGGCCAAATGCTGGACGCGATGGCGGCCAGACCGACGGCGGAAGCGGACTTGTCGCGCCGAAGCATCGCGAAAGCGATGCGGAGGCGGACGGTTCTTGCATGATCATTGTCGCCACGGACGCACCGCTGGACGCGCGCGATCTCAAGCGACTCGCCGCGCGCGCCGTGTTCGCGCTCGCGCGTACGGGATCGACCTACTCCAACGGCAGCGGCGACTTCGCGATCGCGTTTTCGACCAACGCGTCGCTTCGCGTAACGGCGACGAACGGCCCGCAGCCGCGATCCATCCTGCCGACCGACGCCGTCTCCGGGCTTTTCGAAGGCGTGCTCGAGGCGACGGAGGAAGCGGTCTACAACTCGCTGCTCAAGGCCACCGACACCACCACCAACGGCCGGACGGTTCGTGCGCTGCCGATCGACGAGCTCAAGGCGGTGATGAAGAAATACGGACGCTAGGTCGAGTTCCCTTCGAGGAGCGGTTCGAGTTTTTCGAGCCGTCCGCCTTTGTCGTCGCAGACCGCGTACGTCCCGCGCGCGCCAGCGTTGTACATCGCAACCCCGGCGTGATCGCCGCGCTTGTTGACGATGTAGAAGTTGATGTTGAAATTCGGCAGGCCGCGCTCGTTGAGCAGGCGTTTCTCGATCGTGTTGTCCTTGATGCGTTTGAGCGCCGCCATGCCGGCATCCTTTGGCGTCGCGCCGCGCCGCATCTCCTCGACGATCAGGAACGAGCAGAGATTGTAGAGGTTGGCCTCGCCGCGGCCGGTCGAGCCCGCGGCACCGACGCCGTTGTCGACGTACAAGCCCGCCCCAAGAACCGGCGAGTCGCCCAGACGTCCCGGAATCTTCCACGCCAGCCCACTCGTCGTCGTCACGCCGCAGACGTCACCGTTTGCGTTGACGCCGTCGCAATTGATGGTCCCGTAAATGTGATTCTCGTCCAGCAGCCCCTCGGCTGCCATCTGCCGCCGTACCCCGTCCTCGGCGGCCGCGCGCTCCAGAGGATCCTTGATGTAATGCAGGGGATCGGTCCGCTGCTTCCATTCGAGCCACTGCTTCCGGGTTTCCGGCGTGTTCAAGTCCGCAAAAATCTCGAACCCCAGGTTGCGCGCAAACGCCTGGGCATCCTTGCCGACGATGAGGTGATGGTCGGTCTTCTCCATCACCGCTTTGGCGACGAGCGACGGCGTTTTCACGCCCTCGATCGCGCCGACGCCGCCGGCCTTCTTTCTCGGCCCGTGCATGCAGCAGGAGTCCAGCTGGACCACGCCGTCGGCGTTCGGCAGGCCGCCGTACCCGACGCTCGTGTCCAGCGGATCGAGCTCGACGATGTTGACGCCGGCGATTAGGGCATCCAGCAAATCAATCGGCTTCCCGTCCTTGTCCTTGCCGTGCATCATCTCGAACGCGGTTTCGACGCACGTTTTCGTGCCGCCGTTCTTGAATCGGTGCCCGTTGGCCGATGACACCACGACCGGCCGGACGCTTCCCTGGACGATGACGGTCGGTCCGCTCGCGAGCGGGCGCGCCGCCGCCGCGAGGCCCGCTGCTGCTGTGGTCGCCATGAAGTCTCGTCGATTGATTCGTGTCGCCATGGATGACTCCGCGTCTTGGCCTTTGGCCTAGGGTCTTCGGCCTAGCGATGCGGTAGTCTACTGCTGTTTCACGAATCCTGCGCCGCGTCAACGTTTGACCGCGCGAACGATTGCCAGTTACCATCTTCGCCCGCAGCAATGCCGCGGAGTATTTCCATCGAGACAATTCGCGCCGCGGCTTCCAGAATCTTTCCGGTCTGCGTCCGCACGCCGCTCGTTCGCCTGGATCCGATCGACCGGTCGACACCGGAAGTGTTTCTGAAACTCGAGATCTTTCAACCAGTGGGCTCGTTCAAGATCCGCGGCGCGATGAATGCCGTGGCGCAGCTGCCGAAGTCCGCGCTGCAGAACGGCGTCTGGACGGTGTCGGCCGGCAATGCCGCGCAAGGCGTCGCGCTGGCCGCTCGGGAAGTTGGAGCACGCGCCTCGGTGATGGTGATGGGAACGGCGCCTGAAACCAAGCTTCGCGCCATCGAGCGGCTGGGCGCCACCATCGTCAAGACCACGTACGAAGAAGCCTGGAAGGCGGTCGAGGCGCACGCGTCGGACCGCATGTCCGGTCAGCTGGTGCATCCGTTCGACGACGATGCGTTCATCAGCGGGAACGGAACGATCGGGTTGGAGATTGTCGAAGAGCTGCCGGACGTCGACGCCGTTATCGCGCCCATCGGCGGCGGCGGGCTGCTTTGCGGCATCGGCTGCGCGATGCGCGCGCTGAGGCCAGCGGCGAAGGTCTATGCCGCCGAGCCCGCGACCGCCGCGCCGTTGTCTGCGTCCTTTGCGGCGCGAAAACCGATGCGATTCGAGGGCTGGACCGCGTCGTTCGTCGACGGCGCCGGCGGACGCTCGGTATTGCCGTCGATGTGGCCGCTGCTCTCCCAATGGGTCGACGCGTCGATCGTCGTATCACTGGAAGAGGCCGCCCGCGCGATGACGCTGACCGCCGAACGCCGTCATGTGATTGCCGAAGGGGCGGCGGCGTGCGCGATCGCTGCGGCCCTGTCTCCGCAGGTTCGCGATGCCGGGCACAAGCGGATCGTCGCCGTCGTGTCCGGAGGCAACATCGACCTGTCGCGCTTCGCGTCGCTTGCGGGTGCCTGTGCCTGAATCTTGCATATGCAGATGTGGTCGTGAGCCGGAGATGCGGAAACCTACGGTCCTGACGCGGCCATGTATTTTCTGAAATCTCGACCGTTCCACACCTTCATCCCTTCGTATTCAACTGTCAGTCTTTCAGTGACCTACTAGGAATGGACAATCCCGTCTCGACAGTCTCCGCTCCCCTCCCGCGACGCATCGGCCGGTTGCGCGAGCTCGCGCTCGACCTCTGGTGGGCCTGGAATCCCGCGCGGGATGTGTTCCGCCGGCTCGACTACGGCTTGTGGCGCCAGAGCGCCCACAACCCCGTGATGATGCTGAACCGCGTCACGCCGGACGTCCTGAAGCGGGCTGCAGCGGATCCCGGGTTTCTCGCCGCCTACGACGCGGCCCTGGCCGCGCTCGATGCCGCCCGCGCCCCTGCCGCATCGGGACGCAGCTGGTGGCACGCCAACTCGGGCGCCGATCCGCAGCAGATCGTTGCGTACTTCTGCGCCGAGTTCGCGCTGCACCAGTCGCTGCCCATCTACGCCGGCGGTCTCGGCGTTCTTGCGGGCGATCATTGCAAGGAGGCCTGCGATCTCGGCGTGCCCCTCATCGGCCTCGGGTTCATGTATCCGCAGGGGTACTTCCGCCAGCGGATCTCGCCCGACGGCTGGCAGCAGGAAGTCTACGAGCAGCTCAACTGGACCGATGCCCCGATCGAACCGGCGCGCACGCTCGACGACAAGCCCTGCGTGCTGCTCGTGCCGATGGAAGGGCGCTCGGTCCTCGTGAAGGTCTGGGAAGTCAAGCTCGCGCGCGTCCGGCTGCTGCTTCTCGATACCGCGCTCGAGCAGAACTCGCCCGCCGATCGTGAGCTCTCGGCGCGGCTGTATGGCGGCGGGCAGGAGATCCGGTTACAACAGGAAATCATTCTCGGGATCGGCGGCGTGCTGACGCTTCGCGCGCTCGGACTCTCGCCCGCTGTCTGGCACCTGAACGAAGGGCACGCGGCGTTCGTCGTGCTGCAACGGCTGCGCGATCTGTTGGCGTCGGGTACGGCGTGGGAGGAAGCGGTCGCCGAGGTGCGTCGCACGACCGTTTTCACCACGCACACGCCCGTGCCGGCCGGTCATGACGCGTTCCCGTTCGAGCTGGTCGAGAAGCATCTGGCCGGCACGTGGGGATCGATGAACGGGCACGGCGAGCTGTTTCGCAAGCTCGGGCAGTACGACTCCGGTGCGGGGCCGAAATTCAACATGACGGCACTCGCAATGCGATCGGCGGGCGTGATCAATGCGGTCAGCCGGCTGCATGGCGAGGTCACGCGCCAGATGTTCGAGCCGCTCTGGCACGAGCTGCCGAGCGATGAGCGGCGGGTCGATACGATCACCAACGGTGTGCACGTCCCGTCCTGGGTCTCCGGCGAACTCGCGCGCCTCTTCGAACGACATTTGAGCTCGGCGTGGCGAGATCAGTATGAAGATCCGGCCTTCTGGTCGCGGATCCTGGAGATTCCTGACGAAGACCTGTGGGCGGCACGCGCATCGCTCCGCGAGGCCCTGTTCCAGTTCATTCGTGAACGGGCGCGACAGCGGTGGACCGACGAGTCGTCGGCGCCGTCACGCGTGATTCCGCTCGGCGCCATGCTCGATCCGCACGCGCTCACGATCGGGTTCGCGCGCAGGTTCACGGGCTACAAGCGCCCAGACCTGATTTTCCGGGATCCGGAGCGACTCGCCCGTCTCGTCAATACCGCCGGGCGCCCCGTCCAGTTCGTCTTTGCCGGCAAGGCGCATCCGGCCGACCAGTCAGGTAAGGAACAGCTGCACAACATCTTCGGTCACGCGCTCGATCCCAGATTTGGCGGCCGCATCGCGTTCGTCGACGACTACGATCTCCACGTCGCCCACCTGCTCGTGCAGGGGTGTGACGTCTGGCTCAACACGCCGCGCAAGCCGCTCGAAGCGAGCGGCACGAGCGGCATGAAGGCTTCGATGAACGGCGTGCTGCACCTCAGCATCGGCGACGGCTGGTGGGCCGAGGGCTTTACCGGCAGCAACGGCTGGCTGATCGAAAGCAAACCGGCCTCGTCCGACGTCGACGTCATCGATGCGGCCGACGCGCACGCGTTGTACAGCTTGCTCGAGAGCGAGGTCGTCCCGTGGTTCTACGAACGCGATGGACGCGGTCTGCCGCGCCGGTGGATCAGCATGGTCAAGCAGGCGATCCTGACGGTGACGCCACGCTTCTCGTCGCGACGGATGCTGAAGGATTACGTCGATCGCGCCTACGCGCCGGCGTGCCGAGGGGCGCTGGTCTGAGGTCTTATGGTTTAGGATAGACAGTTCGGAGCGCTCTCCTGCTCCGAAGCTGACGCATGGCACGCAAATCCGCTGAAGCCGTTCGATGCGCCCTCTGCGGCACCAAAGAGGTCTCCGAGCCCCGCGGCGACGCCCGCTACTGCCGCGACTGCTGGGACAAGAAGATTGCCGTCGAGGACATCGTCGCCCGCGAATTCACGCTCAAGCGCTACATCCGCGCGCACAGCGCGGAGAAGTATCTCGTCTATCACTCGACCCAGAAACGTCCCGTCGGCCATCTCATCGTGCTCGACGACGGCTACGATCTGTTCCTGACGCTGCTCCTCTACCCGTCATTCGTCTGGGACGACGAGGCTTATCACCTGGAGAACGATCCCGAACACCGCACGTTTTCCGAAATCCTGGTGGACGTCGTCGCCGCCGACGTCATCGAGCCGTGGGGCGGCGGAAAGTGGCACCTCGAAGTGTTCCGGTCGACGGCTGCTGAGCCCGAGGATTGGAATGGGGAAATGTGAATAAAACTCTGTCGGTTCCGGAGTTCCGAAGTTCCGAAGTTCCGTGGTTCTCATGAACTCCGGAACCCCGGAACTGCGGAACCTCGGAACCGACTATGACAAGCGCTTTTCTTCCCTGACGCTTAACAACTTTTAACATTCGCAAAGCGCTCCGCATCGTCAAACTGTACGGGATCGATATACTGCGTTGATGCCCCTGGACATCCCGGCCATTCAGAAAACGCTGGCAGTCGATCAAGTCGACGGCTGGCTGCTCTACGACTTCCACGGATCGAATCCGGTCGCCGTGAAGCTGGCCGGACTGACCGGAGCGCACACGACCCGCCGCTGGTATTACTTCATTCCCGCGTCCGGCACACCGAAAAAGCTGGTGCACGCGATCGAACCGTTCGTGCTCGACCAGATGCCGGGCGCCAAAGTGACGTATGCCGGACGCCAGCAGCTCGAGCAAGGCGTCGCCGAGATTCTTCGCGGCTCCAAGGTCGTCGCGATGGAGTATTCGCCCGAGTGCGCCATCCCGTACCTGTCGCGGGTCGACGCCGGCACCGTGGATTTCATTCGTCGTCTCGGGCTGCGGGTCGTATCGTCCGGCGATCTCGTCCAGCGATTCGAGGCCGCGTGGGATGAAGCCGCGATCGCGACGCACCGCACCGCGTCGGAAAAGCTCTATCGAATCAAGGATCGAACCTTCGAGCTCGTCGGCGCCAGGCTCTCGGCCGGCGAGACGCCGACGGAGTACGAAATCCAGCAGAAGATGACCGACTGGTTTCGCGAAGAGGGGCTCGTCGCCGATTCGGCGCCGATCGTCGGCGCACAGGAGAACGCCGGCAATCCCCATTACGCGCCTACCCGCGACAAATCCCGGCAGATTCGTCCCAATGAGCTTTTGTTGCTCGATTTATGGGGCAAACTCGATCGGCCGCACGCCGTGTATGCCGACATCACCTGGACTGGCTTCGCCGGCACGCCTCCCGAGGCGATCGCGAAGGCGTTCGGCGTCGCCGTGGCAGGACGCAACGCAGCCGTCGCGAAGGTCAAGTCGGCGGTCGCCTTCGGACAGCCAATTCACGGCTGGGAGGTCGATCGCGCGACGCGCGACGTCATCACCGCAGCCGGCTTCGGTCAGTTCTTCATTCACCGGACCGGTCACAGTCTTGGCGAGGAAGTACACGGCAACGGCGTCCACATGGACGATTACGAGACGCACGATGATCGCCGGCTCGTGCCCGGCACGGGCTTCACGATCGAACCGGGAATTTACACAAAGGAATTCGGGGTTCGGACCGAGATCAACATGGTAGTCGGCCAGAAATCGGCTGATGTGACGGGCCCTTTGCAGGAGACGCTGGTCAAAATCGCGACACGGTGAAACTGTGACCCGACCATCCACCGTCTTAATTGATATAGGGACGGCGAACCGGGTTTTCAGGTCACTTTTTTGAGTCAAAGGAGCTAAGGACGGAGTTCATTTATGCCGACACGCAAATCTAGTGTCTTTTATGGAGTGTTAATTGCGGTGCTCTCACTGGCGGTGGGGATGGTGATCGCCTCGCGTCTGGATATGGTTCCCCACTCGTTTGCCAGCAATCTGAGCGTGCCGGCCAGCAACAGCGCGCCGCTCAACGGCACGATCGACGCGAGCACGTTCCGGAACATCGCGCAGCAGGCGGGTCCGGCCGTGGTCAGCATCACGACGACGTCGACGCGGCAGGTGCGCGGCTTGGGCGACATCTTCCCGTTCGAGTTCGGGCAGCGGGGCCGTCGCGGCGGGCCGCCGCAGGAAGAGCAGGCCATCGGCGCGGGCAGCGGATTCATCATCGACAAGGCCGGCTACATCCTGACGAACAACCACGTCGTCGAGGACGCCACGAAGATCGAAGTGCAGCTGGCCAGCATGAAGGATGGTGAAGACCTCCTTCCGGCGAAGATCGTCGGCCGTGACGCCCTCACCGACACGGCGCTCATTCAGCTGACGGACATGCCGAGCGCGCCGCTGACCGAGATCAAGTTCGGCGATTCATCTCAGATGGCGCCCGGAGACTGGGTCATGGCGATCGGCAATCCGTTCACGCTCCAGAACACCGTGACGGTCGGGGTCGTGAGCGCGGTCGGCCGTCAGCAGATCGCCTCTCGTTCGGCGCAGGGCGGCACGCGCGTCGAAGAGATGATTCAAACGGATGCAGCCATCAACCAAGGCAACTCCGGCGGTCCGCTCCTCAACATCCGCGGTGAGGTGATCGGCATCAACTCGGCGATCGCGACCAACGGCACCAGCAGCTTCCTCGGCGTCGGGTTCGCGGTCCCGATCAACAAGGTCCGCGATCTCCTGCCGCAGCTGCGGACGGGCAAGGTCGTGCGCGGCCGCATCGGAATCCTCGTGACGCGGACCAACTGGACGAAGGACATGGTAGAGGACTACGGGCTGCCCGGCTCAGGCGGCGCACTCGTGTCGTCGGTCGATCCAGACGGACCCGCGAAGGCGGCCGGCCTCCGAGTGGACGACGTCATCATCGAGTTCAACGGCAAACCCACGAATAACAACGACGAGCTCGTCGCGCAGGTGTCGAAGACGGCGCCGGGGACGACGGTCCCGATGAAGATCGTCCGCGCCAAGAAGGTCACGACGTTGAACGTGAAAGTCGAGGAGCTGGATCTCGAGCAGGAGCAAGGCGGCCAGTCGGCGAGGCAGACCACTCGCGAGACGGCCGAGAGTCATGAGACCGGACTCGGGATGAGTCTCGGACCTGTCACCAGTGACGCGGTCCGTGAGCTCGAGCTTCCCGCCGGACGCGGCGGCGCCGTCGTGATGTCCGTCGAACCGACGGGTCCGGCAGCGCAGGCGGGTCTGCGGCCGGGCGACGTCATCGTCAGCGTCCAGGGGGCGGACGTGAAGGGCGTCTCGGACGTGACCACGGCGCTCAGCAAACTGACGACGGGCCGTACGGCACGCGTCGTCGTCTGGCGCGGCGGCCGCGAAGTCCTCGCCCTGATTCGTAAGCGGTAGTTCACGCGTGGCCGGGCCATCCGGGCCCGGCCACTTTCTTCCCTCTCCGACTACAATTCGGGCGGTGCTGCCCGCTCTCGTTCTGACTGCCGGACTCGGCACCCGGCTCGATCCCCTCACACGACTCGTTGCCAAGGCCGCTGTTCCGCTCGGCGACCGCGCCTTGATCGAGCACATCCTCGACTGGCTGCGCCGCGAAGGGGTCCGCGATGTCGTGCTGAACCTGCATCATCTGCCGGACACGATCACGCGTGTCGTCGGCGACGGCGCGCATCTCGGTTTGCGCGTGCGGTATTCCTGGGAGCAGCCGATCCTCGGATCGGCCGGCGGTCCGCGCCGCGCGCTTCCCCTTCTCGAGGCGGAGACGTTTCTCATCGTCAACGGAGACACGCTGTGTGATTTCGCGCTGGCGCCGATGATCGCCGCGCACGATCGGCACCATGCGGACGTCACGCTCGCGCTCGTGGCGAATCCCGCGCCCGATCACTACAACGGTCTGGTGCTCGACGATGCGGATCGCGCGACGGGGTGGGTTCCCAGGGGGCGCGCGGCGGGCAGCTGGCACTTCATCGGCGTGCAGATCGTCCATGCGCCGGTCTTTGCCGACCTTCCAGATGGCGTGCCGGCTGAATCTGTCGTGGGCATCTACCAGAACCTTTTGTCAGAGCCCGGCAGACTCTGCGGGTTCCGGCCGGCGACGTCGTTTCTCGACGTCGGGACGCCGCGCGATTATCTGCGTGCCGCACTGGCGTTCGGCGCCGATTCGCCGGCGCGGCCTCCGGCCGTCGATCCGTCGTCGCGATTGACGCGGAGCGTCGTCTGGCCGGGGGCGCGCGTCGCGGATCACGTCACGCTCGAAGACTGCATCGTGGCGGGCGACGTGACGGTCCCATCGGGCTTTCACGTGCAAGGCGCCGTGCTCGTGCCGCCACGCGTCGTCAGGAGCGGCGACGCGGCAGACATTCAGGATGATGTCGCCGTTTTTCGTTTGGATCGTTCGAAGTTCGAAGTTTGAAGTTCGAACTCTGACGTTCAGGCCGCCCGTGGGCGGCCTGCTAAGCTGTCTTCGTGGCTGACCCGTCGATTCCTGCACCGATTGCCGGCTACCTCGACCGGACCAAAGCCGCTGACGCGCGCGTCGTGCCGCTCACCGGCGACGCGTCCGATCGGCGGTACTTCCGGATTCTGCCGCGCGACGGCGAGCCGTTCGTGCTGGCCGCCTATGGCTCGCCGTTCGAGTACGGCTCGCTCCCCTTCGTCAACACGGCGGAGCTCTTCGGCTCGATGCCGGTTCCGGTGCCGCGGATTCTCGGCCACGCCGAGGATCTCGGCGTGCTGGCCCTCGAGGATCTGGGAGACGTCACGCTGCAGGCGCACCTCGGCTCGGCGCCGGCGGCCCGGCACGCCGCGTTGTACCGGCAGGCGGTGGCGTTCATCGACGTCTTCCAGCGGCGCGGCCGCGAGCTGGCGGATCAGAAGTACCTGCCGTACGGCGTCGCCTTCGACGTGCCGAAGCTCACCTGGGAGATGGACTTCTTCATCAAGCATTTTCTGGAAGGCTATCGGGGCATCGTCTTTGCCGCGCGGGAGCGCGATGCCCTGCGCGCCGAATGCGCCAACCTGGTCGACGAACTGGCGGCGGAACCGCGGGTGCTGTGCCACCGCGACTACCACAGCCGCAACTTGATGTTGCGCGACGAGCGCCTCTGCATCATCGATTTTCAGGACGCGCGTCTGGGACCCGACACGTACGACCTCGCGTCGCTGCTGCGGGACTCATACGTCGATCTGACCGAGCAGACGGTCGACGAGCTGATCGCGTACTTCCTGGCGCTCCAGGGACGGCTCGACGAGGACGCGGCATTCCGGCAGCGGTTCGACGTGATGGCGCTGCAGCGCAATCTCAAAGCGCTCGGCACATTCGGCTATCAAACCACGGGCCGGCGCAATCCGGTGTACATCCAGTACATCCCCCGGACGCTGAAGTACGTCCGCGAGACGGTACACAAATATCCGCGCTTCAAGCGGCTGGGCGAGATCCTCGGGCGTCATATGGACGAGCTCCGGTGACGTTCGGCATCTCGACGCATCTGTTCCACAACGAACGTCTCGACCGGGCCCATCTCGAGACGATCAAGGCGCACGGGTTCGACCTCGTCGAGATCTTCGCGACGCGCACGCACGTCGACTACCGCGATCGCGGGGTCATCCTCGCACTTCGCGGATGGCTGGGCGATCTCGGGATCACCGCCGCCACCATGCACGCGCCGATTTTCGACAGCTTTCGCGGCGGCCAATGGGGACGGGCGCTGTCCAACGCGTCGAATGTCGCCGCCCACCGGATCGAGGCGGTCGACGAGACGAAGGCCGCGCTCGACGCGGCGCGCGAACTTGGCTGCGATGTCGTGGTCCTGCACCTCGGATTGCCGCGAGGCCAGAAGATTCCGCCTGGCGACAACGACGCGTCGTCCATGCGAAAGAGTGTGGAAGCGATTGCGGCCGCGGCGTCCGCCGCGGGCGTGCGACTGGCGCTGGAAGTGATCCCCAACGATCTCTCGACCCCGGCCGCGCTCGTCGATCTGTTGAGCGGCGATCTGGACGTCGGTGACACGGGCATCTGCCTCGACTTCGGCCACGCGCACATGATGTCCGGCACGGCAGAAGCAGCCGAGCTGCTCTCGGGCCATGTGATCGCGACGCACGTGCACGACAACAACGGCCGGAGCGACGATCATCTCGTGCCGTTCGCCGGCACGATCGACTGGAGCGCCACGCTGATGGCCATGCAGAAGGTCGGCTATGGCGGGCCACTCATGTTCGAAGTCGCCGATCACGGCGACGCCAAGGCCGTCCTGACGCGGACCGTTGGCGCGCGACGCCGTCTTCAGGGGATACTTGATGACTTGCTGATGCCCCTGAATTTCGGGCAGGGCGACTGACAAGAGCCTGTCGGACACGCTTCAGACTCCCTATGCACGTTTATATCGAAGACATTCCCAAGCACGCTGGTCAGCCAGTCACCATCAAGGGCTGGCTGGCGAATCGCCGATCCAGCGGCAAGATTCATTTTCTGCAGGTGCGCGATGGGTCGGGCTTCATCCAGGCCGTGATGTCCAAGGCGGCCGTGGGTGACGCGGTGTTTCAGCGCGCCGATCATCTTCCCCAGGAAAGCGCCATCGTCGTCAATGGCACCGTCCGCGCCGACACGCGCGCGCCCGGCGGCTTCGAGATCGACGCGTCCGGACTCGAGGTCGTGAGCGCGGCGCAGGACTACCCCATCACGCCCAAGGAGCACGGCGTCGATTACCTGATGGATCGCCGTCACCTCTGGATTCGATCGGCCCGTCAGCAGGCGATTCTGCGCGTCCGGCACGAGGTCATCGACGCGGTACGGGACTATTTCAACAGCCGCGGATTCATCCTCGCCGACACGCCCATCTTCACGCCGTCCGCGTGCGAGGGAACGACGACGCTGTTTCCGGTGCAGTACTTCGAGGACCACACCGCGTACCTCACGCAGAGCGGTCAGCTGTACAACGAAGCGAACGCGATGGCGCTCGGGCGCGTGTACTGCTTCGGCCCGACGTTCCGGGCGGAGAAATCGAAGACGCGGCGGCATCTCACCGAATTCTGGATGGTCGAGCCGGAGGTGGCGTACGCGTCGCTCGACGACATCATCGAGCTCGGTGAGGGGCTGGTGGTCGAGGTCGTCTCGCGCGTCCTGGACAAGCGGCAACGCGAGCTGAAGGTGCTCGAGCGCGACCCGAAGAAGCTCGAGTCGGTGCAACGCCCGTTTCCACGAATCACGTACGACGAGGCGGCAAAGTTCCTGAAAGAGAAGGGGCTGCCATTCGAATGGGGCGGCGACTTCGGCAGCCCGGACGAGACGGCGTTGTCCGAGGCGTTCGACCGCCCCGTCGCGGTGACCGGCTATCCGTCGGCGATCAAGGCCTTCTACATGAAGCCGCACCCCGATCGCCCGGAAGTGTCGCTGTCGGTCGATTTTCTTGCGCCGGAGGGCTACGGCGAAATCATCGGCGGCGGGCAGCGGCTCGAAGACTACGACCTGCTGCTCAAGCGCATCGACGAGCACCAGCTCCCGCGCGAGGCGTTCGAGTGGTATCTCGATTTGCGGCGATTCGGGACCGTGCCGCATTCCGGCTTCGGCATGGGGATTGAGCGCGTCGTGGCCTGGATTTGCGGCCTCGAACACCTGCGCGAGACAATCCCGTACCCGCGAATGCTCTATCGTCTGTATCCGTGAGATCGATGAAATTAGGGTTCATTTCCCTCGGTTGCCCCAAGAATCTCGTCGACGGCGAGGTCATGCTCGGGCTCGCGCGCGAGGCGGGGCACGACATCACCTCCGACGCCGCCTCGGCCGACGTCGTCGTCGTGAACACGTGCGCGTTCATCGACACGGCAAAGGAAGAATCAATCGACGCGATCTTGGAGATGGCGGAACTGAAGCGCAGCGGATCCTGCAAGAAGCTCATCGTGACCGGATGCCTCGGTGAGCGGTACCGGGAACGGCTGCAGGCCGAGATTCCCGAAATCGATGTCGTCCTGGGGACCGGCGAAGTTCCGGACATTGCGCGGGCGATCGAGGGAGGCATTGCAGGCGCCGCATCGGTCACGCTGTTTCGCTCGCGATCGGCCGCAGAGAACGGGCAGGCGGTTCCTGACTACCTCTATGACGCCAGCACTCCTCGCCTTCTGACGACGCCGCGTCACTACGCCTACGTCAAGGTCGCGGAAGGCTGCGACTACACCTGCGCCTTCTGCATCATTCCAACGCTCCGAGGGCGCTATCGGAGCCGCGATGAGGCGTCGATCCTCGAAGAGGCGGCGTCGCTCGCGGCGCGTGGCGTGCGGGAGCTTCTGCTGATTTCGCAGGACACCACGTTCTTCGGCATTGATCGCGGCGAGCGGGGCGCGCTCGCGCGGCTGCTGCGGAAGCTGAACGAGATCCCTGGACTGGAGTGGATCCGACTGCTTTATCTCTATCCGACGACCATAACCGATGACGTGCTCGACGCGATGGCCGAGTGCGAAAAGATCTGCAAGTACATCGATCTCCCGCTTCAGCACGCGGCAGCCGACGTGCTGCGCCGGATGCGGCGCCCGGGCACGGGCGACGCGTACCGGCGTCTCCTCGCGCGGATTCGCGCGCGTGTGCCCGGCGTCACGCTGCGCACGACGTTCATCGTCGGCTTTCCGGGCGAGACCGAACAGGACTTCGCCGAGCTGTGCGACTTCGTTCGCGAAATCGAATTCGACCACGTCGGCGTCTTCACCTACTCGCACGAGGAAGGCACGCGGGCGTTCGGGTTCCCGGACGACATCCCGGCAAAGACGAAGACCGCCCGGCGAAACCGGTTGCTGCAGCTGCAGAAGCAAATCGTGGCGAAGCGGCAGAAAGCGCGAATCGGCGAGCCGTGCCGCGTCATCGTCGACGGCCCGTCGCCCGAATCCGAGCTGGTGCTGACCGGCAGGCTCGAGGGCCAGGCGCCCGACATCGACTCGATCGTCTATTTCGACGGCATCGATCCGTCGACCCTGAAGCCCGGCGATCTCGTCGTCGCCCGCGTCACCGGCGCGCGCGGCTACGACGTGATTGCGACGGTCGAGTAAAGCCCCCAAGCCTCGAGCCCCACGCCGTAATCCCCTTTTGATATACTTTTGGGTGGTCTTAGCGGGAAAGGCTTTGGTAGTGGGCCCGTGCCCACTCTTTGTTTTTTTGGGGCCCTTTTCGGTGATTCCAGACCGGCTGCGCGCGGCCGTGGCGCGAATTGCGGCCGGTTACGGACTCGAGCTCTTCGACCTGCAGTTCCGCCGCGAGTCGATTGGCTGGGTCCTGAGAGTCATTCTCGATCGTCAACCGCGCACGCTGCGTTCGGAGGATCCGCCGGGCTCCCCGCCAGTCGAGGAGCCCGTGTCCATCGACGACTGCAAGCGCGTGAGTGAGGACCTGAGCGCGTTGCTCGACGTGGAGCCCGAACTGGTTGGCGATCAGGATCGAAAGTACACCCTCGAGGTGTCGTCGCCGGGACTCGATCGGCCGCTGCGGGACGCGGCCGACTACCGGCGGTTCACGGGCCGGCTGGCCAAGATCGTGACGACAGAGCCCGTCAGCGGCCAGTCGCACTTCGCGGGCCGCCTGTCCGGGTTGGACGGCGAGATGGTGCTGCTCACCGAGGGGCGCCGCGTTCATCGGGTACCGCTCGGCCTAATCAGCCGGGCCCGGCTGGAGGTTGAGTTTTGAATGTAGACCGGCCCTTCAGGGCCGGCGCGCCGGACGCGCTGGCGGGGCTCAAGCCCCGCCCTACAAGGGAATCTGAGTATGGCTACTGAACTGCAGCAAATGATCGATGTCGTGGCGAAGGACAAGGGGATCGACCCGACCATCGTCATCACCGCGATCGAGGACGCCTATCTGGCGGCGTCACGCAAAGTCTTCAAAGGCGACGAGGATCTGCGCACCCGATTCAATCTGGAGACCGGGCAGGTCGAGCTCTACGCCGTCCGGCAGATCGTGCCCGAGGTCGCCAATCCGGGCCGTGAGATCTCGCTCGAAGAGGCGCAGCAGCTCTACGGCGACGAGGCCGAAGTCGGCATGGAGATCGAGTTTCCGAAGGAAACCGAGAAGCTCGGCCGAATCGCCGCGCAAACCGCCAAGCAGGTCATTGCCCAGCGCGTCCGCGAGGCGGAGCGCGAGAAAATCCACGCCGAGTTCAGCCAGCGAATCGGCGAGGTCGTCAACGAGACCGTCAAGCGCTTCGAGAGCGGCGACATCATCGCGGAAATCGGCCGCGTCGAAGCGCAGGTGCCGCGCAAGGAGCAGTCGCGCGCAGAAAACTACGCCATCGGCGATCGCGTGCGGGCGGTGATCAAGGCCGTCACCAAGAACGCCAAAGGACCGCAAGTCATCCTGTCGCGAACGGATCCCGCGCTCCTCATCAAGCTCTTCGAGCAGGAAGTGCCTGAGATCTACGACGGCACGGTCATGATTCGCGGCGCCGTCCGGGAAGCCGGCGATCGCGCCAAGGTCGCCGTGTTCTCGCGCGAGCGCGACGTCGATCCCGTCGGCGCCTGCGTCGGCATGCGCGGCACGCGCGTGCAGGCCATCATTCGCGAACTCCGCGGCGAGAAGATCGACATCGTCGAGTGGTCCGAGGATCCGGTGCAGTTCGTCACGAAGGCCCTCAGTCCGGCCCGCGTCCAGCGCGTCAGTATCGTCGACGATGAGCAGCGCGTGATGGAAGTCGTCGTCGAGGACCGGCAGCTCTCGCTCGCGATCGGCAAGAAAGGGCAGAATGTCCGGCTGGCGGCGAAGCTGAGCGGCTGGAAGATCGACATCAAGAGCGAGGAAGAAAAGCGGAAAGAGGTCGAAGCGCAGCTGGCCGGACTCGAGTTCGGAGGCGCCGCCGAGGCCGCTCGCCCGCTCGTGCTGCCGGATATCCACGACGAGGTCGTCGCGGTCCTGCGCGCGGCCGGGTACGACACCGTCGACAAGGTGCTGGGCGCAGACACCGACGCGCTCGCCGCGTTGCCGGGCTTCGATGCCGACACCGTCGAGGCCGTTCTCGCGGCCGCACGTGTGCAGCAAGCCGCGGAAGCGTCCGCGGCCGACGGCAGCGCCGAGGAGGAATCGGTCTCGGCCACTGAGGAGGCCGAAGTCGAAATCGGAGCCGAAGCCGAAGCCGAGACTGAGGCCGAAGGCGAATCAGAGGAGAAGCCGCCGACGGAGGAGCCGTCCTAAGGAGGGAAAGTCACGTCCGGGTTCGAGCTCCGAAGTTCGAAGTTCGAAGTTTGAAGTTCTAAGTTCCGTTCAGGAGCGTGCTTGGCTACAGTCCGGATTTACAAGGTCGCCGAACTGCTGGGTCTTTCGAGCCAGGAGGCGATGAGTCTCCTCAAGCAGGAAACCGGCATCGACGTGAAAAGCGCGTCGAGCTCCATCGAGGAGATCGTCGCGAGGCAGTTCGTGGAGCGGCATGCCAGGAAGCGGCAGATTGTCCTGCCGCCTGGTCCGCTCTTCGCGGACACGCCCGCGTCGAAAAAACCCGCGAAGGCTGGGAAGGCTGCGCCTGAGCCGCCGAAGCCCACGGCCGCGCCTCGGCTGCCGCGGCTCGTCAAGAGCATCCGGCCCGTCGCCGCGCCGGCAGCGGCTGCGGAGACGTCGGCCGAGGCGCCGCCTCCGCCGCTACACCTCCCGGAATCAGCCGTCGAGGGCCATGAGCCGGCTCATGGTTCCGTCGCTGCAGCCGAGCCTGAAATCGCTCCGGAACTCGTCCAGGCGCACGCCGAAACGGCAACCGCGGTCGTCGACGCTCCTGAAGTGCTGGAGCCGCCACCGGCGATCGTGACACCGCCACCGCCTGCGGCTCCTCCGCCGGCAGCCCGTCCGGCGGGCCGGCTCGTGCCGCCCACGCGTCGTCTGCGGATTGAAGATCCGGTCACTGGCGAAGCGCCGGCCGCGCGACCGCTTCCGCCACGCCCGGTCATCCGCCCGCCGTCGCCGGCGCCGCCGCCCGTTCGCACGGTGCCGCCACCCGGTGTGACGGCGCGTCCGGCGTCGCCCCGGCCCAGCACATCGCCATCGGCACGCGCGCCGCTCGGCGGCCCCCGGCCGCTTCCGTCTCAGCCGATTCGTCCGTCAGCGCCGGCCGGCCCGCGCCCGCCAGGCCTCGGCCAGCGCCCGAGTCCGCCGCGCCCGATGGGTCCGCGGCCGAGGACGGTGCGTCGCGACGATCGACCGGCCATGCCGGTCATGACCGAGGCGCCGCCGCCGATCACCAAGCTCATCACCCTGGCCGAAGGCATGTCGGTCAAGGATCTGGCCGACAAGCTCGAAGTCAAGGCCAAGGACGTGCTGAAGAAGCTGCTCGATCGCCGGATGATGATGACGATCAACGCGACGCTCGATGCGGAGACCGCGCAGATGGTCGCGCGCGATTTCGGCGCCGAAGTGCTCATCCGCAGCTTCGAGGAAGAGCTGACCGAAGTCGAAACGGAAACCTCGAAGCCCGAAGATCTCTCGCCGCGCGCGCCCGTGGTCACCGTCATGGGCCACGTCGATCACGGCAAGACGACGCTCCTCGACGCGATTCGTGAGACGAAAGTCGCGGAGCGCGAAGCCGGCGGCATCACGCAGCACATCGGCGCGTATTCGGTGGAGGTCGGCGGCGGCAGGCGCGTCGTCTTCCTCGACACGCCCGGCCACGAAGCGTTCACGATGATGCGCGCCCGCGGCGCCCGCGTCACGGACATCGTCGTCCTCGTCGTCGCGGCTGACGATGGCGTCATGCCGCAGACGAAAGAAGCGATCGACCACGCCAAGGCGGCCAACGTGCCGATCGTCGTGGCGGTCAACAAGATTGACAAGGCGGACGCGAATCCGGAGCGCGTCAAACGGGAGTTGTCGGACCTCGGATTGATGCCGGAAGAATGGGGCGGCACCACAGTCACCGTCGAGGTCTCGGCGCGTCAGCGCAAGAACCTCGACCAGTTGCTGGAGATGCTGCTTCTCGTCGCGGACCTCGCCGATCTCAAGGCCAATCCGAAGCGGCGCGCGCAGGGCACGGTGCTCGAGGCCAAGCTCGATCGCGGTCGCGGCCCGGTCGCCAGCGTCCTGGTGCAGGACGGCACGATCAGCGAAGGCGACCTCTTCATCGCCGGCACGGTCGACGGCAAGGTGCGCGCCCTGTTCGATCACGTCGGCCGCAAGGTGAAGAAGGCCGGTCCGGCGACACCGGTCGAAGTGCTCGGACTGTCATCGCTGCCCCAGCCGGGCGACACGTTCCAGGTGATTGACGATCCGATCAAGGCCCGGCAGGTGGTGGCGTACCGCCAAGCGCAGGCGAAGGAAAAGGCGCTTGGCGTGAAGGGCGGACGGCTGACGCTCGAGTCGCTGCAGCAGCAGATGGCCGAGGGCGGCATGAAGGAGCTCTCGATCATCATCAAGGCGGACGTGCAGGGTTCGGCCGAGGTGCTGGCCGACACGCTCACGAAGCTGAGCGACGAGCGCGTCAAGATTCGCATCATTCACACGGGTGTCGGCGCGATCAACGAGTCGGACGTGCTGCTCGCGACGGCCTCGAACGCGATCATCATCGGGTTCAACGTGCGGCCGGATCGCAACGCCTCCGACGTCGCCGAGCGCGAGCGGGTCGACATCCGGCAGCATTCGGTCATCTACAACGTCACCGACGAGATCAAGAAGGCGATGGCGGGGCTGCTCGAGCCGACGCTCAAGGAAACGCGCGTCGGTACCGCGGAGGTCAGACAGATCTTCAAGGCGCCGAAGGTCGGCACTGTTGCGGGCTGCCTCGTGATGGACGGCCGCATGACGCGCAGCGGCGAGTCGCAGGCCCGCCTGCTGCGGGACAACGTGGTGGTCTGGCAGGGCCGGCTCGCGTCGCTGCGGCGGTTCAAGGACGACGTGTCCGAGGTCAAATCCGGGCTCGAGTGCGGCATCGCGCTGGAGCGCTTCAACGACGTCAAGGTCGGCGACGTGATCGAGGTCTTCAGCGTCGAGCGCGTCGCACAAACGGTCTAGGTGGGTTTTCCCTGACGGTCGCCCTGCTCTCCCTGGAGCTCTTTCTGCCGTCGTCGCAGTCGTTGAAGGACAAGCGAATGGTGCTGCGGCGGCTGAAGGATCGGCTCGGCGCGTTCAATGTCGCCGTTGCGGAGGTCGCCCATCAGGACGTCTGGCAGCGCGCCGGACTGTCGGTGGTGACGGTGGCCTCTTCCGATACGATCGCCGAACAGACGCTCTCGTCGGTCATGGCGGAGATCGAGCGGCTCGAGCCCGATCTCGTCACGCAGAGCCAGGTGGAGTTCCTTCGCTGACATGGCCCAAGGTACACGCCCCGAACGCGTCGGCGAGCAGATTCGCCAGGAACTCAGCGCGCTGCTCCTGAGCGTGGTCCACGATCCCGGCATCGGGCTCGTGACGCTCACGCGCGTGAAAGTGTCTCCAGACCTTCAGCTCGTGCGCGTGTACTACACGCAGCTCGGCGACGAGAAGGCGCGCGCCGACACGCGCCGGGGTCTCGAGCGCGCCACGCCGTTCCTCCGCCGCCAGCTCGGCAGCCGCATCCGGCTGCGCCGTGTGCCGGAGCTGCGCTTCGAATTCGACGAGAGCGTGGAAAACCAGGAACGGATCGAGCGCATCCTGCTCGATCTGCAGGCGGAGCGCGAAATGAGAGAGAATCAGCCAACCGTCGAGAACCACGAAGAACACGAGGGACACGAAGAGTGACCGGACCCGCATGAGCTCCGCCGCCGTCGTCGCCGCCGCGCTTCGCGAGCGGCAGTCGTTCATTCTCACGTCACATGCCAGGCCGGATGGAGATGCGATCGGATCGCAGTTGGCGCTGGCGCTCGCGCTCGACAAGCTCGGCAAATCCGTCCGGCTGATCGATCGCGATCCCGTCCCCAGTCCCTATCGGGCGTTTCCGGGCACGGACCGGATCGAGCTGTCGGATCGCGTCACGAGTCCGGCCGACGCCGTCGTCCTCCTCGAGTGCAGCGAGCTGTCGCGGCCCGAGGTGGCCGGGCTCGACCGCTATTTCGTCATCAACGTCGACCATCACCTCGGCAACGAGATGTACGGCGACGTCAACTGGTTCGACGCGTCCGCGGCCGCCTGCGGCGAGATGGTCGCCGACATCATCGACGCGCTCGGAGTGGTGTGGACGCCGGAGATCGCGGCGAACCTGTACCTGGCGATCGCCACCGACACCGGGAGCTTCCGCTACGGATCGATTACGCCGGCGACGTTCGAGAAATGCCGGCGCATCGCCGCGGCCGGCGCCAACACCGCGGCGCTCTCGCGGCTGATCTTCGACAGTTACAGCGTCGGCCGTGTCCGCATCACCGGCGCCATGCTGAGCGCGATGGAGCTCCATCACGACAACCGGCTCGCCATCCTGCACGTCGACGAGGCGCTGCTCGCCGCCTCCGGCGCCACGATCGAGGACACCGAAGGGCTCGTCAACCTGCCGCTCGGGGCGCGGGAAGTCGTCGCGGTCGCGCTGTTCAAGCGTCAGTCGCCCGGCGTCTACCGCGTCAGCCTCCGTTCGAAGGGCGATCTCGACGTCCGCGCGGTGGCCGCCCGGTGGTCGGGTGGCGGCCACAAGAACGCGGCCGGATGCACAGTCTCGGGCGATTACGGCAAGATCAAACGTGAGTTCGTGGATGAGATCGGGGACAAGCTGAAATCTCTGGTCTGAAATGTCGCGATTCCCAGATTCCAGATTTCAGATTTCCATGGACGGCGTTCTTCTTATCGACAAGCCTTCCGGTCCCACGTCGCACGACGTCGTCGCGCGGCTGCGCGGGACGAGCCGCGAGCGCAGCATCGGCCACACCGGCACGCTCGATCCTCGCGCCACCGGTCTCCTGCCGCTCGTCTGCGGCCGCGCCACCCGGCTGGCGTCGCTTCTCTCCGGGGAAGACAAAGTGTACGAGGCGACCATCCGTCTCGGCTGGGCGACCGATACCGACGACGCGGACGGGCAGCCGGTGAGCGATCCATCGGGCCAGCTGCCTGACGAGGCCGCCATTCATGACGCGGCGACCGCCTTCCGTGGCACGTTCGATCAACTGCCGCCGACGCACTCGGCCAAACGGCTCGGCGGACACAAGGCGTACGATCTGGCCCGGCATGCCGAGCCGGTCGAGCTGCGGCCCGTGCCGGTCACCGTCCACGACATCGACGTCACCGGACACGAGCGCGACCTGGTGCACGTCCGCGTGACGGCCAGCGCCGGGTTCTACGTCCGCGCGCTCGCGCGCGACCTCGGGTCGAGGCTCGGCTGCGGCGCACATCTGCTCGCGCTCCGCCGCACGCGGAGCGGCGCGTTCAACGTCGCCGACGCCCTGCCCCTCGGCGAAGCCGAGCGGCTCGGGCCGGCCGTGGCCAATCGCGCGATCCCTCCGGCTGCGGCACTGCCGCACCTGCCGTCCGTCCAGGTCACGCCGCTGGGGTTGAAACGCGCGGTTCATGGGAACTCCCTGGGCCCGGAACACCTCGAAGGACGCTGGATTCCGCCCCACGGGTCAGGCGGACCGGTGCGCGTGCTGGGCCCTGACGGACGTCTGGTGGCGCTCGCGCATTCACGCGGTGGCGCTTTGCATCCGGCGGTTGTCCTCGGATAACATTGATCGTTGCTGCAGTCGCGAGTGGCCGCAGCAGTGGAGACGGCGATCCGGTCACGCACCCCAGCGCACTCTGGATCGTTCGTGGAGGGCCCTGTGCTGACGAATGAGCGCAAAACTGAAGTTATCGGGACGTACCGTACCCACGACGCCGACACTGGTTCCCCGGAAGTCCAAGTAGCACTCCTCAGCGAACGCATCAATTACCTCACAGAGCACTTCAAGACCCACGTCAAGGACCATCATTCGCGACGCGGCCTGCTGAAGCTGGTCGGCCAGCGGCGACGCCTGCTGGACTATCTCAAACGCAAGGACGCCGATCGCTACGCGGAGCTGATTCGCAAGCTCGGAATTAGAAAATAGAAGGGACGGAGCGTCGATTGTGGAAAACTCGAGGGAGTCCTTTCCTTACCGGGAGTTTTCCATAATCGACCTCCGTCCCTCTGACACATGAGACCCGTTTCCTGACCTCAGATAGAGACCCCAATGCACAGACGCGAAGTCACACTCGGCAGCCGCACGCTGTCGATCGAAACCGGAAAACTGGCAAAGCAAGCGGATGGAAGCGTGGTCGTCCGCTCGGGCGACACGATGGTGCTCGTCACCGCGTGCCACGCGGCGAATGCGCGCGAAGGGATCGATTTCCTGCCGCTGACCGTCGACTACCGCGAGTACACCTATGCCTCCGGCCGGATCCCCGGCGGATTCTTCAAGCGCGAGGGCAAGCCCGCGGAAAAGGAAATCCTGACGAGCCGCCTGATCGATCGGCCCATCCGTCCGATCTTCCCCGCCGGCTGGTACTTCGAGACGCAGATCGTCGCCCTCTTGATCTCGGCGGACGCGGCAAACGACTCCGACGTGCTCGCGATCACGGGCGCCTCGGCCGCGCTGGCCCTCTCGTCCATCCCGTTCGAGAAAACCACCGCCGGCGTTCGCGTCGGCTTCATCGACGGCGCGTACGTGATCAATCCGACGTTCACCGAGCGGAAGACCAGCAAGATCGATCTGGTCGTCGCCGGCACCGAGGACGCAATCGTGATGGTCGAGGCCGGCGCCAAGGAAGCGACCGAAGAGGAGATGATCGGCGCGCTCGGCGCGGCGCACGAGGCGATCAAGAAGCTCACCGCGGCCATCGACGACCTCAAGCGCACCTGCGGTAAGCCGAAGAAGAAGGCGGCGGGGCGGGAGATCGGCCACGACTTCTACCGCGAGGTCGAAGAGAAGGTCTACGTGCCGCTGGCCGACGCCATGCGGATCAAGGAGAAGCTCGAGAGCTACGGGACCGTCGATCAGGTCCTGGCGAACTTCGTCGCGAGCATCCCCGAGGAGGAAGTCGAGCGCCGCTCGGAGGCGAAGCACATCTTCAAGGACCTGAAAGAGAAGGTCATGCGCGACGAGATCCTCGAGCGCGGCAAGCGGCTCGACGGCCGGCGCTTCGACGAGATCCGTCCGATCTGGATCGAAGTCGGCGTGCTCCCGCGCGTGCACGGATCGGCCGTCTTCACCCGCGGCGAGACCCAGGCGCTCGTCAGCGCGACGCTCGGGACGGAAGACGACGCGCAGAAAATCGAGATGGTCGACGGGGAGACGTACAAGCGCTTCATGCTGCACTACAACTTCCCACCGTTCTCGGTCGGCGAAGTGCAGTTCCTGCGCGGCCCCGGCCGCCGCGAGATCGGACACGGCGCCCTGGCCGAACGCTCGCTCGTCCCGTTGCTGCCGTCCGAAGACGAATTCCCCTACACGCTTCGCGTGGTCTCCGACATCCTCGAATCGAACGGCTCCTCGTCGATGGCCTCGGTGTGCGGCGGGTCGCTCGCCCTCATGGACGCGGGCGTGCCGCTCCGGTCGCCGGTGGCGGGCGTCGCGATGGGTCTCGTAATGGACGAGAAGACCGGCAAGTGGGCGGTGCTCACGGACATCGCCGGCGCCGAGGACCATTACGGCGACATGGACTTCAAGGTCGCCGGGACGCGCACCGGGATCACTGCGCTCCAGATGGACATCAAGGTCGGCGGCATCACGCTCGACATCATGCGCCAGGCGCTCGCGCAGGCGCGGCAGGGGCGCTTCGAGATCCTGGACAAGATGGCCGCGGCCCTCGCCGCCCCGCGCTCGAACATCTCGGCCTACGCGCCGCGCATCGTCACGATTCGCATCCCGACCGAGAAGATTCGCGACGTCATCGGCCCGGGCGGCAAGACGATCCGCAGCATCATCGAGAAGACCGGCGTCAAGATCGACGTCGAAGACGATGGCCGCGTGAACGTGGCGTCGGCCGACGAAGCCGCTGCGCAGAAAGCGATCGGCATGATCCAGGAGCTCACGGCGACGCCCGAGCTCAACAAGACCTATCTCGGCCGCGTCGAGCGCATCACGGACTTCGGCGCGTTCGTCGAGATCATGCCCGGCGTCGACGGGCTGCTTCACGTCTCCGAGATCGCCAACTATCGCGTCAAGGACGTGCGCGACGAGTTGAAAGAGGGCGAGCAGGTGATGGTGAAGGTGATCAACATCGATCCGTCCGGCAAGGTCCGCCTCAGCCGCAAGGTACTGCTCGCGCCCGACGAGGGCACCGCGCCCCGCGAGCCGCGGCCCGTCCCCGATGCGCCGATAGATGCCGGCGAATATCACCGTCGCGATCAGGGCTTCCGCGACCGCGGCGGCCGGGGAGGAGACCGCGACCGGCGGCCGCGGCGGCACTGACAAGAGCAAGGCGATGAGGCTCTGAGGCTCAAAGAAAGACCATGAAGCCTCGGTGCCATCCAACCTTGAGGCCGCTTGCCTCATAGCCTCATAGCTCCTGGCCTCATAGCCTCACCCGATCCCGTCCGATACACCGGCGGAGACGTCTAATATGTGGAGGTCTGCAATGTTGATCCGTCCTCCGCGCCGGGGGTTCGGGCCTGTTTTCGTCATCGGTCTCGCGTTGACGCTTACCGTCGGCGGCGCGATCACGCTCGTCGCGCAGAACCGCCGTGACATTACCGTCACCGGGCGCAAGTACAGTTACCGCGCCGGCGACAGCGATGTGATCCGCGTGCAGAAGGACGACCTCGTCCGGATCACGTTTTCCGCCGAAGACATTCCGCACAGCTTTACCATCGACGAATACCGCATCAGCAAGCGGGCCGAGCCGGGCAAGCCGGTGTCGTTCGAGTTCCGCGCCGACCGCGCCGGCGAGTTCGCGATCTACTGCAATCTGACGATCGACGAACGCTGCGCGCGCGATATGAAAGGCCGGCTCGTTGTCGAAGGCAAATAACCTTCCAACTCAGAACTTAGAACTCCGAACTTAGAACTTGCGGCGGACTTGGAGGGCCGTCCGCCCTGCGTACCGCTTACGTACCGCGCTCGCGGAAGGCGGCCGCCAGCGCAAGCCGCTGCTCCGGCGTCGGGTGCCGGTGGAAGAGCCACCGCGTCAGGAAGGACGGGCGATCTTCGGCGAGATGACGCGCGCCCAAGCGGCGGATCGCGCTGGCAAACGCGTCGGCGCCGCCGGTAAGGGCGAGCGCGAACTCGTCGGCGCGCCGCTCGAGAATCCGCGAATGCGCGTGGCGCAGCGGCGTCATCAGCAGCCAGACGGAACCCGCCACGAGCGTGACGAGCGGCAGCGACGCCAGATCACGCGGTCCGGCGAGCCCGAGCCCCGGCGCCGCCCCGCCGAGCACGCGATCGGCGGCGAACAACGCGACGGCGAGCACCGACGCGTCGAGCGCGAGCGTCCGCCACAGGTCCCGGTGCGCGTGGTGACCGAGCTCGTGCGCGACGACGACGGCGATTTCGTCGTCGGACCAGTCCCGCACGAGCTGCGAGGCGAGGAAGATCCGGCGCGAACGGCCGGCGCCGCTGACGAGCGCCGTCGCGCGCTCGCCCTCGTCGACCAGCATCTCTTTGACGTCGGCCACGGGCACTTGCGCGCGCGCCGCGAGCGCATTCAGCCGCGCAGTCAGATCCTGGCGGGCGAGCGGGCGGACGTCCGCGAGCCGCGCCAGGAGCGCCGGGGCGCCGCGCAGGGCTGCCACCAGCGCGCCGCCGAGCAGCCCCCCGGCCATCGCCCACCACCACTCGCCGCCCATCCAGACCGAGAGTCTGAGGCACGCACCGGCGATCAACGCCGCCGGCAGCGCCACGAGCGTCGCGCGCGCCTGGGCGGAGAGCACGTCTTCGACAGCGATGGACGGATTCGCGAACCGGCGGTCGACACGGAGGCCGAGATACAGCATTGCAGGAAGCGCTGCCAGCTCCCACGCGACCACCACCAGAATGACGAAGATGGGCAGCGCGATCGCGCCGCGCGCGGGATCAGGCAGCCCGCTGCCGAATCCCTCGGCGCCGTCCGCGAGCCAGCGCGAGAGCGGCGTCAACGCGACGAGCGACAGCATCGCGGCGCCCGACACCAGGCCGGCGGTCTCCGCGCGGCGGCGGTAGCGTTGGTAGCGGGAGGCTTTGGATTCGTTCATGAGAGCGAGGCCATGAGGCGATGAGGCGATGAGGCCCTGAGGCAGGCAAACAACCAGACACGAAACTCAGAGGCGCTAGAGCTCTTCCTCATAGCCTCATGGCCTCAGACCCTCATCTTTCCAGTCAGTTCAATTGCAGAGAGATCAACTTCGACACGCCCGGCTCCTCCATCGTCACGCCGTACAGACGGTTCGCGATCTCCATCGTCTTGCGGTTGTGCGTGATGAGGATGAATTGCGTGTTCGTCTGCATGCCCATGAGCATCTCGACGAACCGGCCGATGTTCGCGTCGTCGAGCGGCGCGTCGATCTCGTCGAGCAGGCAGAACGGGCTGGGGCGGTATTTGAAGATGGCGAACATCAGCGCCATGGCGCTGAGCGCCTTCTCGCCGCCGGAGAGCAGCTGGACGTTCTGGAGACGCTTGCCGGGCGGCTGCGCGATGATGTCGATGCCGCTTTCGGGATCGTTCTCCTGATCGATCAGGACCAGTCCCGCGCGTCCGCCGCCGAAGAGCGTCGTGAATGTCTGCTGGAAGTGCTGGTTGATCATCAGGAACGCGGCCTCGAACCGCTCCCGCGTCGTCTTGTCGATTTTCCGGATCGCCTCGCCGGTCTGCGCGATGGAGTCGAGCAGGTCCTTGCGCTGCGTCGTGAGGAACGTGTGCCGCGACTCCAGCTCGTCGAACTGCTCGATCGCCATCATGTTGACGGGCCCGAGACGCTCGATTTTTCGCTTGAGATCCGCGATGACTTCTTCCGGCGTCAACGGCGCGGCGTCATCGGCTTCGGGCGCGGCGCTCGCGGCTGATTCCGCCGCGGCCGAGTCGTCACCAATGGATTCCGGGCCCGCTTCCTCGTCTTCGTCGGGCGCCGACGCGGACGCGATTCGCCGGGCTGGCGCGACCAGTTCGCCGGCCTGCTCCATGCGCGCCACGGCAGCGACGACGTCATCGATCGTCGCGCCGATCGCCTCGAGGCAGGCGGCGGCGAGATGCGTCATGTCGGACGCGGCCGTCGCCTTGGCGACTTCGGACTGCATGACGTCGGCGCGGACGCCTTCGAGCGTGTGCCGCGCGCCGCGAATCTCGTGGTCCGCGGCGCTGAACTCGGTTCGCAGCGCCACCACCTTCTCGTCGAGGCCGCGCATCGTGATCTTGAGCGACTCGATGGCGCGGATGTCGTCGTCGAGCGCGTGCTCGGTTTCGCGGATGGACGTTCGCAGTTCCTCGCGGCGGAGCTCGGTGCGCTCGATGTCGGCGCGGCGGCCGCTGATCCGATCCTCGAGCTCGCGGGCGGCATCCTCGAGCCGGGCGACCTCCGTCTCGAGGCCCGCAACGCGCTCGCCGAGCGCGGCCTGCTCCGTGCGCGCCGCGGTCACGAGACGCATCTTGCCTTCGGCGTAGTCGCGCGCCGATTGCAGCCTGGCCTGCACGCCCTCGAGCCGTCCCTCGGCGTCGCGCTGCTGGCTTTCGTGCAGCGCAATGGCGGTCGCCGATTCTTCGCGCCGCGCCTCCGCGGTGCGTTCTTCTTCTTCGGCGCGGCTCCGCTCGGTCGAGACCACATCGAGCCGCCGCGACAGGCGCGCGAGATCGTCGGAGCCGCGAGCCACCTGCGCGTCGAATCCGACGATCGCCTTCTCCTGGGTATGGTGATCGGCGACGAGCGCCGCGAGCGATGATTCCGCAGCCGGCAGCGACGCGTCGAGCGCGGCCAACTCCAGGGTCAGCTTCTGCGCTTCGGCGCCCATCGTCTGGACGTCGTCCCGGAGTGACAGCATCTCCGCGCGGCTCTCGAGAATGCCGCGCACGTCGAGACGCGACCCGCCCTGGACGAGCCACGCGCCTCGGAAGACCTCGCCCGTCTTGGCCGCCACCGGCACCGACACCGTCTTCGCGAGATCGCGTGCGGCGTCGAATGAGTCCGCGATCAAAGCCCGGCCGATGAGCCGGCCGACGATGTTTGCCTGCGTACCGGTCGCGCGAACGACGTTGGCGAGCGCCTGGGTGCCTTGTGGGACAACGAGAGGCGGCTCGGAAGTCGCCGCGCCTTTGGCGTCCTCGAGCACGACGAAGCCGCACCGGCCGGCGTTGTGGTCGGCCAGCAGTCCGAAGGCCGTCCGCACGTCGGCCGCGCGATCGACGATCACGTGCTGGAGCAGATCGCCGAGCAGCGCATCGACGGCGCGCTCGAAGGAGCGCTCGACCTGAAGATGATCGGCGACGGCGCCGTGCGTCCGAATCTCTTTGCCGGCCTCCGCGAGCAGGAACCGGGCGGCGTCGCCGAACGTTGCTCGGCTCGCCTCGAGCTCTTCGAGCGATCGCAGGCGCGCTTCCTTGCCGGCCAGCTCGCGGCCGGTTGCCGCCAGCGCCTGACCGAGACGGGCGCGATCGGCGCGCTGCGTCGTCAGCGCCAGCTCGGCCGCGGCGCGGCGGCTCGCGACGATCTCGAGGGTCGCTGTCGCGTCAGCGAGCGCGTTGCTCGCCTTCTCGTGTTCCGTGCGGGCGCGGTCGGCTTCCGCGCCAAGCTCCCGCGCTTCGAGCTCGAGCTTCGCCCGTTCGGCGGCGACGCGGTCGCGCACCGCGGCGGCGTTGTCGCGCGCCTGACGCAGCGCGCCCAGCGTGGTGGTCGAGGCGAGGACCGCCGCGCGTGTCGTATCCGATTCGTGCTCGACCACCTGGACGGCGGCCAGGGACGCGGCGTACTCCGCCTCGCAGGCCTCGACCCGCGCCGCCGTCTCGTCGAGCGCCTTCCGGGCGCGCCGCGCGGCGTCGCGCTGTCCGTCAAGCGCGGTCCTGGCCGGATCGCGGCGGCCTTCCAATTCGCGCGCTTCGGCGCCAAACGCATCGGCCTGCCGCGCGAGCTCTTCGATCTGTTGTTTGTCGAACTGGATCTGCTGCTGACGGCGTCCGATGTCGAGCTCGCGCGCATGTGCCTGTTCGCGCGCCGCCGTGGCGCCGGCCTCGGCCTCGGTCAGCCCGAGCCGCAGCCGCTCGAGCGCGGTCTCGAGCTCCGCCACGTGGGCCGCCGCCGCGGCTTCGCGGGCGCGCGCGTCCTCGAGCCGCCGCTCGGCGGCCTCGCTGTCGGCCGCGAGCGTCTCGTAGCGGTGCGCAAACTGAACCTGCTCCCAGCGCCGCAGCTCTTCACGCAGCCGGCGGTATCGCCGCGCGCGCGCCGCCTGCCGCTTCAACGCGCCGCGCTGTTTCTCGACCTCGAAGATGATGTCGTCGATGCGCGTCAGGTTCTGCTGTGCGGCTTCGAGCTTCAGCTCCGCCGCACGGCGCCGCGACTTGTACTTCGTCACGCCCGCGGCTTCTTCGATCAGCGCCCGCCGCTCGGCCGGCCGCGACGAGAGAATCTGGCCGATCTTCCCCTGCTCGATCACGGCGTACGCCTTGATGCCGAGCCCCGAGTCCATCAGCAGATCGTGGATGTCGCGCAGACGGCAGACTTCGCCGTCGATCAGGTACTCGCTCTCGCCGGACCGATACAGGCGGCGGCCAATCTCCACGTCGCGCGTCAGCAGCGGCTGATCGTCCAGCAGCTCGTCGACGATGGTGGCGGCGGTCATCGCCGCCTGCGCGACCTCGGTCAGCTTCAGGCGCACCTCGGCGGCGGCGGTCGGCTTCCGGGCGTCGCTGCCGTTGAAGATGACGTCTTCCATCCGCTCGCCGCGCAGGCTCTTGGCGCTCTGCTCGCCGAGCACCCAGGTGATCGCGTCGACGACGTTGCTCTTGCCGCAGCCGTTCGGCCCGACAATCGCGGTGACGCCGTCATCGAACCCGAGCTCGGCGCGATCGGGGAAGCTCTTGAATCCGTTGATGTGCAGCTTCGACAGACGCATGTGTACACAAAAGCAGCCGCCCCGATCGATCAAAGGTCATCGACCCGGCGGCGGCTGGGAACGCCCTTCGACTACAAAAAGCCCTGTTAACTTCGAACTTAGAACTTCGAACTTAGAACTTCGGATTTCGAACTCAAGACCCGCTAAGCAACGGCTTTAGGTCCTAAGTTCTGAGTTCTAAGTTCTGAGTTCTAAGTTCCCCTGCCCCTTCCCGCTCGCGCGGGGCCCCGGGGGCGGGGGAAGTGTAGCAAGAAAAAGTCAAAAGTCAGCAGGCAAAAGCCAGGAATCTCACTGTCCCTTTCTCGCCATCAGCAGCTGCTTCGCTTCGTCGAAGTGGCTGAGCGCCGCCTGCGCCTGCGGATCGACGCGCACGAGATTGCGGCGCGCCTCTTCGAAGCTGAACAGATCGGTGTCCACCTCGAAATGAATCATCGCCTTGATGAAGGCGAGATCGGCCTTGAAGGCCGCTTCGTCGATGCGGACGCGCTGATTGGCGGCGTACTGCTTGAACTCGTCGACGATGGCGTCGTTGATTTGCCACCCCGGGGCGACTTTGTGGGTCGCGGCCGAGCGCGCGGCCGCCCGCGTATCGCCTTCCTTGGTGAATTTCTCGGCGAAGCCGATGAAGGCCCCGCGGCTCTGGAGCAGGCGGGAGAACCGTGTCGGGTTGAAGCCCTCGACCGGGCCCGCGACGAAGTGATCGGGCTCGATCCCGCCGCCGCCGTAGACCTTGCGGCCGCTGTCCGTGTACTTGAGCTCGGCCGGCGAATGCGGCTTGCTGTCGCTCTGGTCACGCAGGCCGTAGGTGAGGTACTCGTCGAACGCGCCGTCCCACGGCCGCTGGATCAGCCGGCCGCTCGGCGTGTAGTACCGCCCGGTCGTGAGCGCCAGTCCCGCGTTGTTGTGAATGCTGTACACGGACTGGACGAGCGCCTTGCCGAACGTCGTTTCCCCGACCACGACCGCGCGATCGTGATCCTGCATCGCGCCGGTGACGATTTCAGACGCGCTGGCGCTGTTGCGGTTGGTCAGCACGATGAGCGGCTGGGTCGTGAACGCGCCTTCTTCGACGGCGAGGTACTCGTCCTCAGTCGTGACCCGCCCCTTCGTGAAGACGATCATCTGACCCTTCTTCAGGAACTGATTGGACACGGCGATCGCCTGGTCGAGCGGACCACCGGGGTTGTCGCGCAGATCGAGGATCAGCTTTTCCATCCCCTGCGACTTGAGCTTGGCGAGGGCCGCGGTGACTTCCGCGTTGCTGGTCTCGGAAAAATCCTGGAGCCGGATGTAGCCGACGCCCGGCGACATCATGAACGCCGTGCGCACGGTGACGATGTGGATCTCGTCGCGCTCGACGGTGAGATCGATCAACTGGTCGACGCCCGGCCGGCGAATGGAGATGTCGACGGTCGTGCCCCTGGGTCCCTTGATGCGCCTGACGACTTCCTCGGTCTGCTTGCGCGGATCCGGCCCCCACGGCTTCGTCTCTTCCTTGCCGACTTTGGCGATGATGTCGTTGCGGCGGATCCCGGACCGGTAGGCCGGCGAACCCTCGAAGAGCGAGATCACCGTAATCTCGCCGTCGATCGAGAGGATGCTGATGCCGATCCCGAAATACGCGCCCACCTGCCGCTCGCGCATCTGCGCGAACGAGCGCGGATCCAGGAACGCCGAGTGCGGATCGAGCGTGCGCAGCATTCCGTCGATCGATCCATAGACGAGCTGCGTCTGGTCCAGCGACTCGACGTAATCGTTCTGAATGGCGTCGAGCGCCGCCAGGTACATCCGGTACCGCTCATTGGCGCGATCCTGCCGCGCCGCCACCTTGGACCCGAACATGCCGCCGGCGAGCGCTGACAGCACTACCACGATGGCTGCCGCCGGAAGAGCTTTGCGCATTGGTCTCATCGCTATCCTTCCGCTTCCGTCGTCTTTTTCTTCCCAAACATCCACGCGACGATGATGCTGACTAAGTAGAGCACGAACATCGGCGCCGCAAACACCATCTGTGTCACAACGTCAGCGCTCGGCGTGATCACGGCCGCGACAATGACGATGATGAGCACAGCGTACTTGATCTTCCGCACGAGGAACCCCGCGGTCACCATGCCGAACCGCGCGAGGAAGAATACGAGAATCGGCATCTGGAAAATCAAGCCGAGACCGAGAATGATCTTGATGTAGAACGACAACGTCAGGTCGAGCGTCGGCAGGAACTGCACGCCGTACAGCTGGTAGCTGGCGAAGAAGCTCCACATCATCGGGAACGCGACGAAGTGCGCGAACCCGGCGCCGCCCAGGAACAGCAGGCTCGAGAAGAACACGAACGGAATCGCGACGCGCTTCTCGCGTGCGTACAGCCCCGGCGCGACGAACAGCCACAGCTGCGAGAAGATGAAGGGCGCGGCGACGATGAGCGCCGACAGCGCGGTGATCTTCAAGCTGAACATGAAGCCCGCCATCGGCTGGTTGTAAATGAGCTGAGTCTTGAGACCGCCCGGCTGCGCCTGGAAGTACCGCACGAGGTAGCCGAACATCGGATCCCAGAACCAGAACGTGACCGCGAAGCACGCGCTGAACGCGTAGACCGAGTAGAGAATGCGCCGGCGCAGCTCGTCGAGGTGCTCGAGGAAGCTCATCCTCGAGCGATCGGCTTCGGCGGCCTCCTCGGTTTCGCCCGCAAAACCGTGCGGCGAAATGGTGCGCCCGGCGTCGGAAGAGTCGGCCATTGAACAGCGCGCCTACGAACCCTGTTCGCCCCGGGCGATCGTGTCCTGGTGAATGGTCGCGACCGGCTCGGCGCGCGGCGCGGCAGGAGTCTCGGCCGGAGCCGGCGGCGGAACTGCCGTTCGCCGCTCCTCGAGCCGAATCTCCTCGTCGAGGGTGTTCTTCAGTTCGTTGGAGGCGCGCTTGAATTCGGCCAGGCTCTTCCCCAGAGACCGCCCAAGCTCAGGAAGCTTGCGCGGTCCGAAGACGATGAGCGCTACGACAAGAATAATCGCCAGCTCAGGGAAGCCAATCGGACCCATAAACCGCTCTCCTAAAACCCGAATTTCTGCCTCTGTCAGTATAACTTGTCCCCGCGGTGCGCCGCGGCCTGCCGCGGCTGCGCAAAGGCGTGCAACCGGCTTATCTGCGTTGACTTACGGCGTCACCGGGTACTACCATTGCATTATGTCCCCAGCAGAATCCCGGTTGGTGGCCCCAAGGCTGGTAAGTTGTACCTGCCACCCCATTGTAGGAACAGGACGACCTCATGAGACGACTGTTCACGGCACTCGCATTCTGCGCGGGTTTTTGCGCATCTTCCTCCGCGTGGGCTCAGGCAAGCCAACCACCACCGGCGACTCAACCGCCGCCTAAACCGGCGACTCAACCGCCGCCCAAACCGGCGACTCAACCGCCACCCAAACCGGCAGCTGCCGAGACCAGCACCGACGAGGGCCCGCAGGTTACAACGACGTTCTACGGCGATACGGGGCTCTGGTTCGTCCCGACCGCCAACGTCCTCCGGCACAAGCAGTGGTCGGCAAGCCTGTACCGCGTCAACTATGACGACGGGCAGGGGTTTACCGACATCTCCAACTGGCCGGTGACTTTCGGAATTGGCATCGGCGAGCGAGCCGAGTTCTTCGGGAGCTGGGTGCTCGTCACCCGGATCGACCGCGACACCCGCCCGCTGTTTTTCCACAGCACGTCCGGCGAGCAGGACACCGGCACCGGCGGCGGCATCGTCGTCAACTATCCCAAGGTGCGGACCGAGTGGACCGGTAACAAGCTCGGCGACATCTGGCTCGGCGGCAAGCTCAACCTGCTGTCTCAGAGACAGAAGCCGGTCGGGGTGGCTGTTCGCGGGATGGTCAAGCTGCCCGTGGGCGACGACGGCGATGGCGCGTCGAGCGGCAGCGCCGATTTCATCGTCGACGGCATCGTCTCGAAGCGCAGCAACATGATGGAGTTCGGCGGGTACGGCGGCTTCATCGTGCGCGGCAGCCCCGACGGCTACCAACTGACCAACGGCTTCCGCTGGGGACTGGGCGCGGGCTTTCCGCAGAAAGCGCTGCGAGTCACCGCGGAACTGTTCGGTGAGAGCTACTTCGACAACGAGATCACCGCGCCGACGACCGGTGCCGAGGGTCTCGGCGAAGATGGATCGTTCGTGCCGGCCTCGACGTTCATCAAGAGCCCCGTCACGTTCGCGCTCGGTCTCACGTATCAGGCGTCGAACGGGTTCTTCATCGGTGGCGGCGCGAGCTACAACTTGACGATGGCGGGCCGCAGCGAAGCGACGCCCGGCTGCCCGGGCGGCGGCATCGCGTGCACGCCGGTGTTCGGGACGTTCAACGACGAATCCGGGGACGCCGGCGGCTGGCAGTTCAGGGTCGGCTACCATCCGGGCGGACGCAGGGCTGCTCCACCGCCGCCACCGCCACCGCCGCCACCACCACCGCCACCGCCGCCGCCGGCACCAACGAACCGGCCGCCGACCGTCAAGGCCGCGTGCGATCCGTGCACGGTCGAGGTCGGCAGAGTGTCGACGGTGTCCGCGACCGCGCAGGATCCGGACGGCGACGCGCTCACCTGCTTCTGGCAGGCCAAGGCAGGCAACATCACGAACGCAACGGCAATGTCGACGCCGTGGACGGCGCCGCAGCAAGTGGGCGTCGTGCCGATCACCATCACCTGCAACGACGGCAAGGGAGGGGTGGCGAGCGACACGGTCAACATCAACGTCATCGCACCGGCGAAGAAGACGTACACGTTCGAAGACGTGCACTTCGACTTCGACCGGTACACGCTGCGGCCCGACGCGTTGAAGATTCTCGACGAGGCCGTCACCGCGATGCAGGC
>Ga0114129_10000146_pt1 | contig 74508 bp, 70 predicted proteins | sample RhiMetdeltSRZDD1_FD_80071 | JGI IMG/M metagenome (GOLD analysis project Ga0114129, IMG submission 80071) | Populus rhizosphere microbial communities from Tennessee, USA - Rhizosphere MetaG P. deltoides SRZDD1 (version 2) (version 2) | ecosystem: Host-associated > Plants > Roots > Rhizosphere >...
CCTCGGCTCGCTGAACGTGTCGAAGTTCGCGCGCAAGAGCGACGACGGCGAGATGTCGATCGACTGGGACGAGATGGAGCGCGTCGTCCGCCTCGCCGTGCGCTTCCTCGACGACGTGATCGAGATGAACCCGTACCCGCTGCCGGAGATCGATCAGACGGTCAAGTCCAACCGTCGCATCGGCCTCGGCATCATGGGCTGGGCCGACCTGCTCTTCATTTTGGGCATCCCGTACGACAGCCAGGAGGCGATCGACCTCGCCGACCGCATCATGTCCTTCGTGAAGGAGAAGTCGCACGACCAGTGCGCGAAGCTCGCCGAAGAGCGCGGGCCGTTCCCGAACTGGTCCAAGTCGATCTACAAAGATGTCCGGCCGATGCGGAACTCGACGGTCACGACCATCGCGCCCACGGGCACGATCTCGATGATCGCCGGCTGCTCGTCCGGCATCGAGCCGATCTTCGCGCTCGCCTTCCAGCATCGCGTCAAGCAGCCCGACGGTGAGCGCGTGCTCACCTTCGTCAACGAGACGTTCGAGCAGATCGCGCGCGAAAAGGGCTTTTTCTCGGACGCGCTCATGGAGGAGGTCGCCAAGCGGGGGACGCTGCACGGCATCCCCGGCCTGCCGGAAGACGCCGCGCGCGTCTTCAAGACCTCGCACGACATCTCCTTCGAGTGGCACGTGCGTCACCAGGCCGCGTTCCAGCGCTACACGGACAACGGGGTGTCGAAGACCATCAATCTGCCGAACGACGCCACGGAGCAGGACGTCACGGCAGCGTATCGGCTGGCCTGGCAGCTCGGCTGCCTCGGTATCACCGTGTTCCGCGACGGCTGCAAAGGCGAGCAGGTCCTCAACGTGGGCGTGAAGAAAGACAAGGCTCCGGCGGTGACCTCGTCCACGGCGGGGCAGGCGGTGATCAAGCCGCGGCCGCACAGCCTCGCCGGCAAGACGTACCGCAAGGAGACGCCGATCGGCACCGCGTTCATCACGGTCAACCAGACCGAGGCGAACGACCCGTTCGAGGTCTTCGTCCAGGTCGGCAAGGGCGGCTCGGACACGATGGCAGTCGCCGAGGCGCTCGGACGACTGATTTCGCTCACATTGAGGCTGCCTTCGCCGCTGTCACCTCAGCGTCGGCTCGAAGAGGTGATCAGCCAGCTCTCGCGCATCGGCGGTGCCCAGCCGATGGGCTTCGGCGCCGGCAAGATTCTCTCGCTGCCCGACGCGCTGGCCCGCACGCTGGCCGAGCACATCGGCCAGATCAAGCCGGAAGGCGCGCCACCGCCGGCGGGCGCGGGGGGCTCGGAGAGCGCCACGCACTTTAGGAGCCCGAAGCTCGACGAGCGGAGGCGAATCGGTGACCTGTGCAAGGAGTGCGGGCAGGCGACCTTCGTCTACGAAGAAGGCTGCAAGAAGTGCCTGTCGTGCGGGTTCAACGAATGTTGATCCGACTCCTGCTGCGGCGCGTTCGCACCGCCCGGCGCCAACGCAGCCGGCGCCGCGTGCGTCCGAGGCGATAGGACCCGGGGCGAGGGGGCCCACGCCTCCTCGCCCTCGTCCGCCTGCTACAATCCGCGCATGTTTTCGGGCGGCTCATACGACGATGTCGAGCGCTGGCTCAAGATGTTCTTGAACTCGCACGCCAAGCGTGACGATCCTCGCATCGAGGCCGTGCTCGACGATGACGAGAAGCGGCAGGGCCGCTCTTACGGCGCCTGGCTACGGCTCGGTCCACACTCCACGGCGTTGATGGAGTTCGATTACCAGGAGGTCGCGCAGCACCGTGGCGAGCTGGCGTGGTGCGCGGCGCTCGCCGAACGTATCCGACAGCAGGCGAGGCAGCTGCTCGCCGGCAGCACCACGGCCGACGTCCGCGCCCGCTGACGCTCGCGCGCCGCGTTGGGTCGCCGCCGGCGATGTCAATGGCTTCCTCGGCCTCGCCCTCGACAACGTCACCAACCTCGTCATCCTCTCCTCGCTGCTGATCAGCGTCTTCGGATTTCCGGCGGATCTGGTCCTCGGGCGCATGGTGCCGGGCACGGCGCTCGGCGTGCTCGTCGGCGATCTGGCGTATACGTGGCTCGCGCTGCGTCTCATGCGGCGCACCGATCGCGCCGATGTGACCGCCATGCCCTTCGGCATCGATACCCCGACGCTCTTCGCCATGGTCTTCGGTGTGCTCGGTCCGGTGAAGATGGCCACCGGCGACGCGACGCTCGCGTGGAAGGTCGGGATGGTCGTCACGCTCGCGATCGGCGTCGCCAAGACCGCGCTGGCCTTCGTCGGCGACTGGACGCGCCGCGTGGTGCCGCGCGCGGCGCTGCTCGGATCCATCGCGGGCGTCGCCATCCTGTTGATCGCGTTTCTGCCGACGCTCAAGCTGCTCCGTGAGCCGTTGGTCGGGCTCGTCGCGCTCGGCGTGTTGCTGCTGGCGTTGGTCGGCGGCGTCCGGATGCCGCTCGGTCTTCCGGGCGCGTTCGCAGCCGTGCTCGCCGGTACCTTTGTGCACCGGATCAGCGTGTGGCTCGGTGGCGGCATTGGCCGCGCGCCCGCGGTCGGCACGCCGGCGCTGGCGCTGCCGTGGCCAACGCTGGTGTGGCTCGATGCGCTCGATGCCGCCCTGCCATACCTTTCGGTGGCGCTGCCGTTCGCTCTCGTCACGACCATCGGCGGCATCGACAACACGGAGTCCGCTGCAGCCGCCGGCGACGAGTATCGCGCGCGTGACGTGCTGATGACGGAGGCGCTCGCGACGATCGTCGCCGGGCTTTGCGGCGGCGTCGTGCAGAACACCCCGTACATCGGCCACCCCGCCTACAAGGCGATGGGCGCGCGGGCCGGCTACACGCTCGTGACCGGCCTCGTCATCGGCATCGGCGCGGCGGTCGGCGTGTTGTCGATTCTCGTCATGCTGCTGCCCGAAGCGGCCGTCGCTCCGATCCTCGTCTTCGTGGGCCTGGAGATCACGGCGCAGGCGTTTCTCGCGTCGCCGTCGCGCCACGGCGCCGCTGTCGCGCTCACCTTCGTTCCCGTGGCGGCGGCGGTGGTCCTCATCCAGATCGGTGGCGTGCTCGCCGCGCTCGGGCGGTCGCCGGCCGACCTGCGCGGCGACGCCGCCCTGACCTATCGCACGCTGCTCGTCCTCGGCAACGGGTTCATCGTGACGGCCGTGCTGTGGGGCTGGGCAGTCGTCACGATGATCGATCGGCGCTTGCTCGTGACGGCCGCCGTGCTCGCGGTCGCCAGCCTCGCCACGCTCGTCGGTCTCGTGCACTCGCCGCTGCCGGGAGGCGCTCTGTTCTGGCCATGGGCGGACAACGCGCCGCTCGCGCTCGCCCTACCGATCGCCGGCGCCTATGGCGTGCTCGCCGCGCTCTGTGCAGCGGCGAGCCTGCAGCGGCGGTAAGATCGGTCCGCCGACGCACGGGAGCGCGTGGGCGGAAGGAGAGTGCCCCATGAACATCGCCAGCCTCCTCGCCAAGAAAGGCCCCAAGGTCGTCACCGTGCAACCCGAGCAGACGATCCGACAGGCGCTCACACTGCTCGCCGAGCACAACATCGGCGCACTCGTCGTGGTCGATCGCGAGGCGCGGCCCGTGGGCATCTTGTCCGAGCGCGACATCGTTCGGACCGCCGCGCGCGACGAAGCCGTGTTCTCGAAGACGGTGAGCGCGCTGATGACGAAGGACGTCATCCTCGGTCTGCCGCAGGACGAGCTGGAATCGGTGGGCAGAACGATGACCGACCGCCGGATCCGCCATCTCCCGGTGGTCGACCAGCGACGACTGGTCGGCATCATCTCGATCGGCGACGTCGTCAAGGCGCAGCGCGATCTCTATCGTGGCGAGGTGGAGACCCTCCAGATTGAGCTCACCGAAGAGCACGGGAGATCGGCCTGACGATGACGAGACCCGGCACCGAGGCGCAGCCGCTGCGCGTGGCGATCGTCGGCGCCGGCCCCACCGGTTTTTACGCCACCGATCAGCTCTTTCGGCAGCCCGAGCTCGTGGTCGACGTCGATCTCTACGATCGCGTGCCGACGCCCTACGGCCTCGTGCGCGCGGGCGTCGCCCCGGATCATCAGAAGATCAAGGCTGTGACGGCGGCGTTCGACAAGGTCGCGGCGCATGCACGATTTCGCTTCTTCGGCGGCGTCGAGCTCGGACGCCATCTCAGCGTCGACGATCTCCGCGCGCATTACCACATGATCATCTACACGACCGGCGCGCAAACCGACCGCCGCATGGGAATCCCAGGCGAGGACCTGCAGCGCAGTCACGCCGCCACGGAGTTCGTCGCCTGGTACAACGGCCATCCGGACTACCGCGACCTGAGCTTCGATCTGTCGCAAGAACGCGCCGCGGTCGTGGGCGTGGGCAATGTCGCCGCCGACGTGGCGCGGATCTTGTCGCGCACACCGGAGGAGCTGGCGGCCACCGACATCGCGGACTATGCGCTCGAGGCGCTGAGCGCGAGCCGTATCCGCGAGGTCTACGTGCTGGGCCGCCGTGGTCCCGCGCAGGCGGCCTTCACGAACCCCGAGGTGCGCGAGCTGGGCGAGCTGGCGGGGGCCGACGTCACGGCGATCCCGGACGAGATGGAGCCGGACGAGCTGACGCGGCAGTCGCTGGAGCGCGCGCCCGACCGCGCAACGCAGAAGAAGGTGGAGATCCTCAAGGAATTCGCGCGCCGCGCGCCGACGGGCAAGCCCAAGCGGCTGGTGATGCGCTTCCTGGTGTCACCCGTCGAGCTGCTCGACGACGGCCGCGGCGCCGTCCGCGGCATCCGCCTGGTGAAGAATCGACTCTACGCGACCGCCACCGGCACGCTGCAGCCGAAGGCGACGGGCGAGCTCGAGGAGCTTTCGGTGGGGCTCGTCTTCCGCTCTGTCGGCTATCGCGGCGTGCCGCTGCCCGGCGTCCCGTTCAACGATGACTGGGGCGTCATTCTGAACGAGAAGGGCCGCGTCCTCGACGCGGGGACGAAGCAGCCGCTCGTCGGCCAGTACGCGGCCGGCTGGATCAAGCGCGGGCCGACCGGCGTCATCGGGACGAACAAGCCTGACGCGGCCGAAACGGTGGCCGGCATGCTCGAAGACCTCGCGCGCGACATTCATCTGCGGCCGCCGGATCCGACTCCCGCCGCCGTCGAGCGAATGGTCCGCGAGCGACAGCCGCAGTATCTGTCCTACCAGGACTGGCTGCGGCTCGACGAGATCGAGACCCGCCGCGGCAAGGAAACCGGACGACCCCGTGTGAAGTTCACTCGAGTGAAGGACATGCTGGCGGCCCTCGGTCGCGCGTGATATCGTGACGCCGTTCACGATCTTTTCCTTCCCGAGAGGAGAACCACCCATAAGGGCCCGAGAGGAGAACCCATGAGGGCGTTGCGCAAGCCGTTGACCGTTGCCGTCGCTGCTTCCGCGCTTGCGGTCGGGATCACGTCGGGAATCTACGCGCAGGGCAGCGACTGGAAGGCGCCGGCCGACGCGAAGAACACGAAGAATCCCCTGGCGGCCAAGAAGAGCGATGCCAAGCTGCTGGCCGACGCGAAAAAGGTGGCCGAGCAGAACTGTGTGACATGTCATGGGCCGGGCGGCAAGGGCGATGGACCCGCCGCCGCTGCGCTGCCGCCGCCCAAGCCGGCCGACTGGACGTCGTCGCGCGTCGCGTCCGAAGCCGACGGCGAGCTGTTCTGGAAGATCAGCAACGGCCGTGGCGCCATGCCCCCGTGGAAGCACCTGCCGGAGGATCAGCGCTGGCAGCTCGTCAACTACATCCGCTCACTGGCGAAGAAGTAGGCGCCTCAGCGCGGTTCATCTCTCGGCGCCCCGCCGGCTTGCCGGCGGGGCGTTCGTTCGTCTGCTCGGACGCCGATAACGCCGCATGTGCTTCGGCAACTCCCTCCGCCGTCCGCCGCGATCGGCCGTGAGCATGCGCGTCGCCGCCATCGATCTCGGGACCAATACCGTCCGGCTGCTCGTCGCCGACGTCGCAACCAGCGTGGAGGGCTGGCGGACGGTGCTCGCCGAGCAGCGCGTGACGCGCTTGGGCGAAGGCGTTCGCGCCACCGGCGCCCTCGGTGAAGCAGCGTCGGCACGCACGGCGGCCGCGGTCGAGGAGTACGTCGCGCGTGCGCGTGCCGCCGGGGCCGAGCGCGTCGCGATCGCGGCGACCAGCGCGGTGCGGGAGGCCGCCAACGGTGGCGCGTTCGTGCGCGAGCTCGAGCGTGCCACCGGCGTGGGCGTTCGCGTCATTTCCGGTGACGAGGAGGCGCGGCTCACGCTTGCGGGCATCGTCGCGGGTCTTGGTCCGTTGCCGGGTGTCGTCCTCGCCTTCGACATCGGCGGCGGCTCTACGGAATACATCGTCGCGCGTGACGGCGCGCTGCTCGCCGCGGTCAGCCTGCGGCTCGGCGTCGTTCCGCTCGCCGAGCGCTTTTCGTTCGCCGGGCCGGTCGATGCGGCGCACTATGCGGCCTTGCGCTCCGACATCGATGCGCAACTCACGCGCGAGCTGCCGCGCGCCATCGCAACGGCGCGTGTCGACACGCTGGTCGGCACGGCAGGAACCGTCACCACGCTGGCCGGCCTCGACCTCGGCCTGACCGCCTATGATGCCCAGCGCGTGCAGGGGCACGCGCTGACACGCGACGCCGTCGCGGGCCAGCGTCGGCGGCTGGCTGCGCTCGATGTCGCGGGGCGAGCGGCGCTGCCGTGTCTCGAGCCCGGGCGAGCCGACCTCATCGTGGCCGGTGTCGCGATCGTCGAGACCACGCTCGAGCGGTGGGGCCAGGAGCGTCTGATCGTCAGCGATTGGAGTCTGCGCGAAGGGCTGCTGGCGGAGGTGGCGACGCGCGAGGTTTGACAGGCTGTTAGTGCCCGTCTATTCTGATGCCACATGGATGAAGTGGCGGTACTGGTACTGAATCATACCTTCGAGCCGCTGCATTTCACCAACGCCCGTCGCGCCATCACGCTTCTCCTCGCCGGCAAGGCCGAGTCCGTCGAAGGCTCGCCACGCGTGATCCGATCGCCATCACGCGCCTTCCCGCTGCCGGCCGTCATCCGTCTCGCCGTCTACATCCGCAAGCCGTTTCTCGATCGCGTCGCCTTCAACAAGAAGAACATCCTCCGCCGGGACGGCTACACCTGCCAGTACTGCAACCGCCGCGGCGAGCGGCTCACGGTGGATCACGTCCTGCCACGGTCGCGCGGGGGCGACACGACGTGGACGAACGTCGTCGCCGCCTGCCTGCGCTGCAACTTGAAGAAGGGCAACCGGCTGCCGGAAGAGAGCGGGATGCGGCTCATCCGCGAGCCGATCCACCCGAAGTTCGTCTTCTCCACGCACATGCTCCGACACCCGCATGCGCATTCGCTGCTGGATTCGTGGCGCAAGTATCTCGTCGCGGTTCCGACGCCGTCCTGACGGGGCGGCGCGCCTCGTTCAGGCTGTCCTCCGAGTACGAGCCCCGAGGCGACCAGCCGCGCGCGATCGACGACCTGACACGCTTCGTCGCGGACGGGCGCCGCCACAGCGTCCTGCGCGGCGTCACGGGCTCGGGCAAGACGTACACGATGGCCAATCTGATCGCCAACAGCGGCCGCCCCACGCTGGTGCTCTCGCCGAACAAGACGCTGGCCGCGCAGCTGTTCAGCGAGTTCAAGGCGTTCTTTCCCGACAGCGCCGTCGAGTACTTCGTGTCGTACTACGACTACTATCAGCCCGAGGCCTACATCCCGCAGTCGGACACGTACATCGAGAAGGACGCGCTGATCAACGACGAGATCGATCGCATGCGCCACTCGGCGACGCGCTCGCTGCTCGAGCGGCGCGACGTGGTGGTGGTGGCGTCGGTGTCGTGCATCTACGGCATCGGCGCGCCCGAGACGTACAAGGAGATGCACCTTTCGCTGCGGGAAGGGGACTCGCTCGACCGCGACGAGATCGTGCGGCGACTCGTCGCCGTCCAGTACGAGCGTAACGACTACGATTTCCATCGGGGCACCTTCCGCGTCCGCGGCGACGTGGTCGAGATCTTTCCCGCGAACGAGGACTCGCATGCGCTGCGCGTGGAGCTGTGGGGCGACGTGGTGGATGCCATCCACCGGATCGATCCGCTCAAGGGCGCCGTGCTCGAGCGCCTGCCCGAGGTGCACGTCTATCCGGCCAGCCACTATGTCACCCCCGCCGAGCAGCTGGACCGCGCGATGGTGACGGTCCAGGAAGAGCTCGGCGAGCGGCTGGCCTTCCTCAAGGCGCGCAACCGCCTGCTGGAGGCCCAGCGGCTGGAGCAGCGCACGCTGTTCGATCTCGAGATGCTGCGCGAGCTCGGCTACTGCCACGGCATCGAGAACTATTCGCGGCATCTCACGGGGCGCCGGCCCGGTGAGCCGCCGCCGGTCCTCATCGAATATCTGCCGCCCGACGCGCTCGTGATCATCGACGAAAGCCACGTGGCCGTGCCGCAGATTCGCGGGATGTATTACGGCGACCGCTCGCGCAAGGAAGCGCTGGTCGAGTACGGGTTCCGCCTGCCCTCGGCCTTCGACAATCGCCCGCTGACCTTCGAGGAGTTCACGCGGCTCGTGACGCAGACGGTCTACGTCTCGGCCACGCCCGGCGATTACGAGCTGCGGCTCGCCGACGACGCCGTCGCGGAGCAGGTGATCCGACCCACCGGCCTCACCGATCCGAAGATCATCGTGCGACCGGCCGGCGACCAGGTGGACGACCTCCTGCACGAGGTCCGCGCGCGCGCCGACCGCGACGAGCGGGTGCTGGTCACCACGCTCACCAAGCGGATGGCCGAGGATCTCACCGAGTACTACCAGCAGCTCGGGCTGCGCGTGCGCTATCTCCACTCCGACATCGACACGCTCGACCGTGTCGCGCTCATCCGCGACCTGCGTCTCGGCAAGTTCGACTGCCTCATCGGCATCAACCTCCTGCGCGAAGGCCTCGATATTCCCGAGGTGTCGCTGGTGGCCATCCTCGACGCCGACAAGGAAGGCTACTTGCGCTCCGGAACCTCGCTGATCCAGACCGCCGGGCGCGCGGCGCGCAATCTCAACGGCGAGGTGATCATGTACGCCGATCACGTGACCGACTCGATGGCGCAGACCATCAAGGAGACGGACCGGCGGCGAACGCTGCAGGCTGCGTACAACGCCGAGCACGGGATCACGCCCGAGACGATCCGCTCCTCGATCCGTGAGCTGCTGCAGACGGTCTACGAGCGCGATTACTACACGGTCGACGTCGAGGCGCCCGCCAGGGAGACCTTCGACTCGCCGGCCGACCTCGAGCGGCGCATCGGCGAGCTCGACGCGCAGATGAAGGACGCCGCGCGTCGGCTGGACTTCGAGCACGCCGCGGAGCTCCGCGACCGCATCCGCGCGCTCCGACGCCAGCAAGTCAGTTAATCGACTGCGACCATAGACCGGGCAGGTCGGAGCCACCGGCATCTAGCTCAGGCCACCCGCGGCTCTATCTGAGCCAGCGCCGTCGCTACAATCCATCGCTACAATAAACACGTGAGCAGCACGCCCCTCGAAGACAAGCTCGCGCGTCTGCCGGAGCGGCCCGGCGTCTACCTCTACAAGGACGCCAAGGCCCAGGTGGTCTACGTCGGCAAAGCCGCCTCGCTGCGCAGCCGCGTGCGCTCCTACTTCCAGGAGTCGCGGCCGCGCGACGCGAAGACCGACGCCCTCGTCCGGCAGATCGCCGACCTCGAGTACATCGTCACCGACAACGAGCTCGAGGCGCTGATGCTCGAGGCGAACCTGGTGCGCAAGCACCGGCCTCGCTACAACATCATCCTGCGCGACGACAAGCACTATCCGTTCCTGAAGCTCACGACGAACGAGCCGTTTCCGCGTCTCATCGTGGCGCGTCGCGTGCAGAACGACGGCGCGACGTACTTCGGCCCGTTCTATCCCGCCACGGCCATGCGTGAGACGCTGCGCCTCACGCGACAGCTCTTCCCGCTGCGCACGTGCTCGATCGAGATCGACGGCACGCTGCCGCGGCCGTGCATCCAGTACGCGATCCACCGCTGCAATGCGCCGTGCACGGGCTGGGAGACGCGCGAGGGCTACGCGCAGACCGCGCGCGAGGTGCAGCGCTTTCTCGAAGGCAAGAACGACGACCTCGCGCTGACGCTCACCCGGCAGATGGAAGAAGCGGCCGCGGAGCAGAAGTTCGAGCGAGCGGCGGTGCTGCGCGACCAGATCCAGTCGCTGAACAAGGTGCGGGAGCGCCAGAAGATCATCTCGACCGACGAGGTGGACCAGGACGTCCTGGGCGTCGTGCGACAGGGCAATGACGCGTGCATCGAGCTGTTCTTCGTGCGCAAGGGACGGCTCATGGGCCAGGAGGCGTTCTTCTTCGACAAGGTGGCGGGATGGAGCGACGGCGAGATCCTGTCGGCCTTCGTGCGGCAGTTTTACGCCAAGCCGGTGACCCCGGCCCCCGAGGTCCTCGTCTCCGACGACATCCCCGAACGCGAGCTCGTCGAGCAGTGGCTGAGCGGCGTCGCCAGGCGCCGCGTGCAGGTCCTGGCGCCCCAGCGCGGCGGCAAGCGGGAGTTCGTGGCCATGGCGGAAGCCAATGCCGCCATCGCGCTGCAGAATCATCTGCTGGCGCGCGGCAACCGCCAGCAGCTCGTGCAGGACGAGCTCACGCGCGCGCTGAACCTCGCGGGCGCGCCCAACCGCATCGAGGGGTACGACATCTCGAACATCCAGGGCACCGAGCAGGTCGGCTCGATGGTGGTGTGGGAGAACGGCGCGCTGAAGAATGACGACTACAAGCGCTTCAAGATCCGCACGGTGACCGGCGCCGACGACTTCGGCTCGCTGCGCGAGGTGCTCGGCCGCCGGTTCGGCAAAGCCCTGGAGCAGGGGAGCGTCCTCCCCGATCTCGTCCTCATCGACGGCGGCCGCGGTCAGCTCAACGTCGGCCTCCAGGTGCTCCAGGATCTGGGGCTCGACTGGATTCCCGTCGTCGCCCTGGCGAAGCAGCACGAGGAGGTCTACGCGGGCGACAGCCGCGAGCCGCTGCTGCTCGACCCGACATCGCCGGCGCTGCACACGCTGCAGAAGATCCGTGACGAGGCGCACCGGTTCGCGATCACGTACCACAAGAAGCTGCGGGGCCAGCGCACGATCCAGTCGGCGCTCGACGCCATTCCCGGCGTCGGCCCCACCATTCGGACCAGCTTGCTCAAGACCCTGGGCTCGGCCCGCCGCGTGCGCGACTCATCGGTGGCGGAGCTGGCCGCGGTTCCCAAGGTCACGCCCAGGATGGCGCAGAAGATCTACGACCACTTCCACCCGTCGTCGGACGCCCGGCCCGAGCCGACCGAGCCGGCCAGTGGGGAACCACCGCAACCCGTGCGCGGTTGAGTGTTAGAATCCGCGCTGCGTCACGGAGGGGGTGAGTCCGAATGAGGAAGCTTCTGACCGTCACTGCCGTCGCCGTGAGCCTCGCGTTCACGACTGGTGTCGCGCTCGCCAACTCGTGTCCGAAGCTCATCAAGGAGGGCCGCGACGCGGCCGCCAAGATGAAGGCCGATGACCCCAAGGTCAAGGGGGCCGTCGCCAAGCTGGACGAGGCGCAGAAGCTGCACGACGGCGGCAAGCATGCCGAGTCGGTGGCCAAGGCCAACGAGGCCCTCGCCGACCTCGGCGTCAAGAAGCAGTAGTCGCCCCGCTACGGCCGGGGGCGATTTCGCGCCCCCGGCCTCATCCCTGCTAAACTTCAACGCAATGTCGTCCGACCGCTATCCTTTCCGCGAGATCGAGGCGAAGTGGCAGCGCATCTGGGACGAGCGGAAACAATTCCGCGCCGTAGAGGATCCGGCCCGCCCGAAGTTCTACTGCCTCGAGATGTTCCCGTACCCGTCCGGTCGCATCCACATGGGGCATGTGCGCGTGTACGCCATCGGCGACCTGCTCGCGCGGTTCAAGCGCATGCGCGGCTTCAACGTGCTCCATCCGATGGGGTGGGACGCCTTTGGCCTGCCCGCCGAGAACGCGGCCATCGAGCACGGCGTGCATCCCGCGATCTGGACCTACGAGAACATCGACAACATGCGCGCGCAGCTCAAGAAGATGGGGATCTCCTACGACTGGGAGCGCGAGCTCACGACGTGCGACCCGGCCTACTACAAGTGGGAGCAGCTCATCTTCATCAAGATGCTCGAGCGCGGGCTCGCGTACCGCCGCCGATCGACGGTGAACTGGTGCCCATCGTGCCAGACGGTGCTCGCCAATGAGCAGGTCGAGAACGGCCACTGCTGGCGCTGCGACTCGCTGGTGACCCAGCGCGACGTCGACGGCTGGTTCTTCAAGATCACCGCGTACGCCGACGAGCTGCTGGAATGGTGCGATCGGCTCCCCGGCTGGCCCGAGCGCGTCATCACCATGCAGCGCAACTGGATCGGTCGCAGCGAGGGTGCGGAGTTCGATCTGCCGGTCGCCGGCCGGCCCCAGCTGAAGATCCGCGTGTTCACCACGCGCCCGGACACGGCGTTCGGCATGACGTACGCGGTGTTGGCGCCCGAGCACCCGCTGGTGGATCAGCTCGTCACCGACGAAGCCGAGCGCCGCGCGGTGACCGAATTCCGCGCCGAGGTCGCGCGCGAGACCGAGATCGATCGGCTGGCCGCCGACCGGCCGAAGCACGGGCTGCGCCTGCGCGCGAACGTCGTGAACCCGTTCAACAACGTCGAGATCCCGCTGTTCATCGCCGACTACGTGCTCATGGGCTACGGCACCGGCGCCGTCATGGCCGTGCCCGGCGAGGACGAGCGCGATTGGGAGTTCGCCAGTCAGTACGGCCTGCCGATCATCGAGACCGTGCGCCGCCCCGCAGGCTGGGTTGGCGGGGCGTACAGCGGCGACGGCATCAAGATCAACTCGGGCTTCCTCGACGGCCTGACGGTCGCCGAGGCCAAGCGCCGCGCGATCGACTGGCTCGTCGCGCGCGGGCTCGGCGTGGCGAAGGTGAACTATCGGCTGCGCGACTGGGGGATCTCGCGCCAGCGGTACTGGGGCGCGCCGATTCCCGTGCTCTACTGCGACAAGGACGGGATGGTGCCGGAGGACGAAAAGAACCTCCCCGTCGTGCTGCCGCGCGACGTCCAACTGTCGGGCAAGGGCGGCTCGCCGCTCGCGGAGGCCGCGTCCTTCGTGAATGCCACGTGTCCGAAGTGCGGGGGCAAGGCGCGCCGCGAGACCGACACCATGGACACGTTCGTCGAGTCGTCGTGGTACTTCCTGCGCTACTGCTCGCCGAATTACGACCGGGGCATGTTCGAGCGCGGCGCCGCGGAGTACTGGATGCCCGTCGACCAGTACATCGGCGGTATCGAGCACGCCGTGCTGCATCTGCTCTACGCGCGCTTCTACACGAAGGTGCTGCGTGATCTCGGCATGGTGAAAGTCGACGAGCCGTTCACCGCGCTGCTGAGCCAGGGGATGGTGATCAAGGACGGCGCCAAGATGTCGAAGTCGAAAGGCAACGTCGTCGATCCGGACGATCTCATCCGGACGCTCGGTGCCGACACCGCGCGGCTGTTTTCGCTCTTCGCGGCGCCGCCGGAGAAGGATCTGGACTGGAACGATCACGGCGTCGAAGGCGCCTCCCGCTTCCTGAACCGCGTCTGGCGCTTCGTCGTGGCCCACGCCGACGAGCTGCGCACGGCTCGTGCCGCCGGCGCGCCGACGACGGAGCCCGGGCGGACGTTCCGGCGCGTCGTGCACGAGACCATCGCGAAGGCGACGCAAGACATCGAGCGCGATTTCCACTTCAACACCGCCATCAGCGCCGTGATGGAGCTCGTCAACGCGCTCTACGCGTTCGAGGCCGCGTCCCACGACGCCAAGCCCGCGACCGAGCGCGCCGCGCTGCTGCGCGAGGCGGTGGAGACGACGCTGCTCCTTTTGGCGCCCATGGCGCCGCACGTCACGGAGGAGCTCTGGGCGCAGCTCGGCCACGCCGAGAGTCTGTTCACGCAGCCCTGGCCCCGGGCCGACCCCGCGGCGCTCGTGAAGAAGGAAGTGACACTGGTGGTGCAGGTCGACGGCAAGGTCCGCAGCCGCCTTCAGGTGGACGTCGGCACGCCGGAGGAGCGGATCCGAGGCCTGGCCCTCGCCGACGATCGCGTGCAGCCCTGGGTACGCGAGCGCGCCGTCGAGCGTGTGGTCGTCGTCGCCAACCGTCTCGTCAACATCGTGACGCGCGCGTGAGCCGCCGCCGTCTTGGCGGGCTCGCCGTGACCATCGCGGCCCTGGCCCTCGGCGCGTGCGGCTATTCCTTCCGCGGGACGCTGCCCTCCCACATCAACACGGTGGCGGTGCCGATGTTCCTGAACCGCACGTCGCAGCCTGGGGTCGAGGCGATCATCACCCGCGCCGTCGCCCAAGCATTCTCGACGAACGGTCGGCTCCGCGTGGTGCGCGCCGCGGATGCCGATGCGATTCTCGATGGCGAGGTCACGGGCTACAGCGTCGCGCCCATCGCGTTCGATCAGTCGCTGGGCATCCAGCAGTATCGGCTCATCGTGCTGCTGAATCTGAAGATGCGCGACATGCGACGCAATACGGTGCTCTTTCAGCAGAACGGCGTGAGCGAGCAGGCCGATTTCCGCGTGATCGGCTCCGTCTCGACGACGATTTCGATCGAACAGACGGCGTTGGACTTCGCGGCGACCGAGATCGCACGCTCGATCGTAAGCCTCGCCATCGATCGCTTCTGACCGGCGGCATGGACTACGCGACATTCCTGCAGGCCGCCGGGCGCGGGCAGCCGCCACCGGTCGCGCTCCTGCACGGCCCCGATCCGCAGCTCCTCGACGACGCGCTCGCGGCGGCCACGCGCGGTCTCTTCCGCGAGCCGGGCGAGGCCGCGTTGGGCCGGGAGATCTTCGAGGGCGCCGAGGTGTCCGTCGACGACGTCGTCCGCGCGGCGAGCACCCTGCCCTTCATGAGCGCCATGCGCCTCGTCGCCGTTCGCCGCTGCCAGGGGCTGCCCGCGAAGGGGGCGGACGCGCTCGCCGCATACGTCCGCAATCCCAATCCCTCCACGGCGCTGCTGCTGCTCGCCGACGAGTCGCTCGGCGCCTCGCGCGATCGGCGCGATCACTGGCTGCTGGCCGCGGTGCCGGCTGCGTCGGTCGTGGCGCTGGCGACGCGGGAGGGACGCTCGGCCGAGAGCTGGCTGCGTCAGCGGGCGGCGACGGAAGGCCTCACCGTGAGCGAGGAGGCGGCGCGGCTGCTCGTGCAGTGGGTCGGCGACGACGGCGCGAGCCTCCTCGGCGAGGCCCGCAAGGCGGCGCTCGCGGGCGGGCCCGAGAACCGCGCCGTCGGTGTGAAGGAGGTCACGGCCGTGGTGGGCGAGCATCGGCTCAGCGGCGTCTTCGATCTGACGCGTGCGGTCCAGCGCCGCGAGGTCGGCGCGGCGCTGCGCACGCTGGATCGCCTGCTCGCCACGGAGGAGCCGATGCGTCTGCTCGCCCTCCTCACCGCCGACGTGCGCGCCACGCTGACCGTGGCGGATCTCGCGGCGCGTGGCCAGGGTGCCGAGCAGATCGCCCGCGTCGTGCGCAAGCCGCCGCCCGTCGTCGATGCCATTGCCCGCGGCCCCGCCGCCGCGCCTGCGGGTGTGCTGGCCCGTCGGCTCGAGCGATGCTGGGAGGCGGAGCGCCGGCTGAAGTCGAGCGGCGAGCCGCACGCGGAGCTCACCGCGCTCGTCGCCGACCTCTGCCGGTGATCGGCCGCTCGCGTCGTGTCCTCACCGTGCTTGGCACGTCGATCGTGCTCGCGCTCATCGGTAGCGTCCCGTCGGTCGCCGCGACCGCCCCGGCGACACCGACATGCCCCGGCTGCGTGATCGCCGGCGCCAGCCGAGTGCCCCTGGCCGTGCCCCACGGCACGCCGCTCGCCGGGTACGGCGCATTCGCCCGTCGTCTCATCGTCCCGGACGTCTTCGGTCGATATCCGCATGCATTCTGGTTCAAGCCTGGGACGCGCGAGGGTGAGCCGCTCTGGGCGCGCGCGCTCGTGCTGGAGCGAGATGACACGCGGGTCGTGTGGGTGGCGCTCGACCTCGTCGCAATCGATGCCGCGTTCACCGGGACGGTCGCCTCACGTCTGCAGCGCGCCGGCGTGCGCCCCGGAGTGTTGATTCTGTCGGCGTCGCACACACACTCGGGGCCCGGCGCCTTCGTCGATTCGGCGCTCATGGGGTTCCTCGCCGCGGACCGTGAAGACGTCGCGGTGCGGGACGCCCTTGTCACGGCGGTGGTCGAGGCCGTGCGGCGTGCCGACGACGCCCGCGCGCCGGCCCGGGTCGCAATCGGCGTCGCGACCGCGCCGCCCGTCGTGCGCAGCCGCCTCGGCGGTCCGCTCGATCCCGAGGTCGTGGTGGTCGCCGTGCGCCGCGCCGGCGACGCGCCGGTGGCCGTCGTGTGGAACTTCGCCATCCACGGCACGATGCTCGGCCCGAGCAACCTCGCGCGGTCCGCGGACGTCATGGGCGCCGCCACCGACGCGCTCGAGAAGGCGCTGCGCGCGCCCGCGCTCTTCGTGAACGGCGCCGTCGGAGACGTGAGTCCGGCGCGTCACGGACGCCACGCGCTCACGGAGGTCGGCCCGGCCCTCGCCGATGCCGCCCGCACGGCGTGGGAGCGCGCGACGCCGGTCGGCGCCGGGCCGCTGCTCGCGCGGGCAGAACGCATCGCGCTGCCGGCGCCGCGACTGTCCCTTCACAACTGTCTCGGCCGCTGGTTGCCGTCGGCCCTCACCGTACCACTGGACGGCGCCTTTCCCTCGGAGACGACGCTGACCGCCGTCGCGCTCGGCGACGCCGCCTGGGTCGCGCTGCCCGGCGAGCCGGCCACCGCGCTCGGTCTGCGCATCAAGACCGAGGCGCGCCGGAGCTTTCGACACGCGTTCGTCGCGGGCGTGTCGAACGATTACGTCGGGTATCTCGTGACGGCGGCGGATCATGGGCGGCCGTCATACGTGACGTGCGGCTCGCTCTATGAGGCGCGCACCGGCGACGACCTCACCGAGCGCGCGATCGCGCTGCTACGCGAGCTGTACGCGGCGGGACGCGCGCGATGAGCGTCAGGCGATGGTCAGCGGGCGGCGGCGAGACGGCGGGCGAGCGCGGACTTCTTGCGCGCCGCGGTGTTGCGGTGAACGACCCCCTTGGTCACGGCCTTGTCGAGCGCGCGAATGGCCTCGGCGACCGCCGTGCGGAGCGCATCGCCGCCGGCTGCGCGCGCCGTCTTGACCGCGGTGCGGACCTGCGAGCGGATGGTACGGTTGCGCACGCGCCGCTTCTCGCTCTGGCGGATGCGCTTCATGGCCGACCTCGTATTCGCCACTGCGTGAATCCTCCGTGGCCCATGAAAGGGCACCGCGCATCTTGCCGCACTTCCCCGCGGATTTCAAACGCTTTCTCGCGGATTTCACGGTGAGCGAGACACCGGGCATCGAGCGGCAGGTCGTCGGCGCGCTCGGCTCGATCGGCTCCGCCACCCTCGCCAGCCGGGTCCTCGGCTTCGCGCGCGACATGATCGTGGCGCTCGCCTTCGGCGCCGGTCCCGTCACCGATGCCTTCTTCGTCGCCTACCGGATCCCGAACATCTTGCGGCGGCTGCTGGCCGAGGGCGCGCTCTCCACCGCGGTCGTGCCGGTCTTCATCGAGTACGCGGCGCTGCACTCGGGCGACGAGATGCGGCGCCTCGTGCGAGCCACGCTCGGCGTCGCGCTGGTGGTGCTGCTCGCGACGACGCTGCTCGGCATCGCTGCCGCGCCGTGGGTGCTGCGCGCGATCGCACCCGGCTTCACCTCCGACGCTGCGCAGGAAGCGCTCGCCGTCCTCCTGACGCGCGTGATGTTTCCGTACTTGATGCTCGTCGGTCTCTCGGCGCTCGCGATGGGTGCGCTCAACGCCGCCAACCGCTTCTTCGCCTCCGCGCTCGCGCCCGCCGTGTCGAACGTCGGCATGATCGCCGGCGTGCTGCTCCTCGCCCGTCACGTGGATCCGGCGATCCTGGCGCTGGCGATCGGCGTGCTCGCGGGCGGGGTGGGCCAGCTGCTGGTGCAGCTGCCCGATCTCGCGCGCTGTGGGCTCCTGCTGGCGCCCTCGTGGGAGCCGCGGCATCCGGCGTTGATCCGCATGGCGCGTCTTCTCGTCGCCGCCGTGTTCGGCCTCGCCTCGGTGCAGGTGATGGTGTTCGTCAACACGGTCCTCGCGTCGCTGCTGCCGGCCGGCTCCGTCTCCTTCCTCTATTACGCGGACCGCGTCATGGAGTTCCCGCTCGGCGTGTTCGGTATCGCCCTGGCGTCGGCAGCACTGCCCGCGATGTCACGCCAGGCGGCGGACGGTGACACGCGCGCGCTGGCCGGCACGCTCAACTTCGCGCTGCGCCTGGCCGTCTACATCTGCATTCCCGCCACCGTGGGGCTGCTCGTGCTGCGCGTGCCGATCACGCGCATGCTCTTCGAGCGCGGCCGTTTCACACCGGCGGACACGATCGCCACCGCGCAGGCGTTGAGCGGCTATGCCGTTGGCCTCGTCGGCTTCGCCGCCGCGCGGATCACCGCGCAGGCGTTCTACGCGATCAAGCGCCCGGGCGTCGCCGTGCGCGTGGGCGCGCTCTCGGTCGGCGCCAACATCGTGGCGGCGTTGGCGTTGATGGCTCCGCTCGGGCACGCCGGCCTCGCCTACGCGTCGTCCGTCGGCGCCTTCGTCAATCTCCTCGCGCTGCTCTGGGCGGCGCGCCGGCGCTTCGGCCTGCTCGGAGGCCGCGCGCTGCTCGCCTCGACGCTCCGCACGGCGGCGGCCGCCGTGCCACTCGCGCTGTGGTGCTGGCTCGCGCTGCCGATGCTCGACGTGCGTCGCGGAGCCGCGCGAGACGCGGCGTTGCTCGGCGTGGTCATCTTGGTCGGTGGGCTCGTCTTCTTCCTCGCGAGCGCCGCGTTCGGCTCGTCCGAGCGTCGGACGCTCATGCGACTCGTTCCTCGCCGGCGAACGGGCTGACGACGACGCCGGCGCGCGCCGATTGCCCGCGCGCCTTCATTGCCAGTCTCGGCATGGCGTGCTATATTCCGTCGTGCACTCCAACGCCGTCGTGCCGCTCACCCTCGCTGTGGTTGCCGCCTCCTGCCAACGGCGTAGATGACCATCAGCGCCGCCACGTCCCGGAGACCCCGTCGGCAAGCAGGCGGAGCCTCCCGGAGGACGCCGCGGCGGTGTCGGCAGCAGTGGTGACGACGATGGCGCGTCGCGCGCACGCGTACCCGCAGGCTATTCTCACCGCGGGCGATATCGTCGACACGGAAGTGGTGACCGCGCCGTCGACGATCACCGCCGCCGACGCGCTGAGACTCGCACGCCGCCGTCGCGCTCGGGTGCTTGCCTGCGGGCCTCACGAGCACGTGCTCACCGACGATCTCTCGCGCGCGGAGAGCCTGAGCCTCGGAGATCTGCCCGCGCGCGACGTGGCTCGCCCGCTGCCTGTCGTGCCTTCCCGCACTCCCGAGCTCGCGATCCGACGCCACCTGGCCGAGGGCGCGCCGGCCGTCATCGTCGCCGGCAAGGGCGCCATCGCACGCGCCGCCACGCCGCGGACGGTGGCGGCGAGGCGCCGACTCGACCGAGCGCTGTCGCCACACACGCGCACGCTGGTCGCGGAGATCGCCCGCGTCGCCGCGGCCCAGGGCGCGCGCGCCTTCATCGCGGGCGGCCTCGTGCGCGACGCCTGGCGCGGCGAGACGACGGACGGCGACCTCGACGTCGTCGTCGAGGGCGACGGCCCCGCCGTGGCGCGCGCGCTCGCCGATGCCCTCGACGGCACGCTCGTCGAGCACGAGCGCTTCCTCACGGCCTCCGTGCGCGCCGCCGGCCACGGGCGCATCGACGTCGCGACGGCGCGGAGCGAGCGCTACGACGCGCCGGGCGCGCTGCCGCGCGTGCTACCGGCGCCGATCGCGCAGGACCTGCAGCGTCGCGACTTCACGGTCAACGCGATGGCGGTCGAGGTGACCTCGGACGCCTGGGATCTCATGGATCCGTTCGCCGGCGGCGTCGATCTCGAGCGGGGGCGTCTGCGGATCCTCCATCCCCTGTCGTTCGTCGAGGACCCGACGCGATTGCTGCGCGCTGCGCGCTACGCCACGCGCCTCGAGCTGCGCGCCGATGCATGGACGGCGCGCTGCCAGGCGCTGGCGCTGCGGCTCGCGCCGTATTCAGCGCTGTCCGGTCAACGCATCGCCGGCGAGCTCGAACGACTGCTCGCGGAGCCGCTGGCCTCGGCGGCGCTCGCGATGCTCGCGCGCGGCGGCGTACCGCGCCTGCTCGATCTCCGCTGGCGGCTCACGCGGGCCGGCGCCGGGCGTCTGGCCGCCACGTCGGCGACGCTTCGCTGGGTGCGCGAGCACCGCGTCGCGCGTCCGGTCGTCGTCGGCGTGCTCGCGCTTGCCGCCGAGCAGCCCGCTGCGGTGGCCGAGGCCATGGCCGGACGCCTCGGGTTGACCGGCGAGCCGCTGCGCGAGCTGCGCCGCGCCCTCGTCGAGGCGCCGGCGCTGGCGCGTCGGCTCTCCGGAGCGACGCCGAGCGCGGCCGGTCGGGCGCTGCGCGCCGCGAGCGGCGCGGAGCTCGCGGCGCTGCATCTCGCCGGCGGCGCGGCCCGCGAGCGCGTGGAGTGGTGGATGGCGAGCGGACGCGACGTCGAGCCGCTGTTGGGCGGTGATGAGGTGCTGGCCCTCGGCGTGCCGCGCGGACCTGCGGTGGCCGCCGCGCTGGCGGCACTGCGCGACGCGCGGCTGGACGCGCGCGTCGTCGACCGGGCGGCGGAAATCGACTATGTTCGTTCATGGATGGCCGATCAGGAAAGGAAGGGTTGAGGTGGCGCCGAAATACATCTTCGTGACGGGCGGTGTCGTGTCCTCGCTCGGCAAGGGACTGGCGGCGGCATCCATCGGCGCCCTGCTCGAGGCGCGCGGGTATCGCGTCGCGTTGCAGAAGATGGACCCGTACATCAACGTCGACGCGGGGACGATGAGTCCGTACCAGCACGGCGAAGTCTTCGTCACCGACGACGGCGGCGAGACCGACCTCGATCTCGGCCACTACGAGCGATTCACCTCGGCCCGCGTGACGCGCGACCACAACATCACGACCGGCAAGGTCTACTTCTCGGTCATCCAGAAGGAGCGGCGCGGCGATTACCTCGGACGGACCGTGCAGGTGATTCCGCACATCACCGACGAGATCAAGGCCATGATCCGCAAGGTCGGCGCCGGACAGGACGTGGTCATCGTCGAGGTGGGCGGCACCGTCGGCGACATCGAAGGCCTGCCCTTCCTGGAGGCCATCCGTCAGCTCAAGAAGGACATCGGCAAGGACAACGTCCTCTACGTCCACCTCACGCTCGTGCCGTTCATGCAGGCCGCCTCGGAGCTCAAGACGAAGGCGACCCAGCACTCGGTGAAGGAGCTGCGCGCGATCGGAATCCAGCCCGACATCCTGCTCTGCCGCACGGACCGCTACCTGCCGCCGGGCATCAAGTCGAAGATCGCCCTCTTCTGCGACGTCGAGGAGGAGGCGGTGATCACCGCGAAGGACGTCGACACGGTATACGAAGTCCCGCTCGTGTTCCACCGTGAAGGGCTGGACTCGATCATCGTCAAGGGCCTCGGCCTCGAGGATCGCCCGATCGATCTCGCCCGATGGGAGGACGTGGTGCGCCGCGTGAAGTCGCCGCGCGTGAGCACGCGGCTCGCCGTGGTCGGCAAGTACATCGAGCTCAAGGACTCCTACAAGAGCCTCGTCGAGGCCCTGGTGCACGGCGGCATCGCGCATCAGGCCAAGGTGGAGATCGTGTGGGTCGACGCCGAGCACATCGAGCGCGACGGCGCGGCGGCGCACTTCGCCGACGTCGACGGCATTCTGGTGCCGGGCGGCTTCGGTGATCGCGGCATCGAAGGTAAGATCCAGGCCGTGCGCTACGCGCGCGAGCAGCGGGTGCCGTACTTCGGCATCTGTCTGGGCATGCAGTGCGCGGTAATCGAGTTCGCGCGCAATGTGTGTGGGCTGTCCGGCGCGAACTCCTCGGAGTTCACGCCCGACGCGCCGCACCTGGTCATCGATCTGCTGCCCGAGCAGCGCAGTCTCGCGGACAAGGGCGGCACGATGCGCCTGGGTCTCTATCCGATCTTGATGACCGAGGGCACGACCGCCGCGCGGCTCTACGGCGGTGAGCCCGTCATCCGCGAGCGGCATCGGCATCGTTACGAAGTCAACAACGACTACCTCAAGACGCTCGAGAAGAACGGGCTGCGCGTGTCGGGGCTCTGGGCCGAGAAGCAGCTCGTGGAGATCGTCGAGCTCGAGGATCACCCCTACTTCGTGGCCGGACAGTTCCATCCGGAGTTCCGCTCGCGGCCGTGGGATCCGCACCCGCTTTTCGCCGGCTTCGTGCGCGCCGGCCTCGACTACCGGGCCGCACGTCGATGACCCGCGAAGTCGAGATCGGCGGCATCGCCGTCGGCGGCGGTCGGCCGCTCGTCCTCATCGGTGGGCCGTGCGCGATCGAGGACGAAAAGCATGCGCTGATGACCGCGGAGCGGCTGGCCAGGATCGCAGCCGACAAGCGGGTCCCGTACGTGTACAAGTCGTCCTACGACAAGGCCAACCGCTCGTCGGTCAACGGCTACCGCGGCCCCGGTCTCGTCGAGGGCCTGCGCATCCTCAAGAAGGTGCGCGACACGCTGCGCCTGCCGGTGCTGTCGGACGTTCATCAGGTCTCGGAGGTCGATCCGGCCGCCGAGGTGCTCGATGTCCTGCAGATTCCCGCGTTCCTGTGCCGGCAAACAGACCTCATCCTCGCCGCCGCGGCCACCGGCAAGCCCGTCAACGTCAAGAAAGGTCAGTTCGTCGCGCCGCGAGATATGAAGAACGTCGTCAACAAGATCCTCTCGAAGGGCAACACGGCGATCTTGCTCACCGAGCGCGGCACGTCCTTCGGCTACCACAACCTCGTCGTCGACATGCGGGGCCTCGCCGACATGCGCGAGCTCGGCTATCCGGTCGTCTTCGACGCGACGCATTCGGTCCAGCTGCCCGGCGGCGCCGGCGACCGCTCGGGCGGCGAGCGCAAATACGTGCCGGCGCTCGCGCGCGCGGCGGTGGCGTTCGGCGTCGACGCGTTGTTCATGGAGATGCACGAAGATCCCGATCGCACGCTGGCCGACGGACGACCGCTTTCCGACGGCCCCAACATGCTGCGCATCGACGACCTGCCGCGATTGCTGGACGAGCTCTTGGCGATTCATCGGGTCCACGGCGGCGCGCCAGCATGACGGCGCCCGACCTGCAACAGATCGCCGAGCGCGTGCTGCGCCTCGAGGCCGAGGCGATCCTGGCGCTGGTGCCCAAGCTCGACGCCGGCTTCGCGCGCGCCGTCGAAGTGCTGCGCCGCTGCCCCGGGCGCGTGATCGTCACCGGCATGGGCAAGTCCGGCCTGATCGGGCGCAAGATCGCCGCGACGCTCGCCTCGACGGGCACGCCCGCCTACTTCCTGCACCCCGCGGAAGGCGGGCACGGCGATCTGGGGATGGTCGCGCGCGGCGACGTCGTCATCGTCCTCTCGAACTCCGGCGAGACGGACGAGGTCCTGGCGATTCTGCCGCCGCTGAAGAGGCTCGGCGTGCCGATCGTGCTCCTGACGGGCAGCCCGGGTTCGACGCTCGCGCGGCAGTGTGAGGTCGTCCTCGACGTGAGCGTGGCGGAAGAGGCGTGTCCCATGAACCTCGCGCCGACGTCATCCACGACGGCCGCGCTCGCCATGGGAGATGCGCTCGCCATGGCGGTGCTCGAGCTGCGCGGGCTCCGCCCAGAAGACTACGCGGCCCTTCACCCGCGCGGCACGCTCGGCTGGCGCGCGCTGTTCCGCGTGGCCGACCTCATGCACGGCGGTGACACCGTGCCGGTCGTGCGGGAGGACGCCAGCCTCAAGGATGCGGTGGAAGAGATGACGCGCAAGCGCCCGCGCACGGCCGCCGCCGGCGCCGCGCTGCATTCGTGCGGGATGACGACCGTGATCGACGCCGACGGTCGTTTGCTCGGGGTCGTGACCGACGGCGATCTGCGCCGGCTGCAGCTCTCGGGCGGCGCGGCTGCAGACGCCCGGGCGGGCGAGGTCGCGACGCGCGAGCCAAAGACGATCGCTGCCGATGAGCTCGCGGCCAAAGCCCTCGAGGTGATGGAGGCCTGGGCGATCACGGGGCTCATCGTGGTCGATGCCGGTCGCCGGCCGATCGGCGTGATCCATATGCACGACATCTTGCGGGCGAAAATCATCTAGCCGCGCCGCGTCGCGCGCGTGCTTTTCACCTTGCATCCCGCGCTTATGTGATAGGCTGGTATCGAAATTGCACGAATGCTCATACCCAGCCTGGCGCGCGTAATCCTTGGAATCGTGGCCGTGTTCGTCATCGCGGTCGGCACGACCCTCGTCGTGCGGACCCGGACGGCGCGCATCGAGTCACAGGGCCCGGCCACATCGACCGCCGATCTGCAGGTGAGGGAAGTCGACCTCGAAGAGGTCACCAAGGGCGTGCGCTGGCAGCTGCGCGCAGAGCAAGCGCTCATGTACGAACAGGAGGGTCGCACGAATCTCCGTAACCTCACCGTGCGCGTGTTCCAGAAGGACCGCTCGTGGACCATCCTCGGCGAAGAGGGCGACATCGACCAGAGGAGTAAGAACGTCGAGGTCCGTCGGAACGTCGTGATCACCTCCAGCGACGGGCTGCGCATGGACACCAGCGTGATCCGCTGGGACGCCGACGCGCAGCGGCTGTGGACCGATGAGCCGGTGACGCTCTCGCGCGACGGATCGGTGATCCAGGGCACGGCGTTCGACATGACGACCGACGACGAGGCCGCCACGGTCGCCGGGCGTGTGCGTGCGACCTTCGCGAGGTCGCCCGGGCTATGACGCGACTGGCCGCGCTCGCCGGGGCCATGACCGTGGCCGTGCTGCCGACGGTCGCCGACGCTCAGGCGCCGCCGACGTCCGCCGCGTCCACCGCGCCCGCGTCCATCGCGCCGCAGGCCGCCCCGTCGACCGCGCCCGCGGCGGCCGATCGACGCGCGCAGGCCAAGAACGATCGCACGCAGCCGGTCACGGTGGACGCGGACAAGATGGAGCGCTTCGGCAAGGAAGGGCTCGTCGTCTTCACCGGCAACGTGGTCGCGCGCCAGAACAACTCCGTGCAGTACGCCGACCGCATGGAAGTCTATCTCGACGAGCGTGGCGATCGGATCGTGCGAACCGTGTCCACGGGAGCCGTCCGTATCATCACGCGCGACTGCCGCACGGGCACGGCGCGCCGCGCGGAGTATCACGACCTGGATCAGCGCGTGGTGCTGCTGGGCGACGCGCGCGTGTGGCAGGCGGACAATGTGGTGAGCGGCGAGACGATCACGATCTTCCTCTCGCAGGATCGCTCGGTGGTGCAGGGAGGCCGGCAAGAGCGCGTGAAAGCCGTCTTCTTCCCCAAGGAAGAGAAGCCGAAAGACGAGAAGGCCGCCAACGACACCCAAACGACTCAGGCGACGGCGTCCGCACGGCCGGCGCCGATGACGTGCGAAAACTGAATGGAAGGTCTCGTCGCGCAGGGCTTGCAGAAATGGTTCAAGACCCGCAAGGTCGTCGACAACGTCTCGCTCGATATCCAGCGCGGCGAGGTGGTCGGCCTGCTCGGGCCCAACGGCGCCGGCAAGACCACGTCCTTCTATATGATGGTCGGCCTCCTGCCCACCGAGGGCGGTCGCATTTTCCTCGAAGGTCAGGAGATCACCGCACTGCCCATGTACCAGCGCTGCCGCCTGGGCGTCGGTTACCTGCCGCAGGAGTCGTCCGTGTTCCGCAAGCTCACCGTGGAGGAAAACCTCCTCGCCATCCTCGAGACGCTCGAGCTGCCGGTGGAGGAGCGTCGGTCGCGGGCGCGCGAGCTGCTGGCCGAGCTCGACCTCACGACGCTGGCGCCGTATCCGGCCTTCACCCTGTCGGGCGGCGAGCGGCGACGGCTGGAGATCACACGCGCGCTCGTCACGTCACCGCAATACCTGCTGCTCGACGAGCCGTTCACCGGCATCGACCCGATCGCGATCGGCGACATCCAGGAGATCATCGGACGTCTGCGCGACCGCGGCATCGGCATCCTCATCACCGACCACAACGTGCGTGAGACGCTCGCGATCACGGATCGCGCCTATATCCTGTACGACGGGAAAATTCTCGTGTCAGGCACGGCCAGCGAGATCGCCAGCAATCCGATAGCCCGAGAAATCTATCTCGGCGAAAAATTCGCCCTTTAGGTTTCGGGCAGAGAACTCCCATGGCAATGGAAACCCGCCTCTCCCTCCGACAGAGCCAGCGAGTCGTCATGACGCCGCTGCTGCAGCAGGCCATCCAGCTGCTGCAGCTGTCGACCCTCGAGCTGCAGGAAGTGGTGCAGAAGGAGCTCCTCGAGAATCCGCTGCTCGAGGAAGTGCAGCCCGAGACGGCCGAGCAGCCCGAGGGCAAGGACGCCCCGCCGGACGTGCCCACGGCGCCCCCCGCCGAGCCGCTCTCGAGCGAGGCGGCGCCGGCGCCGACCACCGAGCGTCAGACCGACGATCTGCCGTTCGACCTCACCGCCGTCATGTTCGACGACCACGAGGAGCGCTCGCTGGTGGCGCAGGAGGACCGCGAGGACTTGCCGTTCGAGAACATGGTGCGCTCGGTGTCCTCGCTCACCGATCATCTCGACGAGCAGCTCCGCTATGCGAGCGACGATCCACTCGCGCGACGCATCGGCACCGAGATCATCGGCAATCTCGACGAGGACGGCTACCTGCGCGCGTCCGACGAGGAGATCGCGCAGCGGTGCGAGACGACGGTGGAAGAGGTGGCCAAGGTCCTCAAGCTCGTGCAGGGGTTCGATCCGCCCGGCGTGGCGGCGCGCTCGATCCAGGAATGCCTGCTCATCCAGCTCAAGGCCGATCCCAACCCCGACCCCGTGTCGGTCGAGATCGTCGAGGAGCACTTCGATGATCTCAGCCGCCGCCGCTATCCGGACATCGCGCGCGCGCTGAAGCTGCCGCTGGACCGGATCATGGAGTCGGTCGAGGAGATCATGGGGCTGGAGCCGAAGCCGGGGCGACGCTTCGGTGGCAACGACTCGCGCTACATCGTGCCCGACGTGGTCGTCCACAAGATGGGCACCGAGTACGTCGTCGTGCTCAACGAGGACGGCATCCCGCGGCTGCGTGTGAACTCGCTCTATCGCTCGCTGCTGCGCAATTCCGCCGACGGCGAGGCGCGGCAGTACGTGGATCAGAAGCTGCGCTCAGCGCTGTGGCTCATCAAGTCGGTGGACCAGCGCCAGCGCACGCTACGCAAGGTCACGCAGTCGATCGTGAAGTTCCAGCGTGAGTTCCTCGACAAGGGGCTGCCATACCTGCGCCCGCTGTCGCTGCGCGACGTGGGCGAAGACATCGGCATGCACGAGTCGACGATCAGCCGCGTCACCACCAACAAATACGTCGAGACACCGCAGGGTCTCTTCGAGCTGAAGTTCTTCTTCCACTCCGGGATCGCGTCGGGCGACGGCGAGATGGTCTCGTCGGTGTCCGTGAAGAAGATGATCCAGGATCTCCTGGCCAACGAGGATCCGTCCAAGCCGCTGTCCGATCAGGAGGTGGCGCTGATCCTCAAGGGCCGGGGCCTGACCATTGCGCGCCGGACGGTGGCGAAATACCGCGAGGAGTTGGGGATCCTGCCGTCCCACCAGCGCCGTCTGGCGCCCAAACGACGCTGAACCCACGGCGTCCGCCATGGCGACGCCGATCTCCTTCGTGGTGATCACGGGCCTCAGTGGCGCCGGCAAGTCGTACGCGATCAAGTGCTTCGAGGACATGGGATTCTTCTGCGTCGACAATCTGCCGACCACGCTCATGCCGACCTTCGCCGATCTGGTTGCGCGCGCCGGCGATAAGCGCGATCGGGTGGCCCTCGGCGTCGACGTTCGTGAAGGCGAATACCTCAGTCATCTGCTCGACGCCCTCATCGCGCTGCGCCAGCGCGGGCATGCCGTGGAGGTGGTCTTCTTCGAGGCCAACGAGGAGGCGCTCGTGCGCCGCTACCGCGAGACGCGGCGCCGCCATCCGCTGGCGCCCGACGGCAACGTGCTCGACGGCATCCGCGCCGAGCGCAAAGCCCTGTCCACCGTTCGCGAGGTGGCCGATCGAGTCGTGGACACCTCGAACCTGACCGTGCACCAGCTCAAGGACATGCTCATCGAGGCGTACGTGACGCCCAAGGAGCGTCCCGGGCTGGCGGTCTCGCTCGTGTCCTTTGGCTTCAAGCACGGCGTGCCGTTCGACGCCGACCTCGTCTTCGACGTCCGCTTCCTTCCCAATCCGCATTTCGTCGAGAAGCTGCGCCCGCTCGACGGTCGTGAGCGCGAGGTACGCGAGTTCGTGATGCGGCACGAGGAGAGCCGTGAGCTGCTGCGGCGCGTCGAGGATTTCCTGCGCTTCGTCCTGCCCGCGTATCGGCGTGAGGGTAAGGCATATCTCACCATCGCCGTCGGCTGCACGGGCGGCCGCCATCGCTCGGTCGCTCTCGTCGAAGAGCTGCGGCCGACGATCGAGCAGCTGGGCCTGGCGCCGACGGTGGTCCATCGCGACATCGATCGCGAATGACGGCGGCGTGAGCCTCGACGATCTCCGCGCGGTCGCGCAGGCCGATCCTCACGAAGCGCGCCGCGTGCTGGCCGAATTTCCCGCCCAGTGCCGCACGGCGCGGACGTTGGCCGCCACGCCGGCGCTCGCCGTGCGCCGGCCGCGCGTCGTCGTCGTGGCCGGAATGGGCGGCTCGGCGGCGGGCGGAGATCTGGTAGCGGCCTGCGCGACCGACGTCGTCGACGTCCCCATCCTCGTGCACCGCGGGTACGGCTTGCCCACCGTCGTCGGCCCCGACGGCTTCGTCCTCGTCGCCTCGTACTCGGGCGACACGGCCGAAGCGCTCTCGGCATTCGACGCGGCCGTGGCCCGCCGCGTGCCCGTCGTCGCGCTCACCGCCGGCGGCGCGCTGGCGGAGCGGGCCGCCGCACGCCGGGTGCCCCGTGTCGCGCTGCCCGGCGGGCTGATGCCGCGCATGGCGCTCGGTTACATGTTTCTGCCGGCGGTCACGGTTCTCGCGGACGCCGGCGTCGTCGTGGCGTCGCCGGGCGACGTCGACGAGGCGATCACCGCCGTCGAGGCGCTCGCGCCCGAGCTGGCGCCAGAGCGACCGACCGCGAGCAACGAGGCCAAGCGATTGGCGTCGGCGATCGGCGACAGAGTGGCCGCGATCTACGGCGGACCGGACACGGCGGCCGCCGCCTATCGCTGGAAGACCGACATCGAGGAGAACGCCAAGACGTTCGCGCTGGCCGGCGCGCTGCCGGAGATGAACCACAACGAGATCGAGGCGTGGCAGCTGCCGGTCGCCAAGCAGATGCACGCCATCCTGCTCCGCGACGCCAAAGAGGCGCCCGAGATCGTGCGGCGTTTCGAGATCGTGCGCGACCTCATCACGCCCAGCGCGGGCGGCGTGAGCGAGGTGCGCGGACGCGGCGCGAGCCGACTCGCGCGGCTCCTGACGCTCACGTATCTCGGGCAGTGGACGTCGTACTACCTCGGCGTGCTGCACGGCCGCGATCCGTGGACCGTGCCGATCCTCGACGAGCTCAAACGCCGCATGCGCGCGCCTCTGCCTTGAGAGCCCGCGAGGAAGCATGCTACAGTGACGCGAAACGGCCCCGAGGAGGCTTTGCCGATGGCGCGCGATGAGTATCTGTTCACGTCGGAGTCGGTGACGGAGGGTCACCCGGACAAGATCGCCGACCAGATCTCCGACGCGGTGCTGGACTCGATCATCCGCCAGGATCCCACCGGCCGGGTCGCCTGCGAGACGCTGCTGACCACCGGCCTCGTCGTGGTCGCGGGCGAGATCACGACCAATTGTTACGTCGACATCCCGCGCGTCGCGCGCGACACCATCCGGGAGATCGGCTACACGCGAGCCAAGTACGGCTTCGATTTCGAGACGTGCGGCGTCATCACCGCGATCGACGAGCAGTCGTCGGACATCGCGATGGGCGTCGACAACCTCGGCGCCGGCGACCAGGGGCTGATGTTCGGCTACGCGTGCAACGAGACGCCCGAGCTCATGCCGCTGCCGATCATGCTCGCGCACAAGCTCGTGATGCGGCTGTCCGAGCGGCGCCGGGCGGGCGCCATCGAGTATCTCCGGCCCGACGGCAAGTCGCAGGTCAGCGTGCGCTACGTCGACGGCAAGCCGGTCTCGGTGGAGACGGTGGTCATCTCCACGCAGCACGCGCAGGATGCGACCGCCGAGCGCATTCGCAAGGACATGATCGAGCAGGTGATCCTGCCGACGATTCCCGCCGAGCTGATGGACACCCGGAAGTGCACCTTCCACATCAATCCGACCGGACGGTTCGTCACGGGCGGGCCGATGGGCGACACGGGCCTCACCGGACGGAAGATCATCGTCGACACCTACGGCGGCTCCTGCCCGCACGGCGGCGGCGCGTTTTCCGGAAAGGACCCGACGAAGGTCGACCGCTCCGCGTGCTACATGGCGCGCCACGTGGCCAAGAACATCGTGGCGGCGGGGCTCGCCGACCGCGCCCAGGTGCAGGTGGCCTACGCGATCGGCGTGGCCGATCCGGTCTCGGTCATGGTCGAGACGTTCGGCACAGGCAAGGTGCCCAACAGCCGCCTCGAAGCGATGATCCGCCGGCACTTCGACTTCACTCCGGCGGGGATCATCAAGTACCTCAACCTCCGACGCCCCATCTACAGGAAGACGGCGGCGTACGGGCACTTCGGCCGCATGGAGCCCGATTTCAGCTGGGAGCGCACCGATCGCGTGAAGGATCTCCGGGACGACGCCGGGATCTAGCATCGGTCAGGATTGAGGGCGAACGGGTCGGGGCGCGAATGCGTCCCGGCCCGTTTCGCCGTCTCGGAAAGGATCATGGTCACCATGGTCGACCACGACGTGAAGAACCTCGGCCTCGCCCCGGAGGGACGGCTCAAGATCGAATGGGCGGAGCAGTCCATGCCCGTGCTGCGGCAGGTGCGCGAGCGCTTCGCCAAGGAGCAGCCGCTCAAGGGCCTGCGCCTCGGCGCCTGCCTGCACGTGACCACCGAGACGGCGGTGCTGATGCTCACGCTCAAGGCCGGCGGTGCCCAGGTCTCGCTGTGCGCGTCCAACCCGCTCTCCACGCAGGATGACACGGCGGCGGCGCTGGTGAAGGAGTACGACATCCCCGTCTACGCCCACAAGGGTGAAGACAACGCGACGTACTACCGTCACCTGGAGGCCGTGCTGAAGACGCGCCCGCAGATCACCATGGACGACGGCGCCGATCTGATTTCCCAGTTGCACGGCGAGACCCATCTCGGCCGCGACCTCGTTCGCGAGGTCATCGGCGGCACCGAGGAGACGACGACGGGCGTCATCCGGCTGCGTGCCATGGAAAAGGAAGGCGTGCTCGCGTTTCCGGTCATCGCGGTGAACGACGCCGACACCAAGCATCTGTTCGACAATCGCTACGGCACCGGCCAGTCCACGATCGACGGGATCCTGCGCGCCACCAACATCCTCCTCGCCGGCAAGACGATCGTGGTGGCGGGCTATGGCATGTGCGGACGCGGCGTGGCGACGCGGGCCAAGGGCATGGGCGCGCACGTGATCGTGACCGAGGTCGAGCCGATGCGCGCGCTGGAAGCGGTGATGGACGGCTTCTCGGTGATGAAGATGACCGACGCGGCGGCGGTCGGCGATGTCTTCGTCACCGTGACCGGCAACACATCGGTCATCCGCAAGGAGCACTTCGCCCGGCTGAAGGACGGCGCGATCCTGTGCAACTCCGGTCACTTCAACGTCGAGATCGAGCTGGACGCGCTCGCGAAGATGGCGCAGGGCCGCAAGGCCGTGCGGCCCTTCGTCGAGGAATTCGCGCTCGGCGGCGGCCGGCGCGTGTTCGTCCTGGGCGAAGGCCGGTTGATCAACCTCGCTTCGGCCGAGGGCCATCCTGCCGCGGTCATGGACATGAGCTTCGCGAACCAGGCCCTTTCCGCGGAATTCATGGCCAAGAAGTCCTCGACGCTCGGTCGCAAGGTCTACGTGGTCCCACGCGAGATCGACCTGGAGATCGCGCGGCTCAAGCTCATCTCCATGGGCGTCGAGATCGACGACCTCACCGCCGAGCAGGAGTCGTACCTCGCCTCGTGGCGGCACGGGACGTAGCGCCGCCCGCGGGGCGCGGCCGATGCGCTCTCCCCAGCCCCTGGCGTTCGTCGTGCTCGCGCTGGTGGTGCTGGCGGTGCTGCTGCAGCTCGTCCCGCTCTACACGGACTGGCTCTGGTTCCAGGAGGTCGGCTACAGCCAGGTCTTCCTGACCACGCTATCGCTCCGCGGCAGCCTCTTCGGCGCCGTCGCGCTCGTCGTCGCGCTCTTCCTGTGGGCGAATCTGACGCTGGCGGCGAGGACGGCCGCCCCCGACGTCCTCTGGGAGCTCGAAGACCAGCTCGGTCTGCCCGGACGCGTCGTGATCGAGCCGCTGCTCCGGCGGTTCCTGCCCATCGTCATGCTGTTGATCGCGATCGTGTCGGGGCTGCGCGCGAGCGCGCACTGGGAAACGGTGCTCGGCTATCTCAACGGGCCGCCGTTCGCCGCCAAAGATCCCGTCTTCGGCCTCGACATCGGATTCTTCGTGTTCTTCCTGCCGTTCTGGCGGCTCGTGCACTCGTGGGGGATGGCGCTGCTGGCGGGGACCGCGGTGCTGACGCTCGCCGTCTACGTGCTGCAGCGCAGCTTCGTGCTGACGACGCGTGGGCCGCGGCTGGCCAGCGGTGCGCGCACGCACCTGCTGCTGCTCGGCGCCGGGCTGCTCGCGCTCAAGGCCGTGGGTTTCTGGCTCGATCGGTACGAGATCGTCTTCTCGCCGCGCGGCATCGTGTTTGGCGCCTCCTACACCGACGTGCACGCCACCCTGCCGATGCTCGGCGCGCTCGCCGTGCTGGCGGCACTGACGGCCGTGGCGTGCGCCGCGCAGGTGATGCGGCCCGGTCTGCGCCTGCTCGCGGGCGCCGGCGCCGCGCTGCTGGTGGTGTGGGTCGTGGGCCTCGGCATGTACCCGGCGTTCCTGCAGCGGCTGCGCGTCGCGCCCAATGAGCTCGCCGCCGAGCGGCCCTACCTCGAGCACAACATCCGCATGACCCGCGCCGCATACGGGCTCGACCGCATCCAGGAAAAGGAATTCCCCGCCGACGAGACACTCGACGCCCGCGCGCTGGCCCGCAACGAGGTCACGCTCAAGAACATCCGTCTCTGGGACTACCGCCCGCTGCTGCGCACGTTCGCGCAGCTGCAGGAGATCCGGACGTACTACAAGTTTCAGGACGTCGACAACGACCGCTACACCGTCAACGGCGAGTACCGCCAGCTGATGCTCTCGCCGCGCGAGCTCTCGCACCCGCACCTGCAGGGCGGGCGCAACTGGATCAACGAGCACCTCACGTACACGCACGGCTACGGCGTCGTCGTGGGGCCGGTGAACCGCATCACGCCGGAGGGCCTGCCGGAGTTCTTCGTCAAGGACATTCCGCCGCGCTCCTCCGACGGTTTTCCGAAGGTGTCGCGGCCGGAGATCTACTATGCGGAGTCGTCGAACGACTATGCGCTGGTGCGCACACGCTCGCAGGAGCTCGACTATCCCGCCGGCGACCAGAACGTCTACACGCGCTATCAGGGCGACGGCGGCATTTCGGTCGGCTCATGGGGACGGCGGCTGCTCTTCGCGGCGCGCTTCGGGGAGCCGAAGATCATCCTCTCGGACGACCTGACGGCCGACAGCCGCATCCTGATCTATCGGACCGTGGGTGAGCGCATCCGCATGATCGCGCCGTTCTTTCGCTTCGATCGTGATCCCTACATCGTGGTGACCGACGACGGACGGCTCGTCTGGATGCTCGACGGCTATACGACCACCGATCGCTATCCGTACTCGGATCCCGTGCGCGGCATCGGCAACTACATGCGCAACTCGGTGAAGGTGACCGTCGACGCCTACAGCGGCGGCGTGCGCTTCTACATCGCCGATGCGACCGACCCGATCGTGCGCGCGTATGCCGCGGCGTTTCCCGGCCTGCTCCAGCCCCTCGACACGATGCCGGCCGATCTGCGGCGGCACATCCGCTACCCCGAGGACTTCTTCACGATCCAGGCGCGCAAATACGCCGTCTACCACATGGAGAACCCCCAGGTCTTCTACAACAAGGAAGATCTCTGGGCCGTGCCGCGACGAACGGTGGACGGCCGCGAGCGGGAAATGGAGCCGTACTTCACGATCATGCGGCTGCCCGGCGAGGCCAAGGAGGAATTCATCCTCCTGACGCTCTTCAATCCGAGCCGGCGCGACAACATGATCGCGTGGCTGGCCGCGCGCTCCGACCCGCCGAACTACGGGCGCCTCATCGTCTACAACTTCCCCAAGCAGAAGAACGTGTACGGGCCGCGCCTCGTCGACGCGCGCATCGACCAGGACCCCGTGATCTCCCAGCAGCTGTCGCTGTGGAACCAGCGGGGCTCGACGGTCATCCGCGGCTCACTGCTCGCGATTCCCATCGACCAGTCCCTGATCTACGTCCAGCCGCTCTACCTCGCCGCCGAGCAGGGCGCGTTGCCGGAGCTGCGCCGGGTGATCGTGGCGTACGGCAACCAGATCGCGATGGAGCCGACGCTCGAGCAATCGCTCTCCCGCATCTTTGCCGGGCGCCTGGCGCCCGTGGCCGCGCCGTCGGCGCCCGCCGGCGCGGCGCCGGGTCCGCTGCCGGCCGGCGGCGTCGACCGCGCGATGGCCCAGCGCGCGTGGGATGCGTGGACACGCTCGCAGGATGCGCTCCGACGCGGCGACTGGGCCGCGTACGGCGCCGAGCAACGCCGCCTCGAAGAGGCGCTGCGCACGCTGTCCGGCGCACGCTGACGGTCTCCCGCGGGCGATGCCCACGGTCATGTCGCACGCGGTGGCGGCGCTGGCGCTCGCCCCGGCCTTCCGCCGCGCCGGCTGGCCGCCGCGCGTGTGGTGGGCCGGCGCGCTCTGCGCGGTGGCGCCCGATGCGGACGTGCTGGGCTTCTCTCTGGGCGTACCGCTCGGCTCGATGCTCGGCCATCGCGGCCTGACTCACTCGCTGCCCTTCGCCGCCGCTCTCGCGTGGGTCGTGGCGCGCCTGCTCGTTCCGAGCGGCACGCGGATGCGGCTCTGGCTCTACCTGTTCGTCGCGACGGCATCGCACGGCGTCCTCGATGCGATGACCGACGGCGGCATCGGCATCGCCTTCTTCGCGCCGTTCGACGCCGAACGTTATTACCTGCCGTGGCGGCCGATCGCCGTGTCGCCGATCGGTCTGCAGCGCTTCCTCACGGCCCGCGGCGTCGCCGTGCTCGCCAGCGAGGCGCGGTGGGTGTGGCTGCCGTCCGTGCTCGTGGCGGTGGTCGCGTGGATGCTGACCCGTCCGGGCCCTGCAGCAAAATCCTGAGGCCCGGCGCGCTCGCTCTCCGGTCCGCGGCCCCCGCCGTCGCCGGTGCTGCGGCCGCCGCGCTACGTTCGGGCGCGGAGAAACAACGACGTGCCGATCCCGAAGAAGATGACGTTTGCGGTCCACGCGGCGACGAACGGCGGCAGGAGATCGGCGCGCGCAAACGCCAGCGCGACATAGTGCACCACCAGATAGCCGGCCATGATCGCGATCGCGAGGCCGACGCCGAACAGCCGCCCGCCACGCGGCGACTGCAGCGCGAACGGAATAGCGACGAGGACCATCACGAGGTTCACGAGCGGGAACGACAGCTTCGAGTACAGCGCCACCAGGTACTTCTTCACCTGAAAGCCCGCCGCCTCCAGCCGCGTGACGTAATCGCGCAGCTCCCAGTAGCTCATCGATTCGAAGTCCTTGTGGATCCGCGTGAACTCCTCGATATCCTCGGTCAGTTCGAGCGCCGTGAGCGTGAACGGCACCGTCTGGACCGTACCGGCGGGCTCGATCTCGCGAAACGCGCCGTCACGCAGCTCCCAGCCCGCTTCAGTCCAGTGCGCCTGCCGCGCATCCAGCCGGTTGAGCAGACGGAACTGACGGTCCACCTCGAGGATCGTGACCCCGTAGAGGTCGCTCGTCTGTGGGCTGAGCAGCTCGACACGGTAGAACCGACTGTCGGCGCTGCGCAGCCACAGGCGCTGGCGCGACTGCAGATGCCGCGGCAGTTGGCCGCGGATCTTGACGCGGTCCACCTCCTCGCCCAGCTCGTTCAGCCGTGGCAGGAACAGCTCCTGAAAGAGCATGGCGCTGACGGCCACCGAAAGACCCATCAACAGCACCGGCGCGCTCACGCGATAGAGGCTGATGCCGGCCGCTTTCATCGCGGTGAGCTCGTGGAAGCGGCTCAGCGACAGGAACAAGAAGATCGTCGCCACGAGCATGATCACCGGCAGCCCCTGATGGAGCGCGGCCGGCAGCCGGTAGAGGAAGTGCTCGAGAATGTAAGTGAGCGGCGGCTTCACGCGCAGGAAGCGATTGAGAGTGTCGCCCAGGTCCACGATCACGTAAAGGGCCGCCGCCACGGCGAGGCCGATTCCCGCGAATGAGAGGAACTCGCGCATGAGGTAGCGGTCGAGGATGTGTGTCGAATCGCTCGGCCCATGCCCGACGCGCGCCGCGTCCTTTCCCGCCGCCGCGCCGGGCAGGAGCGCCCGGAGCCTGTCCAGGGCACCCCACACGAACGGCACGCGCGGCGCCCTCCATTCGAGCGTCGTGACCAGGAGCGTGATGAAGCCGATCGACGCAAACGCGATATTCGGCGTCCAGATGGCCACCCAGGCGGGGATGCGCTGGCCGAGTGCCAGACCCTCGAGCGAGGTCATGACCATGTAGTACGACACGAGAATCACGAGACTGGCGGCCAGGGCGATCGAGCGACCGCCGCGATGCGAGCGCACGGCGAGCGGAAACGCCACGAGCGCGAAGACGAGCGCGGCCGCCGGGAAGGCAAACCGCTTGTGCAGCTCGACCTCATAGGGGACGCGTCCGTACGGCTCCCGAGACAACTCCTTGATGCGCTTGAGCAGGGCGAACAGGCGCAGATCCTTCTCCGGCTTTTCCATACGAGTCGCGGTCTTGAGCGGCGTGTCGAACGACAGGCTCATGTCGTAGATCGCGAAGTTCGTGTAGCGGTAGCGCGAGGGCGCCGCGGCGCCGCCCGTCGGATTCTGATCGACGCCGGGCAGGGGCGGCGGTGAGGCCGGCAGCACGTCGGCCTCGTTGACTGCGCCGTTCATCAGTCGCAGCGTAATGCGGCGGTTGGTCTCGTCGGTGAGCAGCCGTCCCTCACGCGCCGTGATGATGCGCGAGATCTTCGGATCGCGCTCGTCGGAGACGAGCAGGCCGCGCAACGCGACCTGCGAGGCGCTGACGTCCTCGACGTAGATGATGACGTCGCCGAACGTCGCATTGAAGATCCGCTCCTGCAGGCCACTGGCGGCGCGCGTCTGGAGGATGCGGAACAGCTGCCGCTGGAATTCCTCGTTCGCGAGCGGGATCGCCACCAGCGTCAGGAACGCCGTGACGCCCATCACGACGAGCGCGGCCCCGATCACCGGCCGGAACAGGCGCAGGACACTGACGCCCGCCGCCTTGAACGCGATGATCTCCAGATCTCCGGCCAGGCGTCCGCCCGCCAGCAGCACGGCCACCAGGAGCGCCATCGGCAGCGTATGGGCGAGGAAGGACGGCATCATGAATACGAGCAGCTGCAGCACCAGGTGAAACGGCACGCCCTTCGTGACGACCAGCTCGGTCAGGTGATAGATGCGGTCGATGATGAGAAAGAACGTGAACAGCGCCAAGCCGAAGCAGAAGGGAGAGATGAGCTCGGCGATCAGATAGCGGTCGAGGACCCGCACCGCCGATGGCCACTTCACCCGACTGTTGTACCATACCGTCGTGACGCGACCTCGGCGCCGGACGCACCTCGTCCTCGCCGCACTCCTGCTGACGATCGGCATGACGTCCACGGCGGCGGCGATGCGCGCCCGCACGGGCGGCGCCCCTGATCGTCTCGAGCGTTTCCGCGAGCTGGCGTCCTCGCGTCTGGCGCTCGGCGATCTCGATCCCGGCAATCCGGCCGACACCTACCGCGACATCTACGCGCTGCTCGACGACGAGGTCGTCGAGAGCCTCGCCTCGGGCGGTGTTTTTGCCTCCTCCGAGTTCCTGCAGGATCGCCTCGATGCGTTCGGTGACGCCTGGGGGGGCGCGCAGTTCACGCTCACACGACTGGGCCGTCTGGTGATCGGCGCCTTTCGGCTGACCGAAGCGGCCAGCGGCAACAGTGTGCGCGTCTATGGACCGCTGCGTGACGAGGTCGCACTGCTGGCCGCGCTCTATCGCGACGGTCGGCCGAGCGTGACGCCGCTCGCCGGCGCGGGGGAGCCGCAGTTCCTCGCCACGTGGGAGGGGGCGGCGTCGGGGCGTGGTACGCGTCCGCTGCGCGTCGATCTGATTCGGGCGCAGGCTGACTCCGTGCTCGTCGCGTGGTCCACCGCGACTCTGTTCCCCGAGGGGCTCTACGCACGGGCATGGGCCGTACGCGCCGGAGAGGTTCGGCTGCGCTACGAGCTTCACTATCCGGGATGGACGCCGGGATGCGACGGTCAGACGGAGCAGGAGGACGTGTACCGGCTGGCGCCGGGTCAGGGCACCCTCACGCGGGTGAGCCGTCTGCAGCACAACGCCTGGCACCGCGAACTGCACGCCTCGGTCGCGCGCCTCTTCACCGCGCTCGCCGAGGGCGACGAGCCGGCGGTGGCCGCCGTCGTACCCGACGCGGCGTTGCGCTCACGGCTGCCGACGCTGGTCGCCGAGCCCGCCTGCGACGCCGCCGACGGCGTGCGCGAGACCGTCTCGATCGCCGCGACAACCGCCGATCGCCGCCCGTGGTCGCTGACGTTCCGCCGTACCGGAGCCCGCTGGCGCCTCGCGGCGGCGGGGCCGGTGCTGCAATGATGACAACGCCCCCCGAATCGAGCCGTTGAGCGCAGCGAATCGCGCCGTTGAGCGCAGAGCTTGACCGTAATGCCCGTCGGCGCGGCTGCTGGACGCGCCGTTGAGCGGAGCCCCGGGCATCTCGCTCAGGCCACCCACGGTTGGCGCTGGCCTCGCCCTCCGTACAACGGAGCCCCGTGCATCTCGCTCAGGCCACCCACGGTTGGCGCTGGCCTCGCCCTCCGTTTACAATGACGCACCGCGCATGAACGAGCACCTCCGCGATACCGCCCCGATTCCCGATCGCTACGAACCCGCCGCCGTCGAGGCGCGGTGGTATCCGATCTGGGAGAAGAACGGGTACTTCCGCTACGAGCTGCCGTCGAAGAAGAAGCCATTCTCGATCGTCATGCCGCCGCCGAACGTCACGGGCTCTCTGCACATGGGGCACGCGCTCGATATGACGCTGCAGGACGTGGTGACCCGCATGAAGCGCATGGACGGGTTCAACACGTTGTGGCAGCCGGGCACGGATCACGCGGGGATCGCGACGCAGGTCGTCGTCGAACGTCAGCTGGCCGCCGAGGGCAAGATCAAAAGCGATCTCGGCCGTGAAGAATTCGTGCGTCGCGTCTGGCAGTGGAAAGAAGAATCCGGCGGCGCGATCGTCCACCAGCTGCGGCGTCTGGGCGCCTCGTGCGACTGGTCCCGCGAGCGCTTCACGATGGACCCGGGCCTGTCACGAGCCGTGCGCGAAGTGTTCGTGCGCCTGTACAAAAAGAAGCTGATCTACCGCGACGACTACATCGTGAACTGGTGCCCGCGCTGCCAGACCGTGCTCTCCGACCTGGAGGTCGAGCGCGAGGAGCGCGACGCCGAGTTCGTCTACATCAAGTACGGGCCGCTCATGCTGGGCACGGTGCGGCCCGAGACGAAGCTCGGCGACACCGGCCTGGCCGTGCATCCCAAGGACCGGCGCTACAGGAAATACGTCGGCAAGACGCTCGACATCCCGTCGGTGGACGGCAACATCCGCGTCAAGGTGGTCGCCGACGCCGCGGTCGACCCGAAGTTCGGCACCGGCGTCATCAAGGTGACGCCCGGTCACGATCCCGTCGACTTCGAGATCGGCCGGCGGCACAAGCTGCCGATCCGCACGGTCATCGGCTTCGACGGCAAGATGACGGCCGCCGCGGGCAAGTACGCGGGCCTCGACCGGTTCGAGACGCGCAAGAAGATCGTCGAGGACATGCAGGCGCTCGGACTCATCGAGCGCATCGAGCCCTATCGCCACGCCGTCGGCGTCTGCTATCGGTGCAAGACGGTCGTGGAGCCGCTCGTCTCCAAGCAGTGGTACGTCAACGTCAAACCGCTCGCGCGCAAGGCGGTGTCGGCGGTGCGCACGGGACAGATCCGGATCATCCCGCGCAGCTGGACGAAGACGTACTACCACTGGATGAACAACATTCGGCCGTGGTGCATCTCGCGACAGCTCTGGTGGGGGCACCGCATCCCCGCCTGGTACTGCGAGCGCGACGGTTCGGTGCACGTCTCGACGACGGATGTCGCGGCCTGTCCGAAGTGCAAGGGGCCGGTGCGTCAGGATGCGGACGTGCTCGACACGTGGTTCTCGTCGGGCCTGTGGCCGTTCTCGACGCTGGGCTGGCCCGACAGGACGCCCGAGCTGAGGACGTTCTATCCGACGTCGCTGCTCGTCACCGGCTACGACATCCTGTTCTTCTGGGTCGCACGCATGGCGATGTTCGGCGTCGAGATCATGCGAGACGTGCCGTTCCGCGACGTCTACATCCACACGCTCGTGCGCGACCCCGAAGGCCAGAAGATGTCGAAGACGAAGGGCAACGTCGTCGATCCCCTCGGCCTCATGGACAAGTACGGCACGGACGCCCTGCGCTTCACCATGGCCGGGCTCGCGGCCCCGAGCGTCCGGGACGTGCGGATCGCAGACGACCGCCTGGAGGCCTCGCGCAACTTCGCGAACAAGCTCTGGAACGCCTCCCGCCTCGCGCTGTCGAACCTCGAGGGTTACGACGCGCGCGCGGCGCGGCGCGCGCGGGCCGACCTGGCAGGGCGCTGGATCGCAAGCCGCCTGGCCACGACGACGATCGACGTCCGCGCGGCGCTCGCGAGCTATCGCTTCAGCGATGCGACGGCGGCGCTCTACCAGTTCGTGTGGAGCGCGTTCTGCGACTGGTATCTCGAGATCGCCAAGCTCGACCTCTATCGCACCGACGACGCGGCCCGACGCCTGGCCACGCAGCACACGCTGGTGACGACGCTCGAGGGCACGCTGCGGCTGCTGCATCCGTTCATGCCGTTCATCACCGAGGAGCTCTGGCAGCGGCTGCCGCACGCGGGCGACTCGATCATGATCGCGTCGTATCCGACGGCCTCGCGCCGTCAGCTCGACGCCGCGGCGGAGCGCGACATGTCGGTGGTGATGGGTGCCGTGACGGCCATTCGCAACATCCGCGGCGAGATGCGCGTGCCGCCCGGTCAGACGCTCGCGGTGACGGCGAAGTCCTCCGCGTCTCACACGCCGCTGCTGCGCGCGCACGCGCCGCTCGTGCAGGCGCTCGCGCGAGCGACTCTGACGGTGGATCCGCGTGGGAGCCGTCCTCGGAGCTCGGCGCTCGGCGTCGTGGAGGGAACCGAGCTCTACGTGTCGCTGGAGGGCGTCGTGGATCTGGCCGCCGAGCGCCAGCGGCTGGAAAAAGAGATCCGGCGGGCGGAGGAGGCCATCGCCTTCGGGCGCGCGAAGCTCTCGCGGCCCGAGTTCGCCGAGCGCGCGCCGACCGAGGTCGTGGAGAAAGAGCGCGAAAAGGTGGCCGCGCAGGAGGCTCTCCGCGACAAGCTGGTGGCGAGCCTGGAGTGGGTGGGATGACGATCGTCCATCTGCCGCGCGTGGACTCGACGCAGGGCACGATCTTCGATCTCGCCGCGCAGGGCGCCGCCGACCGCACCGTCGTGGTCGCCGATTACCAGGCGGCCGGCCGCGGTCGTCGGGGCCGTGCCTGGGACGCACCGGCGGGCACGAGCCTGTTGACGTCCGTGCTCGTGCGGCCTCGCAGCACGCCGGAGTGCTGGGGCGGCTACTCGCTCGTCAGCGCGCTGGCCGTGGCCGACGCCCTGGCGCAGGTGGCCGGCCTCGGCGCACGCCTGAAATGGCCGAACGACGTTCTCGTCGGCGGCCGCAAGATCGCCGGCATTCTGCTCGAGAGCCGCATGCCGGCGGCTGTGAGCAGCACGGGGCCGGCCGGCACCGCGGGCGTCATCGCCGTCGGCATCGGTATCAACCTCCGCCAGCGCGCGTTTCCGGCGGGCCTCGCCGCGCGCGCCACGTCGGTGTGGCTGGAGACGGGACGCGACGTGGAGCGCGACGGCGTGCTGGCGGCAACGCTCGACGCCTTCGATCACTGGCGCGCGCAGCTCGAGCACGACGGGCTGGCGCCCATCCGCGCGCGCTGGCTGGCGGTGGCGGACACGATCGGGCAGCGCGTCTCCGTGGAGGGCATCACCGGTGTCGCCGTCGACCTCGACGTCGACGGTGCGCTCGTGCTCCAGGACGGAGAGCACCGGCATCGCGTCGTGGCCGGCGAGGTCGGGGTCGTCTGACGTGCTGCTGGTGCTCGAGGTCGGCAACACCAACACGAAGGTCGGCGTGTTCGACGGCGAGCGGCTGCGGGCGTCGTGGCGTCTGACGACCCGCCGCGAGCAGACGGCCGACGAGTACGGCATGTTCATCGAGACGCTGCTCCGCTCCCGCGCGATCGAGCCGCGGCAGGTCCAGGGCGTCGCCATCTCGAACGTCGTGCCGCCCATCCAGCAGACGCTCGAATGGATGTGCGAACAGTACTTCGACGTCCCTGCCTTCTCGGTGGAGCCCGGCGTGACCGCGGCGCTGCCGCTCGCCGTGGATCATCCGCGCGAGGTCGGCGCCGATCGCGTGACGATCTGCGTCGCCGCCTGCGCGCTGTACGGACCACCGCTCATCGTGGTCGACCTGGGCACCACGACGCGGTTCGACTGCGTGAGCGCGGCGGGCGAATTCATCGGCGGCGCGATCGCTCCCGGCATCGCGATCTCCACCGAGGCGCTCGTCTCGCGCGCCGCGCGGTTGTTCCGCGTCGAGCTCGTGCGGCCCAAGGAAGCCATCGGGCGGAACACGGTGACGAACATCCAGTCGGGCGTCGTCTACGGTTACGCGGGGCTCGTGGATGGCCTGGTTGAGCGCATGAAGGCGGAGATGGCGGGCCGACCCAAGGTGATCGCGACCGGCGGGAACGCGCGTTTGATCGCGGGGGTGGCACGTTCCATCGACCAGGTGAACGAGGACCTCGGCCTCGAGGGACTTCGCATTCTATGGACGCGCGCTCGGGGATAGTGACGCAGCGCGTTCGTTGACAGCCTCGTCGCCCGCCGCTATACTGCACCAAATCTAGTGATCGATCGGCCGGGTGCCCCTATATTTGGGGATCAGGCCCGGTAAGCAATGCCGACCAGCCGGGAGGACCGACATGGGGATGTGGGTGGGGAGGGGGCGCAAGGCGAGAGCGGCCTACGGCTTCGACGACATCGCGCTCGTCCCGGGCAGTCTCACCGTGAACCCCAACGAAGTCGACATCTCCTGGGAGCTCTGCGGCCACCGGTATGACATCCCGATCATCGCGGCCGCGATGGACGGCGTCGTCGGTCCCAAGCTCGCGACCGAGATGGGACGGCTGGGCGGCCTCGCGGTCCTGAATCTCGAAGGCGTCTTCTCCCGCTACGCCAACCCCGAGGACGTTCTGGATCGCATCGTCTCCGCCAGCCAGGAAGAGGCGACGAAGATCATTCAGTCGATCTACAGCGAGCCGATCAAGGAAGAGCTGATCCACCAGCGCATCCGCGAAATCAAAAAAGGAGGCGGGCCGGCCGTCGTCTCGTCGATTCCTCAGCGCGCAGAGCGCTTCGGCCAGATCGCGCAGGAGGCCGGCGCGGACGTCTTCGTCGTGCAGTCCACCGTCACCACGGCACGACACGTCGCCACCGAGTACACCCCGGTCGATTTCCGCAAGCTCAAAAGGTCGCTCGCGATCCCGCTCGTCATCGGCAACGTGGTCACCTATGAGGCGTGCCTCGAATTGATGGACGTCGGCGCCGACGCGCTCCTCATCGGCGTGGGCCCGGGGGCGGCGTGCACTAGCCGTGAGGTCCTCGGCCTGGGCGTGCCGCAGGTGACGGCGACGGCGGATGCGGCCGCCGCGCGCGATTTCCACTATAAGAAGACGGGTCGGTACATCCCGGTGATCACCGACGGAGGGATGACGACGGGCGGCGACGTGTGCAAGGCCTTCGCCTCGGGCGCCGACGCGGTCATGATCGGCTCCGCTTTCGCGCGCGCCGTGGAGGCGCCGGGGCGCGGCTATCACTGGGGCATGGCGACGCCGCACGCCAACCTGCCGCGTGGCACGCGGATTCGTGTGGGCATCGCGGGCTCACTCGAGCAGATTCTCTTCGGGCCGGCCTTCACCGAAGACGGCACGCTCAATCTCGTCGGAGCGATCCGGACGTGCATGGGCTCGGTGGGCGCGCAGTCGATCCGCGAGCTGCAGCAGACCGAGCTGATCATCGCGCCGACGATCAAGACCGAGGGCAAGGTCTTCCAGCAGGCGCAGAAGCTGGGGCGTCCACGGTAGGGCCGTACCGCCCGTGAACCAGATCATCGTCCTCAACGCCGGCGGCCAGTACTGCCACCTCATCGCCCGCCGCATCCGCGAGCTCGGCGTGCACGCCGTCGTGGCCGACGTTCATCGGGCGGCGGGTGAGCTGCGTGGCGCGCGCGGCATCATCATCTCGGGCGGACCGGCGAGCGTCACGGAGGCGACGAGCCCCGCGGTCGACCGCGCGATCTACGATCTGGGCGTGCCGATCCTCGGCATCTGCTACGGCCATCAACTGCTCGCGCGCGATCTCGCGGGCCGCGTCGAGCCGGGCACGACCAAGGAATACGGCCACGCCGCGCTCCACGCCGGCGAGAGCCGGCTCTTCCGCGACCTGCCGACGCGCAAGTTCACGGTGTGGATGAGCCACGGCGACACCGTCGTCGACGTGCCGCCGGGCTTCGCCATCACCGGCGAGACCGATGACTGCAAGGTCGCCGCGATGGAAGACGCGGCTCGCCGGTTCTTCGGGCTGCAGTTCCATCCCGAGGTCGTCCACACGGAGCACGGAACCGAGATCTACCGCACGTTCGTGTTCGACGTGTGCGGGTGTCGCCGGGATTGGGATCCGCGCGCGCGCGTCGAGCAGGTCGTGGCCGACATCAAACGGGTCGCCGGCGAGCGCAACGTCTTCTTTCTGATCAGCGGCGGGGTGGACTCGACGGTCGCGTTTTCGCTGTGCGCGCGCGCATTGGGCCCGGACCGCGTGCTCGGGCTCTATGTCGACACCGGCTTCATGCGGGAGGGCGACGCTGAGGCCATGCGCTATCTCGCGAGCACCATCGGCGAGCGCGCGGTGCGCCTGGCCGATCGCCGGGCGGATTTCTTCGGTCGCCTCCGCGGCGTGACCCATCCCGAGGACAAGCGCGCGATCATCGGTGAGACGTTCGTCGCCGCGCAGGAGGACGAGTTCGCGCGGCTCGGGCTCCGGGACGACGAATGGCTGCTCGGGCAGGGGACGATCTACCCGGACACGATCGAATCGGGGGGCGCCCGCCACGCCGCCAAGATCAAGACGCACCACAATCGCGTCGAGCGCATCCAGGCGCTGATCGACGCGGGACGTGTCATCGAGCCGCTCGTCGACTTCTACAAGGATGAGGTGCGCGTGCTCGGCGAAGAGCTGGGCCTGCCGCACGACGTGGTGTGGCGGCATCCGTTCCCGGGCCCCGGGCTGGCCGTACGCTGCCTGGCTGCGGACGACCACGCCGCCGTCGAGCCCGCGACGATTTCGCTGCCCGCCGGCGTCGAGGGATGGATCGTGCCGGTCCGCACGGTCGGCGTCCAGGGCGACGAGCGGAGCTACTCACGCCTGCTGGCGCTGGCGGGGTGTGCTGATGTCGAGACGGCCGGTGCGCTCGCGCGCCGCGTGACGAACGAGCACCGCACGATCAATCGCGTGGCGAGCCTGGTGTTCCACCGCGCGGGCGTGCCCTTAGGGGGCCTCGCCATTCATCCCACCACGCTCACACCCGAGCGCATCACGCTCCTTCGCAGCGCCGACGCGCTGGTGACACGCATCGTGCGCGCGCGCGGCCTCTACGACACCATCTGGCAGATGCCGGTGGCGATGCTGCCGCTGGGCACCGCCGCCGGGCGCGAGACCATCGTGCTTCGGCCCGTCAATTCTCGCGACGGCATGACGGCGGACTTCGCACGGCTGCCGGCTGCGGTCGTCGGTGAGCTGGCGCAGGCGCTCGGCGGGCTCGATCGTGTAGACGCGGTGCTCTACGACGTGACGAACAAGCCCCCGGCCACGATCGAGCTCGAGTAACATCTCGTCGTGCAGCACGCCGAATTCGTCCACCTGCACGTCCATTCGGAATACAGCCTCCTCGATGGGGCCGCGCAGCTGGAAAAGCTCGTCAAGAAAGCCAAGGACCTCAAGTTCCCCGCGATCGCGCTCACCGACCACGGCAATCTCTTCGGCGCCCTCGATTTCTACCTCGCCGCGCAGAAGGCCGGGATCAAGCCGATCCTGGGCTGCGAGCTGTACGTGGCGCCCGGCAAGCACACCGAGCGCGGCTCGCAGGATGGCGGCTACGAGGGCGCGAACCACCTCACGGTCCTCGTCCGCGATCTCACGGGGTACAAGAACCTCATCAAGCTCGTCTCGCGCGCGTATCTCGACGGCTTCTACTACAAGCCGCGCGTGGATCGTGACCTGCTGGCCAGACACGCCGACGGCCTGCTCGTGCTGTCGGGTTGCCTGAACTCGGAAGTCTCGCGCGCGCTCTCCGCGGGCGACGTCGCACGCGCCCGGCAGACGGCGGGGTGGTACCAGGAGGTCTTCGGGCGGGACAACTACTATATGGAGGTGCAGGCCCACGGTATCCCGGAGCAGGCGCGCGTCACGGCCGAGACGCGAGAGATCGCCCGCGCGATCGGCGCCCCGGTCGCCGGCACCAATGACTCGCATTACCTCGAAGCCGGGCACGGCCGCGCCCACGAGGCGCTGCTCTGCATCCAGACGGGCTCCACGCTCGCCGATCCCGATCGCTGGAAGTTCTCGACCGAGGAGTTTTACGTCAAGTCGGCCGAGGAGATGGCGCTCGTCTTCGCCGAGATCCCGGAGGCCTGTCGCAACACGCTCGCGATCGCCGAGCGCTGCAATCTCACGCTCGACTTCGGGCGATTCCATCTCCCGAGGTACGTCGTCCCCGACGGCCATACGCTCGAGACCTATCTGCAGCAGCTCGCACGCGAGGGACTGCGCCGCCGCTACGGTACCAGCCCCGGCGATGCGATCGAAGCCCGGCTGGCGCACGAGCTCGCCGTCATCGAGAAGATGGGGTTTGCCGGCTACTTCCTCGTGGTGTGGGACTTCATCCACTACGCGCGCGAGCACGGCATCGCGGTGGGGCCGGGACGCGGCTCGTCGGCAGGCTCGCTGGTCGCCTTCTGCCTCGGTATTACGAACATCGATCCGATGCGTTACGGCCTGCTCTTCGAGCGATTCTTGAACCCTGAGCGGATCTCGATGCCGGACATGGACATCGACTTCGCCGACGACCGGCGCGACGAGGTCATCCGTTACGTCGCGGACAAGTACGGGCGAGACCGGGTCGCCCACATCATCACGTTCGGGACGCTGGGCGCCAAGGCGGCCATCCGCGACGTCGGACGCGTGCTCGGTATGACGTACACCGAGGTCGATCGGATCGCCAAGCTCGTGCCCAACTTCCCGCTCAACATCACGCTCGACGACGCGTACCAGAAGTCACCGCCGCTGGCCGACATGGTCAAAGGGCAGGAGAGCGTGGCCGAGCTGTGGGGCATCGCCCGCACGCTGGAGGGCTGCACGCGCCACGCGTCGGTTCACGCCTCCGCCGTGGTGATCTCCGACGAGCCGCTCGACGAGCACGTCCCGCTCTATAAGGACCCCAAGCGGCCGGAGCTGATCACGGGCTACGCCATGGGCCCGATCGAGAAGCTTGGGCTGCTGAAGATGGACTTCCTGGGGCTGCGGACGCTGACGGTGCTCGCGAACACGGCGAAGCTGCTCAAGCAGGCGCGCGGCATCGACATCGACTTCGACGCGCTGCCGCTCGACGACGCCAAGACCTACGGGCTGCTGAGCGAGGCCAAGACGTTCGGCGTGTTCCAGCTGGAATCGTCGGGCATGCGCGAAGCGCTGCGCGGCCTGAAGCCGGAGCGGCTCGAAGACGTGATCGCGATGGTGTCGCTCTATCGGCCCGGCCCGATGGATCTCATTCCCGATTTCATCGCGCGCAAGCACGGCCGGGCCAAGATCACCTACGAGCATCCCGCCATGGAGACGTTCACGCGGGAGACGTACGGGATCATGGTGTACCAGGAGCAGATCATGCAGATCGCGTCCGAGATGGCGGGCTTCACCATGGGCGAGGCGGACACGCTCCGCCGCGCCATGGGCAAGAAGGACCGCGATCTCATGGCCAAGCAGCGCGACAAGTTCATCGCCGGCTGCGCGGATCGCGGCACGATCGCGGCGAAGGCCGAGCGCGTGTGGGAGCTGATGGAGAAGTTCGCCGGCTACGGCTTCAACAAGTGCCTGGCCGCCGACACGTGGATCGAGATGGCCGACGGCACGCGCAAGCCGATCACGGCGATTCGTGACGGCGACGTCGTCGCGACCAAGGACGGCCCGCGGCCCGCCGGCGGTGTGCGGCCGAGCGGGGTGCGTCAGGTCGGCCGGCTCACGCTCGCCAACGGACAATCCGTGCGCTGCACGCCCGATCATCCGATCTTCACGCGCCGCGGCTGGGTCAACGCCGAGAAGCTCGCGCCCGACGACGCCGTGGCGACCTTCGACTCGGTCGCCGCGGCCTTCGCGCGCGTGGCCCTGCGCCGCCGCGGCGGGCAGGACGCCACGCTGGAGACAACGCCGATGGCGTGGTCGGCGCCGGCCTCGTACGTGCTCGACGGCCGCGAGCCCACCTACGACTTCGAGGTTCCGGGCGCCCACAGCTTCATTGCCAACGGCATCGCCGTGCACAACTCACACGCCGGGGCGTACGCGCTGGTCGCCTACCAGACGGCGTACTTCAAGGCCAACTACCCGGTCGAGTTCATGGCGGCGCTGCTGACGTCGGAAATGGGCGACACCGACAAGATCGTGAAGTACATCGAGGAATGCCGTGCCATGGGCCTCACGGTGTCGCCGCCCGACGTCAACGTGTCCGCCGTGCAGTTCAGCGTGGCGGGCGACACGATTCGCTTCGGTCTCGCCGCCATCAAGAACGTCGGCGAGGCGGCCATGGAATCGATCCTCGCGACCCGCGCCGCCGACGACCCGTTCAAGACGCTCGACGATTTCTGCGCGCGTGTCGATCTGCGGCTCGTCAACCGGCGCGTGATCGAGTCGCTCGTCAAGGCCGGGGCCTTCGATTCGTTCGGTTTGCCACGCGCGCATCTGCTCGCTCAGACCGACGCGGCGCTCGAGGCCGGCCAGCGGGTGCAGCGCGACCGCATCGAGGGCCAGGCGTCGTTCTTCGACGCGTTGCTGCCGCCCGCGGGGGCCCCCGCGCGCCGCGAGCCCGCCGAGATCGTCGCCGAGTGGCCGGACGATCAGCGGCTCGCCTACGAGAAGGAGGTCCTCGGCTTCTACGTGTCCGGCCATCCGCTCGCGCAATACGCTTCCGTGATCGATTCGCTCGGCGTCACGACGTCGGGCGATCTGGCCACGCGCAGTCACGGTGCGCGCGTCACGCTGCTGGGCCACGTGGCGGCGCTCAAGGAGACCGCGACCAAGAGCGGCAACCGCATGGCCTTCGTCACGCTGGAGGACATGGCCGGGACGGTCGAAGTGACGATCTTTCCCGAGCCGTTCAAGGCCGCGGCGCCCTACCTGCGCTCCCGGGAGCCGCTCGTCGTGCGTGGCCGTGTCGACGACGGCGACAAAGGCCGCGTGATCCTCGCCGAAGACGTGCGGCTGCTCGAGCAGGCGCTCGGTGGGGGCGTGCGCCCGCGCGCGGCGGGAGGAGAGCCGGGCGCGTGCCGCATCCGGGTCGTCGCCAACGGTGATCCCGCATCGCGGCTCGGCGCGCTGCGAAAGATCTGCGAGGCGCATCCGGGCGGCGTCCCGGTCTTCGTGCACGTGGTCCTCGGCGGGCAGGAGGTCGTGATCCGCTCGCGCGGCGTCTCGGTGGACGCCACGCCCGAGCTCACGAGCAAGGTCGAAGCGTTGCTCGGGCGCGGGACCCTGACCATCGACTATGCCTGACGGCCTGGATTTCGAGCAGCCGCTGCTGGAGCTCGAGATCCGCGTCGCGGCGCTGCAAGCCACCGACGACCCGGCGCAGGCCGACGAGATCGCGCGGCTGCAAGAGCGTCTCGAGCGCCAGCGCCAGCGCACGTATACGAGTCTCACGCCGTGGCAGCGCACGCAGCTGGCCCGGCACCCCAAGCGGCCGCACACCCGCGACTGGTGCAAGCTCTTGCTCGAGGATTTCACCGAGCTGCACGGCGACCGCCTCTTTCGTGACGATCCGGCCATCGTCGGCGGCCTCGCACGCTTCGAGGGGCAATCGATCGTCGTCATCGGGCACCAGAAGGGCCGCGATACCCGCGAGAAGATCGCGCGCAACTTCGGCATGCCGCATCCTGAGGGCTACCGCAAGGCGCTGCGCCTCATGGAGCTCGCGGCGAAGTTCGGCAAGCCCATCGTGACGTTCATCGACACACCGGGCGCCTATCCGGGCCTCGGCGCTGAGGAGCGCGGCCAGGCCGAAGCCATCGCGCGCAACCTGCGTCGCATGGCGTCGCTGCCGACGCCGATCGTGGCCGTGGTGACGGGCGAGGGAGGCAGCGGCGGCGCGCTCGCCATCGGGATGGGTAATCGCGTGCTCATGCTCGAGTACGCGGTCTACTCGGTGATCTCTCCAGAGGGCTGCGCGGCGATTCTCTGGGGCGACGCCGCCCGCGCGCCTGACGCCGCGGAGGCGATGCGCACGACGGCGCCGGAGCTGCTGCGCCTCGGCGTCATCGACGGCATCGTCCCCGAGCCCGTCGGCGGCGCACATCGCGACTGGGACGGCGCCGCGGCCAGCCTGCGCGCCGCGCTGCGGGACCAGCTCGCCGATCTCAAAAGCAGGTCGCGCGAGGCGCTCATCACGGAGCGCTACGAGAAGTTCCGCCGCATGGGCGCCTTCGAAGAGGCGTCCGTGCCCGCTCCTTCACGCGCGTAGCTCCGTCAGCGGCCGGGGTCAGCGCCGCAGCAGTGCGATGGCGGCGTCCTCGTCGGTGACGAGGACATTGAGGAACCTGCCGGCGAGCGCGCCGCGCAGCGCGTCGACCTTGGCCTTGCCGCCGGCGACGGCGACCACGTAGCGTCCCTCGCGGCGCGAGAGCGCCTGCAACCGATCGCCCTCGACGGACAGCAGCCGCCGCGACAGCGCACGCAGCTCCGGCCGATCGACCACACGCCCTTCGGCGTCGAAGGGCTGATAGTTGATCTCGCCCACGACGCCGAGCTGGCGCAGCCGCTTCACGCTGACGCCGTACGACTCGGCGAGCGAGCAGAAGCCGGGCGTCTGCTCGGCGATGACGCCGACGCCGGCCAGCGCGATGTCGACGTCCTGCGCGGCGTCGTAGATCGAGCGCACCTCGGGGTCGCGCAGCAGACGCCGCCGCTCGCGCTCGATCTCCTTGAGCGAGAGCAGGTGCTGCACGGGCAGCGCATAGGCGCGCACGTGCGGCCGATACTTCGCGGCCATCATCCCTACGAGCGTGTTGGAGAAGATGTCGACGAGCTTGAGCGTGCTCTCACCCGACAGGGGATACAGCGCGAGATCGCGGAACCGTCGATCGCGCAGCGAATGAATCGTGTGGTAGAGGGTGAGCCCGCACGAGAGGCCGACGCGCATGCCGTTGGCGGCGACCTTTTCGAAATAGGCGGCCGCCGCCGCGCCGAGCTCGGCGCGCAGATCGCCGCGCCCGCCCGAGGCCACCACCACCGCTTCGCGCAGCCCATACGTCTGCACGAGGCCGGACTCGAGCTGCTCGGTGCGCGGCAGATCGAGCTCGACGCGCACGAGCCCCTCGTCCATCGCGCGCTTGAGCAGGCGTGAGACGGTGGCCGCCGACACGCCGAGCGCGACGGCGATGTCCTTCTGGCTGCGTCCCTGCTTGTAGTAGAGCTCCAGGCACTGGACCATCTGCCGGACTTCCCGCGAGGGCTGAGAAATTAATTTCATCGTCGTCAAGTTCTTGCTTGACGGGCCCAGTCTACCCCGTTATCCTTCCCATCGACAGCAAAAACCCACCCTCGCCACACGCCACAGGAGGCGAAGCAATGGCCGCACGACGGTACGGCGACGGCACATCGGTCCCCATGGACGCCTACCATCAGTCCCGCAACGAGCTCGACGGCCTGCCAGTCACGGTCGCGGAGAAGATCCCGGTCACGAACACGCCGAACATCTTTTCGTACCGGGCCTACGTGTTCGCGAAGAACCCGGCGCTCGTCCGGCGCTTCATCAAGGCCACCAAAGCCGACGTGGGCGGTGTGGGTGGTCACGTGGTGGCCGCCGATGAGGTGAAGTCGGTCATCGCGAAGTTCGTGCTCGACAACAACGGATATCGCGGCGAGCCGATCTTCACGTCGCTGATGGTCACGCACACGGGCGACGACTGCGCGGTCACCGGCATCATGACGGAGTCGGTCGACATGTCCGTGGTCGACGAGCTCATGTGGGACGCGCTGCAGGAGGGCGCCGCCAAGGCCGCCGAGCTCGGCCTCTACGGCCCGGGGCAGGACCTCGTCGCCGACGCCTTCACGGGCAATCTACGCGGCGCCGGCCCCGCCACCGTGGCCCTGCCGTTCCCCGTACGCAAGGACAACCCCTCGCAGACCGTGCTCGTCTCCTTCGCCGACAAGACGGAGCCGATGGCGTTCAACCACTACGCGACCGGCGCGTACATGCTGCCGCGATTCAATACCGGGCTCATCATCGCGGCGTCGAAGATGAAGCGCGGCTATCTCTTCGAGATCGTCGACCTCGACACGAAAGCGCAGGCCATCGAGGCGGGCGCGCATCCGCGCGATCCCAAGGCGCTCGACGGCAAGATGGAAGAGCTCGCCAAAGGGCTGCAGGAGAAGGTCATCACGCTGCGCGCGCCCGAGGACCTCTACGACATCGAAGGGCTCACGCGGTCTTCGCGCTTCGTCATCGCGCGCGTCTGGAGCCGCAACGAGAAGGGCGAGCGCGACCAGCTCGGCTACGTCTGCTCCGCCGAGCGGCTGCACAACATCAAGACGAAGAAGGGCTTCACATACGGCGGCAAGGACGATCCGGTGCTGCTCGCCTTCGCGCAGGGCGACTGGCCGGCGCCCGGCGAGATCACGTCGCCGTGGGCGACGGCCCCGATGGTCGCCGGCGACTGCCGCGGCAGCCACAACCTGCACATCCTCCCGATGCCGATCAACTCGCAGACGTCGTACTGGTCGGGACCGATCCTGTCGGCCATCACACTCTCGTGCAACATCCACACGGGCCGCATCGGCGCGATCTCCGATCAGTTCGCGCTGGGCACGCCGTGGGACGAAGTGCGCCGCCAGGCGTCGCAGCTCGCCATCCAGTTCCGCCACGCGCACGGCGTCAAGCAGCCGGCGACGCTGCACGAGGACGAGCTCGAGTACCAGGAAGGGTGGAAGGAGCGCCGCGCGCGGCTGGAGCGCCAGTTCGAGGTGAAGCCGCCCCTGAGCTTCACGGACAACGGCGCCAACGGTCACGGCAGCGCCAAGCCCACACCGGCCGCGGCGCGCGGCGCCGGCCGCCCCGACGAGATCGACTGAAACGGCTCGCGGGAGCGTGCCGCCGCTCCCGCGATCTGCGCATCCACGAGACGGAGGGGCCGGGCGGCCCCTCCGTCTCGGCACTTCGAGTCGCGACTCCGACAGTCCCACGCAACTTGCTGCTGCCTCACGTGCGCCCCGACACGGCTGGACGGCGTGTTTGTTTGACTTGGGTTGGACCGGGTGTTACGGTTCAAGCCAGCGTCAAACAAGAGTTTCCTGGACTGCATGGCGAAGCTACACGTCATCACCTACGGCTGTCAGATGAACGAGTACGACTCGGAGCGGGTCGCCGGCCTGCTTCGCGAGCACCGCTACGAGCTCACGGACAGCGAAAGCGACGCCGACCTGATCCTCGTCAACACCTGCGCGATCCGTGAAAAGGCCGAGGAAAAGGTTTTCTCCAAGCTCGGCGAGCTTCGCGCGCTGAAGGTGCGCAAGCCCGCGCTCGTGCTCGGCGTCATGGGCTGCATGGCCCAGCTGCAGCAGGGGACCGTGCAGCGCCGCGCTCCGCATGTGGACCTCGTCTTCGGCTCCGCAGCCGTGTCGCGCGTGGCCGAGCTGGTCGAGCGCGCCCGCACGGAGCGTCGCCACGTGCTGGAGACGGGCGAGGCGCCGCTCGTCAAGATCACCGCGCGTCCGCCATCGGCCGACCGCGTACGCGCCTACGTCACCGTGATGGAAGGCTGCGAGAAGCACTGCACGTTCTGCGTCGTGCCGCGCACGCGCGGACGCGAGCGCAGCCATCCGCCCGAGAGCATCGTGGCCGAGGTGCGGGGGCTGGTGGCCGAGGGCTGCCGCGAGGTGACGCTGCTGGGGCAGACGGTCAACGCCTACGGCCGCGATCTAACCCCGCCGACCGATCTGCCCGAGCTGCTGCACCGTGTGAACGACATCGAAGACCTCGCGCGCATCCGCTTCACCACGTCCAATCCGTACAACCTCACGCCTCGGATGGTCGCGGCCATGCGCGATGTGCCCAAGGTCTGCGAGTGGTTCCATCTGCCGCTGCAGTCCGGCAGCGACCGGCTGCTCGAGCGAATGAATCGCGGTTATACCCGGGCGCGCTATCTCGAACTGATCGCCGCGCTGCGCGAGGCGGTGCCCGACATCGCGTTGTCGACCGATCTCATCGTCGGCTTTCCGGGTGAGACCGAGGAGGATTTCGAGGCGACGCTTGCCATGGTCGAGCGCGTCGGCTACGACAACGTCTTCGCATTCCGCTACTCCCGACGTCCCGGCACGCCGGCGGCCGACATGCCGGAGCAGGTCCCCGACGCGCTGAAGGCCGACCGCAACCGTCGGCTGCTCGAGGTCGTCCAGCGCGTGACGGCCGCGCGCGCGGCGCTGCTGGCGGGACGGGTGGTCGAGGTGCTCGTGGATGGCGTCTCCCGGCGCAACACCGGCGAGCTCTCGGGCCGCACACGCTGCAACCGTGTCGTGAACTTCGACGGCCTCGGCCGGGTCCGCGTGGGCGACGTCGTCCACGCCCGGGTGACCGAGGTGCTGCCGCACAGCCTGCGGGCCGCGCTCCAGCCGGCACCCGAGGAGGCCGTATGCTCGTCGAGATGAAAGTGCGCGGGCTCGCGCTCGATCCCGTGTCGAACATGCCGATCATCATCCTGCGCGACGAGGACGACAAGCGCTCGCTGCCGATCTGGGTCGGCATCTTCGAGGCCAACGCCATCGCGCTCGAGCTGGAGAAGATCCCTACGCCGCGGCCGATGACGCACGATCTCATCAAGAACATCCTCGAGTCGCTCGAGGCCCAGGTGCTCAAGATCGTCGTGACCGACCTCAAGGACAACACCTTCTTCGCCGTCCTGCATCTCAAGCTCGGCGACACCGAGTACACCGTCGACTCGCGCCCCTCGGACGCCATCGCGCTGGCCTTGCGCGTGGCCGCGCCGATCTTCGTCGAAGAGGAAGTCTTCCCCAAGGCGGGCAAGATGGAGGTCGCGAAGGAGCCGGCCGAGCCGGTCAAGACCGACGATCCGGAGCAGCTGCGCGAGTGGCTGCAGAACATCAAGCCGGAGGACTTCGAGAAGTACAACAAGGCGTGACCGCGAGCATGCGCGTCGCGCTCTACACGAACAACTATGTGCCGTTCTGTGGCGGCGTCACCGTCTCCGTCGAGACGCTGCGTCGCGGCCTCGAGGCGCGCGGTCACGAGGCCTGGGTGCTCGCGCCCCGCTTTCCCGGTGTCGTCGCCGATCCGCCACGCGTGCTGCGCTATCCCTCGGTCCCCGCCAGCACCTATCCGGAGTTCCCGCTGGCGATTCCGTTCGCGCGCCGCATCGCCGCCCGCGTGCGCGACCTCGACGTCGACGTCTTCCACGCGCACCATCCGTTCCTGCTGGGCCCGGCCGCGGCGCGCCTGGCCCACCGGCAGAACCGGCCGCTGGTGTTCACGTATCACACGCGCTACGAAAAGTACGCGCACTACGTGCCGCTCTCGCGCACGGTGGTGGAGCGGGCCGCCGTCGCGCTCAGCACGCGCTTCGCGCGGCGCGCGGATGCGGTGATCGCGCCCTCGGTGCGCGTGCGCGAGGAGCTACAGCGCCAGGGCGTGCGCGCCCCGATCGCGGTGGTGCCCACGGGCGTCGATCTCGCGCGCTTCCGGCCGGGCGAGCGCGGCGCCGCCCGGCGCGTGCTGGGGCTCGCTGCCGACGAGCCGCTGTGCCTGTACGTCGGCCGTCTCGATCGCGAAAAGTCCGTCGATCGTGTGTTGCGCGCCTTCGACCACGTGGTCGGCACGCTGCCGCGCGCACGTCTGGCGCTGGTGGGGCAGGGTAAGGAGGGGGCGAGCCTGCGTGCGCTGGCCGCGCGGCTGCCCTGCGCCTCGCGTGTCGTCTTCCTCGGCGCCCGTGCCCACGACACGCTGGCCGTGTGCTATCAGGCGGCCGACGTCTTTCTCTTCGCCTCGGAGACGGAGACCCAGGGGCTCGTGCTCGCGGAGGCCGCGGCGTGCGGCCTGGCCGCGGTGGCGGTGACCGCGCCCGGCTGCGACGAGGTCGTGCACGACGGCGTCAGCGGTGTCCTCGCCAAGCCGGAGCCCACCGCGCTGGCCGAGGCGGCGCTCGGTCTGCTGCTCGACGACGAGCGGCGTGCGGCCATGGGCGCCCGCGCCCGCGCGATCGCGGAGCGCGAGTTCGACGTGCGCCTGCAGATCGATCGCACGCTGGTCGTCTACGCCGCGGCGCTCGCCGCGCGCCGCGGCTGATGCCTGATCCACGCGCCATCCGCGTGCGCTGTCGCGGCGAGTTCGCGACGCCCGAGGGGCAGGGGCTGCTGACCGCCGACCCGCGCGCGCTCACGCTCCGGCGCGTGCTCATCTCGTATCCCGACGTGCGCCACATCCTGCCCGACCGCATCAGCCTCGAGGCCACCGCCGATCCGCGCACGCTCGAGGCGGTGGCGCGCTTTCTCGAGCGGCAGCAGTGGCTGGTGACGTCGGTGGCCGTCGAGTGAGCGCGCGCTTCGGGAGCCGCCGCCGATGAGCGGGCGCGCCGCCGAGACCCACGCGCGCATTCAGCGCGAAATCGCCCAGGAAAAAGCGGTGACGCTCGGCCGGGCCGGTGAGCGGCTGGAGGCCGCGCTGGCGACGCTCGCCGCGCTCGCCGCCGCCCACGCCGGCACGCGAGAGGATGCCGAGCGCGCGCGGCTGGCCGCGGAGTATGACCACGCGTGGCGCGTGGCCGAGCTGGCGCGGCAGACGCTGCTCATCCAGCGCGAGGCCGTCGGGCTGCGGCATCATCGCGATGTGGACGCCAAGTTCCCGCGACCGGCACGCCGGCTCCGCTGAGCGCAGCGCGATGATGGGCAATCCTGCCCACGTGATGATGGGCAATCCTGCCCACGTGATGATCGGCAATCCTGCCCACGCGATGGTCGGCGATTCTGCCGCCGCGCGATGATCTGGAATCCCGCCGTCGAGTGCATGGCGCGCGCGGCGCGAGAGGCGCTGCAGGCGGAGCGCCTACGGGCCACGCTCGAGTGGGCGGCCGAGCGCGTGCCGTTCTTTGCCGCACGGCTCGGTGGCCGACCGCGGCGCACGCCGGCCGACCTGGCCGACGTGCCGTTCACGCGCAAGAGCAACCTGCGCGAGCACTATCCCTTCGGTCTCTTCGCCGTGCCGCGCGCGGAGCTCGCACGCCTGCACGCCTCGTCGGGCACGAAGGGCAAGCCGACCGTGGTGGGCTACACGGCAGGCGATCTCGACGTCTGGCGCGAGGTGATGGCGCGCGTGCTCGTCGCCGCCGGCGCGCGCGCCGGCGACACGCTGCACAACGCGTTCGGCTATGGCCTCTTCACCGGCGGGCTCGGCTTTCACGACGGCGCCGAGCGCGTCGGGCTCAGCGTCGTCCCCGTGGCCTCGGGCAACACGGCGCGGCAGATCCTGCTGCTCCAGGATTTCCAGCCCGCGGGGATCTGCGCCACGCCGTCGTTCGCGCTGCACATCGCCGAGACGCTCACCGAGCAGGGCGGCGACGCGCGCGCGCTCGGGCTGCGCTATGGCATGTACGGTGCCGAGCCGTGGACCGAGGGACTCCGCGCGGCCCTCGAGCGCGCCTTCGGCTGCCCGGCCTACGACATCTACGGCCTGTCGGAGATCGTCGGCCCCGGCGTGGCAGGCGAGTGCGAGCGACGCGAGGGGCTGCACCTGGCCGACGATCATTTCCTGCCGGAGATCATCGATCCCGCCACCGAGGCGGTGCTGCCGCCCGGGCAGCAGGGCGAGCTCGTGCTGACCACGCTCACCAAGCGCGCCCTGCCGATGATCCGCTATCGCACCGGTGATATCACCACGCTCAGCGATGCGCCGTGCGCCTGCGGCCGCACGAGCGTCCGCATCGCGCGGATCAAGGGCCGCGTCGATGACATGCTCATCGTCAAGGGCGTCAACCTCTACCCCTCGGAGGTCGAGAGCACGCTGCTCGCCATCGACGAGCTGGTGCCACACTACCAGCTCATCGTCGACCGCACGCGCACGCTGGCACGGCTGGAGGTGCAGGTGGAGCCGGCCGCCGCGCTGGTCACCGGCTGCGGGGGCTTCGACGCCGCGCATCCCACGCTCGTCGATCTACGTCGCCGGGTCGGCGAGCGGCTGGCCAAGGCCATCGGTCTCACGGCCGAGGTGACGCTCGTGCCGCCGCGAACGCTGCCCCGCTCGGAGGGCAAGGCCGTGCGGGTGATCGAAAAAGCCTGACCGCCCGCGGTAGACTGGAGACAGGAGGCGCTTCATGAGTGACGAGTCCCAGATGATGGCCAAGATCGAGCGGGGCGAGCGCATGGAGTCGGCCGACGAGATGACCGCCGAATACCGCGACGCGCTCGTCCACCTCATGACCATGCAGGCGGATTCCGAGCTCGCCGGCGGCTACGGCTACGTGCCGTGGATCCAGAAGGCGCCCAGTGTCGAGGAAAAGCACGTCGTCGCGCAGATCGTCAAGGACGAGCTGCGCCACGCTGCGGTCATGTACGGGCTGCTCGGCGACCTCGGCTTCGACGTCGACACCCACGTGCGCCGTCACGACGAGATCTTCACGATGCGCATCGGGGCCGACGCCGACATCGGCACCAAGCGCATCACCTCCGACAAGCGCGTGAACATCTTCTACTATCCGATCGACACGTGGCAGGACTTCGTCTTCTTCAACTTCTGCATGGATCGCGGCGCGGGTCATCAGCTCGAGGACGTGCGCGGCTGCTCGTACGGGCCCTGGGTGCGCGCCATCGACGGCATCTTCAAGGAGGAGAAGTTCCACATCCGCCACGGTGAGTACTGGGTCAAGCGCCTGGCCGAAGACCCCGCCACGCGCGACGAGGCCGAGAGGACCTTCGCGAAGTGGTACATCCGCACGATGAACATCTTCGGGCGCCCGGGCTCGCCGAAGAACGCGCTCTATCGGCGCTACCGGCTCAAGACCCGCGACAACGACGAGGTGCGCCAGGCGTTCGCCACCGAGGTGGCCGGCCTCTGCGAGAAGTTCGGGCTGCAGGTGCCGGTCTGGAAGCCCGTCTGGGAGCAGTTGCCCGAAGAAGCCCAGATTCCGGGCTGATCGGCCCGTTCCGCGAAGGATCCACCGGCTGTCGCGGCGCGGGCTTAGACTTAACATAATGTCTCTTATCAGAAGTGACGTGGCAACGCTTGCGCGATTCTGCGCTCCGATTGGCCATGTAATGGGGCCGTGCGACGCGAGACCGCGGCGCCGTGAGAATGTTTCAGACGCGACTGGAGCCCGTCCGGCCCAACGCCGCTATTTCGTAGCGGTTCCGCCCAACCGGATCAGCTGCTGCCTGGCCTCTTCGGCGCGCAGCCCGGCCGGTTCCTCCTTGAGCAGGCGCTGATAGGTCACGACGGCCTCGGCGGGCTTGCCGCCGAGCTCCTGGACCCGGGCCAGCGCGAAGTGAGCCTCGTCGAAAAGGAAGTCTCGGGAGCCGAGATCACGCACGAGCGCGCCGAAGGCGTCGATAGCCTTGCCCCAATCGCGCTCGGCCTCCCAGGTGTAGCCGATCGACGTGCGCGCCAGCGCGCGCACGGTCGGACTGTGCCCGCGGGCCAGCGCGATCTCGTACGCGCTGCGGGCCGGCGCCCACTGGCGCGCGGCGTAGCGCAGGTTGCCGAGCTCGTAGGCGGCCTCCGCCACCGGCGCGGCCGAGGGCTGCTGCGTGAGCAGCTGTTCGAGCTCCTGCTGCGCGCGGGCCCGCGCATCGGCCGGCGTCTGGGGGCTCTGCGCCGCGTAGACGCGCGTCATGACGTCGGCGAACATCGCCGCGACGCGACGCTGCTGGCTGTCGTACCAGTACCAGCCGCCGGTCGCGGCCACGAGGACGAGCACGGTGGCGACGCCCCCGATCACGAGCGTGCGCGCGGACGGCAGCGTCCAGTTCATCCACGCGCCTGCGGCGCATCGGGGTCGTCATCCGGCCGTTCCAGCCAAAGCTCGCTCTTGACGTTGGCGCCGTCGGCAGCCGAGAAACTGCTGCTCTTCACGGAGCCGGTCAAAGCGCCCGTCGGCAAGATCTCCACGCGCGTGTCGGCCGAAAGATTGCCGCGCACGATGCCGCCCACGACGATGGCGCGCGCCGTGATGTTGGCGTCCACGCGCCCCTCGGGGCCGACGTGCAGGGTGCCGTCGAGCACGATGTCTCCCTCGAACTGGCCGAGCACGGTGAGCGACCCTTCGCCGCGGATCTCGCCCTTCACCTTCATTCCGACACCGATCATCGCCGGCGACTCGCGCGCCGACCGGCGGCCGCCGACACCGAAGCCGCCGACGTCGAGACCGAAGAACGCGAGCAAGCGTCTCATCGCAATCGCAGTCCCTTCCGGTATTGCCGGCCGCAGCGCCGGCAGCGTTTCCAGCCCGCATACACACGGGGCGTCATCCGGCCGCAGTGCGGACAGCGTTGATAATGGCGCTGGCCCCAGGCGAGTCCTAGCCCCGCGAGGACCGCGGCGCCGACGACCGGCCACGGAACGTCCACGGCCCTCCATGCTAGCCGGTTCTTCAGATTCGCGGAAGATTCTGGAACGTGTCTACCCTCGGCGTGCGCGCGCGGCCTCCGCCGCGGTAGCCACGGTGCGGACTTCGGGCGATCAGCCCCCTCATGTGTGCAGGCACATGCCTTGCACTTTTCTTCCCGACCAGCGCAGGAGGGAATGGGGCATGGAGAGCAATCGCGGGCCGCATCTCAGTGTCGAGGTGCAATTGATGGATGAGCCATGCCTCTGGCGCTGGGATATTCGAGATCACGAGCGCGACGAGGTCGTCGACAGCAGTTGGACCCGCGAGTGGATGGCCTACGAATCGCCGGAAGAAGCGCTGCGCGCCGGCCGGCAGCATCTCACCTCGCTGACGCGCCGGTAGTCGCAACGGGACCGGCGCATGCGACCGCGCGCCGGTCCCCCATTGCCTGCGAGCCTAGCTCTTCACACCGAGACGGTCGAGCGCCTCCTTGGCGACTTTTTCCGACTCGGCGTGCTTGCCTTCCTTGTGAAGCCGGTCGGCCTCCGCGGCCTTCGTGCGCGCCTCCGCGGCCGCCGCGTCGAACCGATTGCCCGCCGCCGCATTGACGCTGCCGACGAGCTTGGGACACTGAAACGCGTCGGCGACGCCTACGAGGGCGAGGCCCAGGACCCCGATCACCGCCACCATTGCCAAGCGATGCATGAGGCACCTCCTCGGGAGGATGGAAATGGCGCGCAGTATAGCAAGATCCCGACGGTTCAACCGGTCACGCGCACAAACACCGCGCCGTCCTGCACGCGCGCGGGAAAACAGGCGACGCGAACGGCAGGATTGTTGACGTTCGCCCCCGATGTCACGTCCCAGCGCCAGGCATGCCACGGACATGAGACGACGGTGCCCTCCAGATCGCCGTCGCCGAGCGGACCACCGCGATGGCTGCACAGATTGTCGATCGCGTAGTACGCGCCATCCACGTTGAAGACCGCGAGGGTCCGGCCACCCGCCTCCACCACGCGGCCCTCGCCCGCGCCGATCTCCTCGACCGCCGCCACACGCACCCATCCCTCGCTTGTCATGGGTCTTCTCGTAGCCCGCCCCAGCGCATCGTGTCAAGGCGCAGCCGACGGCCCGGTTTTTGATGCAGTAACAATGACGCCGTGGCGCCGCCCGTGCGCCCGGACAAGGAGGACGCGATGCCACAGGGTTCGACCACGTTCCACGAGGCCGAGGCGCGGCTGTCGCCGCGCACGCGCGATCTGCATCGCGCTCTCGTGAGTCTGCAGGAAGAGCTGGAGGCGATCGACTGGTACCAGCAGCGCGTGGATGCCGCCGAGGACACCGAGCTGCGCGAGATCCTCAACCACAACCGCGGCGAAGAGGTCGAGCACGCGGCCATGGTGCTCGAGTGGATTCGGCGCCACGACGCGGACTTCGCCGCCAAGCTCAAGACCTATCTCTTCACCGAGGGTTCGATCATCGAGCGCGAAGCCGCCGCCGAGGCGGCCGAGCGTGGCGCGGGCGAGCGCAACGGCAGCCGTGCCCCGCGCGGGATCGGCTCGCTCCGCGGAGGCCGCTGATGGATTATCTACGACGTCACACCGCCCCCGTGTCCGCGCGCGTCTGGCACGCGCTCGACGAGGCCGTCGCGCAGGCGGCGCGTCACGTGCTCGCCGCCCGCCGCATCGCCACCTTCGACGGTCCGCACGGCTGGGATCACGTTGCGGCGCGGCTGGGTACGATGACGCCGTGTGGCGGAGCGGAGGGCCGCGCCGTCGTCTGCATGCCCAACGTCGTGCTGCTCTCCGAGATCCGTGCCGAGTTCAGCCTGCCATGGTCGTCGATCGAGGTCTTCGAGCGCGGCGCGCCCGTCCTCGACACCGACGCTGCCGAGGCCGCCGCGCGGGAAGCGGCACTGGCAGAAGATCGTCTCGTGTTCTACGGCGATCCGGTTGGCAACGGCCTGCTCACCGGCAAGGAGAGCCCCCACCTGCGCGTGCAGGACTGGACGCGACCGGGCACGATCGTCGCCGATCTCGTGCACGCCGTCGAAAAGCTCGACGAGCGCGGCATCCCGGGCCCCTACGAGGCTGTACTCTCCACCGCCCGCTACTACGCGTATCTGCAGGCCGCCGACGAGGCGGGCTATCCCGCGGCGCGGCAGCTGCGGGATGTCCTCGCCGGCGTGCATCGCTCGCCGGTCATCCTCGGGGCCGGCGCCGTGTTCTCCACACGCGGCGACGATTTCGTCCTCACGGTCGGCGGCGATCTGGCGGCCGGCTACCGCCTGCATGACCGGGAGGCCGTGCACCTCTTCTGCGTCGAGACGATCGCGGCCCAGACGGTCACGCCCGAAGCCGTCTGCGTGCTGGAGGCCTGACGCCGAAGCCGTCTGCCCTCCGGCCGACGCCGAAGCGATCGTGGAGGCGCCCCCTGCACGGACGGCACGGCTCTAGGCGTCCGCCCCCATCCGTGGTATCGTAGCGGCGTTGACGCAGCCCCGCTTGGCCCGTAAATCTGCTGCGCTGGTCGTCCTGCTGGTCGCCGCGAGCGTTCTCACCGGCGGCATCGTCGCGCCCCGCGCCGAGCCGCCATCCAGGACGGCGCCGGCGCATCACCTCGCCAAGGGCTTCCGTAATCTGGACACGACGTACCACTACACGATGCTCCAGCGCACGGAGCGCCTGCTTCGACACTCGATCTTCGAGAAATGGCCGCACCGCGGCGCCCCGCCGGCGGTACTCGCGAATGACGGCACGAGTCTTCGTGCCAATGGCACCACGCCCACGGTCACCTGGATCGGGCATTCGACGCTGCTCGTACAGCTGGCCGGTGTCAACATCCTGACCGACCCTCACTGGGGTCAACGCGCGAGCCCCGTCGGCTTCGCGGGACCGCGGCGTCTGGTACCGCCGGGGATGCGGTTCGAGGATCTGCCGCCGATCCACGCGGTGGTCATCTCGCACGATCATTACGATCACCTCGACGTCGACACGGTCACGCGCCTGGATCGCACCTTCCACCCCCGCTTCTTCGTTCCGCTCGGATTGAAGACCTGGATGGGCGACCTCGGCATCACCAACGTCGTCGAGCTGGACTGGTGGGAGAGTCGGGAGTTTCGCGGCTTGACCTTCACGTGCACGCCGGCGCAGCACTCATCGGGCCGCACGCTGCGCGATCAAAATTTGCGGCTGTGGTCCTCGTGGGTCGTCACCGGCGGCGGCAAGCGGTTCTTCTTCGCCGGCGACACCGGCTACACGAAATCGCTGGCGGAGATCGGCAAGCGGCTGGGACCGTTCGATCTCGCGGCCATCCCGATCGGCGGCTACAGCGCGTGGGACAAGCGCCATCCCAATCACGTGAACCCCGAGGAGGCGTTGCAGCTCTTCGAGGACGTCGGCGGCCATCTTCTCGTGCCGATTCACTTCGGCACCTTCGACATGAATCGCGAGCCGTTCGCCGAGCCGCCCTCCCGTCTCATGAAAGCCGCGCTGGCGGACGGCCTCGAGGAGGAGATCGCCCTCCTCGCGCCCGGGCAGTCGCTCCACTGGTAGTCACGCGCGCCGTCGCCTGACGGCACGCGGCTCGCGTTCTCCCGTGCGTGTCATGCTGCGCGCCGCGCGCCGTCGCGGCCGATTGAGCCTCAGTCGCTCGCGAGCTTGCCGTTATAGCCCCAGTTCGACTTCTCGACGTCCTGGAAGACGATGTGCACCTGATCGGCCGAGGTCTTGCCGATCTTCACCATCGCCTCGGTGATGGCCCGCGTCAGCTCGCGCTTCTGCTGCTCGGTGCGTCCGGCGTACCACTGGATCGTGATGTTTGGCATACGCGAAGCCTATCACGACGGTGCCAGCCGCTCGATCTCGCGACGCCGAAAGCAGCCGACGAGATGGTCGTTCACCATCCCCGTGGCCTGCATGAACGCATAGCAGATCGTGGGTCCCACGAACGCGAAGCCGCGCGCCTTGAGATCACGGCTGAGCGCGTGTGCGACCTCCGTCACCGCCGGCACCTGGCGCGGCGCGCGCCAGCGGTTCTGCACGGGCCGCTCGCCGACGTGGCGCCACAGCCAGGCGTCGAAGGACCCTTCCGCACGCTGCACCGCGAGGAAGGCTCGCGCGTTCACAACGGTGGCGGCGATCTTGGCGCGGTTGCGCACGATGCCCTCGTCCCGCAGCAGCACGCGGATGCGCACGGCGGTGAACCGGGCGACGGTCGCCGGATCGAAGCGCGCGAAGGCGCGGCGGTAGGCCGCGCGCTTGGCGAGGATCGTGGACCACGACAGGCCGGCCTGCGCGCCCTCGAGGATGAGGAATTCGAAGAGGCGCCGGTCATCGTGCACGGGCACGCCCCATTCGCGGTCGTGATAGCGCAGCATCGCCGGTGTGCTGCTCGCCCACGCGCAGCGGCGCGGCGTCACAGGCGCGACCACGCCGCCCACGCCAGCACCGCCCACCCAGCCAGAAACGCCAGGCCGCCGAGCGGCGTCACGGCACCGAGCCAGCGCTGGCCGGTCAGCGCGAGCGTGTAGAGGCTACCGGAGAAGATGACGGTGCCGGCGACGAACAACCAACCGGCCGCGGACACGGCGCCGGGCGGCAGCCGCCCTGCGACGGCGCCGACGGCGAGCAGCGCGAGCGCGTGGTACATCTGATAACGCACACCGATCTCGAACGTCGTGAGCATGTCGGGGACGATCCGCGCGCGCAGGCCGTGCGCGCCGAAGGCGCCGAGCGCGACGGCGATGAGCGCCGACGCGGAGCCGAGCCCGAGGAACAGACGATCCATGGGGGCCGCCGACCGCACCTCCTCTGGGCGGTGGACTATACCTCACGCGTGCAGCTGTCGCCACGCGACGCCGACGAGGCCGCCGGCAGCGATGAGCCACACGGAATTCACCCGCGTGGTGAGCAGGAGCGCCGCGGTGCCGACCGCGAGCACGGCGGTGAGCGGGTCGACGATCGCCGCGCGGCCGAGCTGCCAGGCGACGACGGCCATGAGCCCCAGCGCGGCCACGTTCACGCCGTCGAGGAAGCCGGCCGCGCGAGGCGAGGCGCGCAGGCGCGGCAGCCACGGGCGGCTCAGCGCCACGAACACGAACGAGGGCAGGAAGATGGCGACCGTCGCCAGCACCGCGCCCGGAAGCCCGCCGAGCAGGAATCCGATGAAGGTCGCGGTCGTGAACACCGGGCCCGGCGTCACCTGCCCCACCGCGACGGCGTCGAGAAGCTGGCGATCGGTCAACCAGCCCAGGCGCTCGACGAAATCGGCGCGGAGAAACGCCAGCAGCACGTAGCCGCTGCCGTACAGCACCGCGCCGATCTTCAGGAACACGAGCGTCATGGTGCCGAGCGCCACACCACCCGCTGCCGCGGCCGCCGCCAGCGCGCGCACGGGCGCCGCCCACGTGGCCAGCGCCAGGATGCCGGCGACGGCGCGCGGGCGTGCCGCGAGGAGCATGGCGAGAGCGCCGGCGCCGAACAGGATCACCAGCTCGTGCACGCCGGCGAGCGCCAGTGCCGCCGCCGCAACGAACGCGCCGGCCAGCAGCGGACCGCGGATGGCGGCGCGGCCGAGACCCCACATGGCCTGCACGACGATCGCGATGATCACGGGTTTGACGCCGTAGAGCAGCGAGGTGGCGATCGGCAGCGCGCCCCAGCGAACATACGCCCACGCGAGCGCGAGCACGATCAGCATCGCGGGCGCGATGAAACACACACCACCGAGAACGAGGCCCCACGGACCCGCCCGCGTGTACCCCAGGTGGATCGCCATCTCGGTGGAATTCGGGCCGGGGATCAGATTCGTGATGCCGAGCAGATCGAGGAACTGCTCGTCGCTCACCCATCGCCGGCGGCGCACGACCTCGTCGCGCATCATCGCGATGTGCGCGGCCGGTCCGCCGAAGGCGACGATGCCCAGCCGCATGAAGTAGGCGGCGACTTCGCGGCGCGGACTCATCGCCGCGATGATACCCGACGGGTAGAGCCTGATTACTCGGCGGCGTCGGGGACGAACGCTGCGATGCCGCTGGCTTGCAGGCTGCGAGCCGCTGCCGCAGCCGCTGTTCGCTCCGCGAACGGCCCGACGAGGACGCGCAACACCGGGGAGAGACGGTCACCACTCGTCGCGATCATCACGGCGTGTCGGCGCAGGCGCTGCACCAGGCGCGTTGCGGCGTCGGCCGTGCGAAAGGCACCGACCTGCACCCAGAACTCGCGGCGCGCAGTCGGTGTGACGCTCACGCGCGCGGGCGGCTGGAGCGAAGCCACAGCGGTGAGCACCGTCGTCACGACCGGCGGGGCCACGGCGGTGAGCGCCGTCGTCACGACCGGCGGGGCCACGACGGTGGGCGCCGTCGTCACAACCGGCGGCGTCACCACGGTGGGCGCCGTCGTCACAACCGGCGGCGTCACGACGGTGGGCACCGCGATCGCATCGACGGGCGGGCTCGACGCCGGCCGGGAGATGGCGATCGGTCGGATGTCGGTGGCGACGGCCGAGGGCGCATCGCGCAGCTCGGCGACGACGATCCCGGTCGGCGCGGCGGCGGACGCTTGCGCACGCGCCACCGGGCCCGCCTTGTCGTGCAGCCGCTGGAGCAGCTCCTCGTACGAGCCGAGCTGCATCACGCGCTCGAACTGCACGTGGTAGTTGGCCGCCAGGCTGACGCCGTCCACGACGACGTCCCGGATGAGCCAGCCCGCGGGGCGCCTCACCATTCGATACTCCACGGGCAGCTCACCGCCTGTGCGCGTCAGGAGCTCGCTCGTGACCACGGCGGAGTCGCCGTCGATCGATTCGTCGACCCACCGGATGCTGACGCCGCCCTCTCCGAAACGGGCCTTGGACCCAACCCAGGACAGGTAAGCGCGCTCCACGACATCGGCGTAGAGCCGGGCGAACGCCGCCCGCGCCGGCGGCGACAACCTCTCCCAGTGACGTCCCAGCGCCAGCGCCGCCGCGCCTTCGACGTCGATCATCTCATTGACGAGGCCGCGCACCGCGGTCAGCCGCTCGTCGAGCCCGCCCCGCTCCGGGTCCGGCGCGAGGATGACGTCATTGGCGCGTTCGAAGAAGCTCCGCAACCGATCGGTGGGCTCACCCGCGCCGACCGGAGTCGCGCCGACGATGAGCAGCGCGACCGCCGCGAGAACTCGGCGCGTGATCACATCTCACCATAGCCGGACACGCTGAAATTCCGTAGCGTTTTGTGCGGCGCTAGACTCGGGGGCGTGCGCGCGCTCGCCGTCAGCTTGCTGCTGCTGGTCGTGGCACCACTGCCGGCGCCCGCCGGGCCGACGAACATCGCGCGCGTCGACGACTACATCGACGCGCCGCGAGCCCTGTTCGGTCGCACGCGGGCCGAGCTCGAGCGCCGACTCGGCGCGCCCGCCGGCGAGCGCCCTCGCGGCGCAGGCGTCGCGCTGTCATGGCCCGGCCTCGAGGTGGCGTTGTCGGCGTCGGCGCGCGTGGCCGGCGTCGTCGTGTACGCCGCCGGCCGCCCCCTGCCCCACGGCCTCGACGTCGGAGCGCCGCGCGCCCGCGTGGAAGCGGTGCTGGGAGAGGCGCTGGAGTCGACGGACGACCGCTGGTTCTACCCCGACGCGGACGGCTTTCCCAACTCGGTGGAGTTCTTCTTCCGGGACGGCCGCGTCACGCGAATCGAGTGGCGCTTTTGGGCCGAGTGATGGCCCTCAGGCCGCCTCGTCGAGCCCGCGGCCGCCTCGCAGGGCCGCTTCGATGACCGCGCGCGCCAGCGCCGGCTCGCACGGCCGCGTGAGAACGGCTGCGATCCCGGGCACATCGAGCGGCGGCAGCGCCATCTGCACCGTGCGCAGCACAACGACCGGCACGCCCTCCATGCCCGGTAACGAGCGAAACAGCGTGAGGAGCAGCAGGCTCTCGTCTACGGGCTCGTCGAGATCGTAGAGGATCACGTCCGGCGGCTCGGCGGCGGCCAGCGTCTCGGGCTCGATGCGCCCATGACGCAGGTCGTCCAGGTAGAGCCATGACACGGCAAAGCCCTGATCACGAAGTTGGCTGCACAACACCACCGTCGCCTCGTCGCAGCAGAGCGCGGTGAGCGTGGTCATGCCCTTCGTCCTGCACGCGGCATGCCTTGTACAATCGACCATGCGTTGCGTCGCCGGTCTCCTCGCGGTGGTGCTGGCGGTCGGCTGCGCGAGCCCCCTGCCCCAGCCTCTGCCGCCCGGCGCCGGCGCGACCGTCGACGACATTCGTGGCTCGTGGCGCGGCACGTGGGGTGGCGCCGCCGCCTCGCTGCTGATCACCGATCAGCAGACGCAGGCGGGGTACTCCGGACTGTACGTCGGCAGTTATCAGGTGCTTGGCAACGAGCGGCCGGGGGTGTCCGGCATCCTCACCTCTGAGGTCGACAAGGAGCAGACGTCGGTGCGTGCCTGGGGCTGGTTCGGCGGTGTCGCGGGACAGCCGACGCTCCGGGTCATCGCGGATTCGCCGAGCGGGCAGCAGCGGCTCACGCTGCGGCCGGACGGGCCTGACCGCCTCGTCGGCATGGGCGAGTCGAGCTTTCGATGGGGTCCGGCGGGCCCGATCGAGCTGACGCGCGTCCGCTGAGCGACTCAGGCACTCGAGGCATCGAGCGGCCGCGTCATGTCCGCCGGCCGCACCCACCGATCGAACTCGTCGCCGCTGACGTAGCCGAGCTTGAGCGCGGCCTCGCGCAGCGACAGGTTCTCGCGGTACGCCGTCAGCGAGATGCGCGCGGCTTTCTCGTACCCGATGTGCGGCACGAGCGCCGTCACCAGCATGAGCGACCGCTCGACGTGCTCGGCGATCACACGCTCGTCGGGCGCCAGCCCACGGGCACAGCGCTCGTCGAACGAGCGGACCGCGTCGCTCAGCAGCTCGATCGACTCCATCACGGCGTGCAGGATGATCGGCTTGTAGACGTTCAGCTGGAAGTGGCCCTGCGATCCGGCGAAGGCGGCCGCGTGATCGTTGCCGAAGACCTGCACGGCCACCATCGTCAGCGCTTCCGCCTGCGTGGGGTTGATCTTGCCCGGCATGATCGATGAGCCCGGCTCGTTCTCCGGGATCGTCAGCTCGCCCAGTCCCGCGCGCGGCCCCGACGCATACCACCGCACGTCGTTGGCGATCTTCATGAGCGCGCCGGCCAGCGTGCGCAGGGCCCCGCTCGTCGCCAGCATCGCGTCGTGGGCCGCGAGCGCTGCGAACTTATTGGCGGCCGGCACGAACGGCTGACCGGTCTCGCGCGCGATCTCCGCCGCCGCGCGCGCGCCGAACTCGGGATGCGTGTTCAGCCCGGTGCCGACGGCGGTGCCGCCCAGCGCCAGAGCGTACAGGCCGGGCAGCGTCGCCCGCACGCCGGCCGCCGTCTCGTCGAGCTGCGCCACCCACCCCGAGATCATCTGTCCGACCGTGAGCGGCGTGGCGTCTTGCAGATGCGTGCGACCGATCATCACGATTCCCGCGTAGGCGCGCGCCTTGGCGTCGAGCGTGTCGCGCAGCGTGCTGACGGCGGGCAGCAGCGCCTCGGTGAGGGCCTGCACGGTCGCGAGGTGCATGACCGTCGGGAACACGTCGTTGGAGGACTGGCCACGGTTCACGTCGTCGTTGGGATGGATCGGTTTCTTGGTGCCGACCACGCCACCCGCGAGCTCGATGGCGCGATTGGCGATCACCTCGTTGGCGTTCATGTTCGACTGGGTCCCGGAGCCGGTCTGGAACACCACGAGCGGGAACTCGCCGTCCCAACGCCCGGCGATCACCTCGTCGGCGGCGCGCGCGATCAGGTCGGCCTTGTCGGCGGGCAGCTGACCGAGCGCGCGGTTGGCGAGCGCCGCGGACTTCTTGACGATGCCGAACGCGCGGATGACACGGCGGCTCCAGCGAAAGCGCCCACGGCCGATCGGGAAATTCTCGAGCGAGCGCTGGGTCTGGGCGCCCCAGAGATGCTCGGCGGGCACGGGCACCTCGCCGAGCGCGTCCTCTTCGATGCGCGTCTTCTGCATACGTCGAGGATACGCCTCACACGTCGGCGGCGGCCTCGGTGGCGAGGGCGTCGGCTCGCGCGTTGAAGTGCGCAAAGTCGTCACGGCCGGCCCAGGCCGCGGTGTGGCCGCGCTGGCGGCGAAAGCGGACCGTGAGTCGCCGACGCGTGATGAGGTCACGACAGGCCGCGACGATCTCGGCGACCAGGTCGTCCTTGGCGCGCCAGCGGCCTTCGAGCCACGCGCCGACCCCCTCGTAGTCGTGGACCACGGTCACGGCGGCGCCTTCCGGCACGAGTCGCAGCGCCAGGTGCAGCGCCGCGAGCTCGGCCAGCACGTTGCGCAGGCGGCCGAGCGCCGCGATCACCGCCGCCCGCGTCGACAGCGAGCGCACCTCCCCGCCGGCGAATACTTCCACGACCGTGAGCCCGAGCGCCTCGACGATCTCGGGCTCGGCGTCAGCGTGGCGCTGCACGATGACCACGCCGATACCGCCGAGATGGTTGCCATCGACGAACGCATAGAGGCCCGGCTCGAGTTCGCCTCCCTCGCCACGTAACATCGCCTCGGCCTGCTCGCGGCTGCCGACGGCCTGATACCGCGCGCCGGACACGCCCTTGACGGCGGCCGCGCACGCCGCCCAGGAGTCGTAGATGCCTCGGATGCGCTCGGGCGCCGTGACGACGTAGACCTTAGCCACGCCGCCCGGCAACCGCCTTCGCCGCCACCGTCACCTCGGTCGCGCCCGCGACCGTGCGATAGAGCGGTCAGCGCTGGCGATACGTCTCGACGAGCGACTCCGCCTGCGTCTGGGTCACGCCGGCGAGCTGGAAGGTCATGCTGACGCGCGCAAACCGATTCGGCTCGGCGGCCGTGCGCGTGCCTTCGATCGTGACCTCCATGCCGCTCAGCGGCACGCCGGTTTCCTTGGCGTGCATCTCGATGAGCGTGACGCCGCACGACGACACGGCGGCGAGAAAGGCCTCGCTGTTGGTCAGCGCGTCGGCCTGCGGTCGCGACGACGAGTCGAACGCGACCGTCACTCCGCGCGCGGTGTTGTGGGCGCGCCCCAGCACGCCCGAGCTCGACGAGCGAATCGTTTCGACCTTGTCCTGGCTCACGGCGTCCTCCTTGTTGACGATGATAACTCGGGGCGTCTACGATCGCGCGCGACGACACCGGGCTAGAATGTGTCATGGCCATCAGGAGCATCGACCACTGGGTGATCGTCGCGGGCGATCTGCCGCGCACGCTCGACTTCTATCGGCGGCTCGGCTTCACGATCGCGTGGGAGCCGCGGCCCGGCCGCCCCGACATGGCGACCATCCGCATCAACGACACGCAGAAGATCAACGTCCATGCACCGGACGCGCCGGCGCAGCCGGGCTATCTGGGGGCCCGGCGCCCAACGCCGGGCGGCGCCGACTTCTGTCTCGAATGGGATGGAACCGTGGACGAGGTGCTCGCCCTGCTGAAACGCAACAACGTCGTGCCGGAGGCCGGCCCCGGGCCGCGCACGTGCGCGCGTGGTACTGCGACGAGCGTGTACTTCCGCGATCCCGACGACAACCTGGTCGAGCTCACCGTCTACCAGAGCAAGTCGTAACGCGACCGGCCGGCGAGGAGGCCGGTCGCAACGGCCATGTCAGGGAGTCACCTGGTCGTGTACCATCGCCCTGCCGACATCTCATCGAAAGGCGGAGACTGCCATGGCGTCACTGGACAAGGTCGCGATCGTCACGGGCGCAGGATCAGGCATCGGGCGAGCCTCGGCGATCGCGCTGTCGCGCGAGGGTTGGTCCGTCGTGCTGGCCGGACGTCGCAAGGACGCGCTCGAGGAAACCGCCGCGCAGTGCAAGGGCCGCACGCTCGTGGTGCCGACCGACGTCGGTGATCCCGCGTCCGTGCGCGCGCTGTTTGCCAGAACGAAGGAGACGCTCGGTCGCCTCGACCTGCTCTTCAACAATGCGGGCACTGGCGCGCCCGCGGTGCCGCTCGAAGACCTCACCGTCGAGCAATGGAAGACCGTGGTCGACGCGAATCTCAACGGCGTCTTCTACTGCACGCAGGAAGCGTTCAAGATCATGAAGAGCCAGTCGCCGCGCGGCGGGCGCATCATCAACAACGGCTCCATCTCGGCGCACGCGCCGCGGCCGAACAGCGCGCCGTACACCTCCACGAAGCATGCCGTGACCGGCCTCACGAAGGCGGCGTCGCTCGACGGGCGCAAGTACGACATCGCGGTCGGGCAGCTCGACATCGGCAACGCCGAGACGCCGCTCGCCGCGCGCATGAAGCACGGCGTGCCGCAGGCCAACGGCACCATCGCCCCCGAGCCGCTCATGGACGTCGAGCACACCGCTCGTGCGATCGTGCACATGGCCTCGCTGCCGCCTGACGCGAACGTGCTCTTCATGACGGTGATGGCCACCAAGATGCCGTTCGTCGGCCGCGGCTGACGCGAAATTCACGCGCCATGGCCTCCGCCACTAAGCGCGTGGCCGCGCGAGTCGCCGAGCTTCGTGCCCGGCGCGGGATGACGCAGGAAGCGCTTGCCGCGAGGGCGCGGATCAACCGCGTGACGCTGGCTCGGCTGGAGCGCGCGCAGCATCCGCCGAACCTCGACACGCTCGAACGGATCGCGCGCGCGCTCCGCGTCGACCTCGTGGATCTCGTCAAGTAGCCGTGCCGCGGCGCACCAGGGCGACAACACGCCGTCGGGCAGCGAGATGTCGGCCACCGCCCTGCTCGCCGCCTACTTGACCCCGAGCGTCCGCGCCAGTAGCCTTCTGCCACCAATCAGTTCGACGGCAACACGGAGGACCACGCCCATGCGTCGCAAAATC
>Ga0114129_10000147_pt1 | contig 74181 bp, 64 predicted proteins | sample RhiMetdeltSRZDD1_FD_80071 | JGI IMG/M metagenome (GOLD analysis project Ga0114129, IMG submission 80071) | Populus rhizosphere microbial communities from Tennessee, USA - Rhizosphere MetaG P. deltoides SRZDD1 (version 2) (version 2) | ecosystem: Host-associated > Plants > Roots > Rhizosphere >...
AGCGTGGAGTCCGCGATGTTCGGGCTGCCGTCGTCCGGGTCCCAGGTGCCGCTCGCGACTTCGTAGAAATAGCCGTGCACGCGGCCGCCGAATGCCACCTTCGCGACCAGGTCGCACTCGGTCCCTGCGCCGCCCAGCACCTTCGAGTTGAACGGCGCACGCGCTCGCGCGATCAGCAGATCGACGCGCGGATTTGCGACCGTACCGTTCGTGTTCGTCAGCGTGATCTGCTGACCGACGATCGGCGCGAGGTCGGTGTCGAACGCGAGCACGTACTGCTCCAGGTCGCGACGCGTCTGCGCATTGGGAATGCCGACGCCGGGGCCGAGCAGGTTGTTGCGGAACACGATCGCGCTCAGGAAGCGGTCGACCGTGTCGACGACGCCGTCGTTCGTCAGGCCGAAGCCGCGGACCTGGTCGCCGAGATTGCCGCTCTCGTTGACGTCGAAGAAGCGCGAGTCCGGGAAGCCGAACATGCCGATCTTCGTATAGATGTTGCGCAGGTGCGGGATCTTGAAGATCTGCGTGATGCCTTCGAAGCTTGCGCGGCCGTCGGTGCCGAAGAAGCCTTCAGCGCTGTTCACGACGTGACAGCCGTTGCAGTTGAAGCCTGCGTCGGCACCGGTCGCGATGCCGTCCGAGCGGCGCGCGCCGAAATAGAACGCGGCGCCCGCGGCCTGCGACACGTTCAGCGAATTGTCGAGGGCGCGGACCGGGTTCGGCGGGAGCTGCACCTGGAGCTGGAAGTCCGTGAACCGCTGCATCTCCTGCGCCGTCGGCATGCCGGCGCGACCCAGCAGGCCTTCGAACGCGACGATGAAGTTGTTGAACGACAGGTTCGAGTCGAACGGCGGCTGCGTGCGCGTATCGACGCCGAAGAAGCCGTTCGCGCGGTCGCCGCGCCAGTGCATCGCGCCGGCATTTACGAGACCGCGCAGCGTCTGCGTGGTCATCGGTCCCTTCATCGGGTGGAACTCGTTCGGGTTGCCCGTGCCGTTGATCAGCGAGCCGGGGAACGTCGTGACGAGCTGGAACAGGCCGATTTCCAGGCCCGAGGCCAGGCGCTTCGGAATCGGGTTGGCAGTCACGACGTCGTCGGGATTGCCGAGATCCCACGCGAGCTCGTCCTTGTCGCCGAAGATGTGGCAACTCGCGCACGAGGCCTCGCCGTTCGCCGACGAGAACGTTGCGTCGTACAGCAGCGGCCGTCCTTGCACGACGCTCGCGGGTTCCGGATTCGGCAGCGAAATGCTCGCGACCTGAGTACGCGTCGTGAGATTGATCGACTTCACGGCGTTGTCGAAGCGTGTCATCACGTACAAGCGATTGCGCGGCTCGTCGAGCACGATGCCGCTCGGACCGCCGCCAGTCACGTTGATGTAGCTCGCGCTCGCGGTGCGGGGATCGAAGGAGTTGTTCTCGAGCGCCGCCGTGTTGAGCACGCCGATCCTGCTCGAGCCGAACGCCGCAATGTAGAGACGGGCGCCGTCGTTGGCCACGGCCATGCCGAGCGGTGTCGACAGGCTGTGATTCTTGATCGTCGGATCGAAGCCCGGCTCGTTCGCGAGTCGCGTGTAGTCGATGTGCTTGTTGAGATGTCGCGGCGTGACCGAGCTGCCGGAGATGACGGTAACGCGCATCTGGGCCAGGTTGCCCTGCACGGTGCTGCCGCCGAACACACCCGGACCTTCGAAGCGCGTGAGGTTCTGGGCTTCGCTGTTGGTTACGTACAGCTTGCCACTGACCGGATTGGTCACCATGTTGAACAGCGTCGTGCCGACGCCGGTGTAGAACGCCGTTTGCGCGAGCGTGTCGGCGTTGATCGCGAACACGTCCTTGTCCGGCAGCCGGAAGCGGATCGCGTTGTTCCAGTTCCGACCGAGCGTGTCCTCCCAGCGGTTGCGCGACTTGTTGAACTTCACGACCAGCCCGACTTCGGGCGCGAGCTTGCCTTCGGCGTTCGTGCGCGGGCCGGGCAGGCCTCCCGGGAAGCTGTTGTTGAACAGCGGCGCCCGGTCGCTGAGGATCAGGCACGGCAGGAACGTGATGAAGCCGTCGCACACGGCTTCGAGATTGGCCGTCGTCGTCTGGTTGCCCGACTGCAGGATCGCCGCGTAGACCGTGCGGCGATCAGGGCTCACGGCGAGTGCGCGCGGCGTATCGCCGAACAGCGTCACAATGCGCAGCGGCGTTCCGCCTAGCGTCGTGCCGAGACTTGCTGGATCGAACACCCACACGTCGGCGCGGTTGATGCCGGGTGTCGTGAGCTGCGGATCGCCCGCTCCCGGCACCCCCGCGATCGATGGATGCGTGCGGTGCTGGCCGCGGTGCGCGGTTGTAATAAATGCGTAGTTGTTAGTGCCGGCGAACACGATGTCGCGCGGCTCGTCGCCGACCAGGATTGTGCGCGTTACCCGCGGCGTCCCGGACAACGTCACGACACTGACGCTGTCGGACAAGTGATTGACGACCCAGACCTCCGTCGAATTCCGCACGGCGACGGCAACGGGCTCGAGGCCCACCGGCACGCGTGTCTGCAGCGTCAGGCCGCCGGACGCATTGATCGAAAAAATCTCCAGTGCATTGTTCGGTGTATTCACCGCGAACAGGCGCGACCCGTCCGCAGAGATCGCCAGCGGACGCACGTGGCCGCTTTCGAATTCGACGAAGTCCGGCGCCTGCGCGAGCGCAAGCAGCGGAAAGAGCAGCAATCCCAAAATCCCCCTGCGCATGTGCCATCTCCCTTGTTCTTGCGGTGATGAGACTCGGTCTGAGCCGGATGCTAAGCAGACGCGCGCGCACACACCCCCTCCGATAGGAGGGGGCGATTCATCGGTGGGAATACCTAGGTGAGGCAGTGTATGGCGCTGTAGGTCGGGCTTTAGCCCGACTCTGCAACAAGCAGCTGCGCGGTACGCTTCATGGGCGGCGCTCCAGAAGAAAAGTCCGGACCGCGTCGTCTTCGCTGAGGCCGATCGCTCGATCGAACGCGTCCGCGGCTTCGCGCCTTTTCCCCAACTCGCGCAACAGGTGTGCGCGCACGGCCCAATACGGCTGGTAGGAAGTCACCGCGTTGGAGTCGATCGAATCGAGCAAGTTCAACCCGGCCTGCGCGCCTGCGAACTCCGCATGCGCGGCCGCACGCCCGACCGCCGCGCCGAGCGACGGCGCGACCTGCACGAGCTGATCGTAGAACCGCGCAATCGCCTTCCAATCCGTGCGCCCACTGTGCGCGCGCTCCGCGTGCACCGACTGAATCGCAGCTTCGAGCTGGAATCTGCCGAGCCGCGCATTCCGCGCTGCTGCCATCAGCTCGCGCTCCGCTTCGTCGATCAGGGGCGCAACCCACGAGCGCGGATCCTGTTCTGACAGCGGAACGAATTTCCCGTCCACGCTGCGACGTGCCGGACGACGCGCCTCGCAGTGAAGCATCAGCGCGAGGAGTCCGTGGACTTCCGGATCCTCCGGCACTTGATCGCGCAGCACGCGCGCGAGCCAGATTGCCTCCTCGGCAAGGCCTACGGCGCGGCGATCGGCGCCGGCCGCGTCCTCCCAACTGCTGCCGTACGCTGCGTAGATCGCCTCGAGCACGGCTTCCAGTCGTTGCGGGATCTCCTTTGCCTCCGGAATTTCGAACGCGATCTGCGCCTGGCGGATCTTGTTCTTCGCGCGCACCAGCCGCTGGCCCATGGTCTTCGGCGAGATCAAGAACGCCCGCGCGATCGCCACCGCGTCCAGACCGAGCACGGTCTGCAGCATCAGCGGCGTGTGCATGTCCGGATCGATGGCAGGGTGTGCGCACACGAGCAGGAGCTTCAAGCGCTCGTCGGGCAGCGCATCGGGATCTGCGGTCTCGTATTGGTCGCTCATCATCAGCTCCAGCGTGGGGGCGCTGTGATCGCGAACCTGTCGATGCCGCGCCTGGTCGAGCAAGCGGTTGCGCGCCGCCGTCATCAGCCAGCCTTGCGGATTTTTCGGCACACCGTCGCGTGGCCACGTCGTCAGTGCCGACATCAGTGCATCGGCAAGCGCATCCTCCGCGGCGGCGACGTCGCGGGTGCGTGCGGACAGCAGCGCGACGAGGCGGCCGTACGATTGTCGTGCGACCGACTCGACGGCGCGCTGCGCCAGGTCATCGTCCCGATCATCGATTGGGGTATTCACCCGTCACACGCTTGTGAACTTCGCCCGCAATGGGCCGCACTTCTACAGCGCCATACGAAGCAGCCGGGCAACGCGCCGCCCACTCCAAAGCAGCATCGAGCGACGGCAGTTCGAGGATAGTGAAGCCGCCGAGCTGCTCCTTCGTGTTGGCGTAAGGACCGTCCTGGACCAGTCGTTTGCTGTCCTTGAGCCGCACCGTCGTGCCGGTGTCCGGCTGCTCCAGCGGACTGCCGCCAACGAAAACACCGGCTTCGACCAAGGCCTTGTGCCACGCCTGCCAGGCGCCGGTGTAGACCTTGTCCTCGGCGCGGTCATGGCGGCGGTCGAAATCGTGCGGTCGTTCGTAGATCAGCAGGGCAAATTGCATCGTAGCTCTCCGTTCGCGGTCCGGCGGACCCTTCCGTAGTATGACGGGCGCGCCGCCGGCATTTCGACAACAAACGGACGGGCTGGCATATTCCGGCGATGATCAAGCACAGCGGCGGCTGTCACTGCGGGCGGGTCCGCTTCGAGGTCGTCGCGCCGGCGCGGATCGAAGTGACCGACTGCAACTGCTCCATGTGCAGCAAGACCGGCTACCTGCACCTCATCGTGCCGAAGTCGCAGTTCCAGCTGCTGTCAGGCGCCGATGTGCTGACGACTTACGAATTCAACACGGGGATCGCGAAGCATCTGTTCTGCTCGGTGTGCGGCATCAAGTCGTTCTACGTGCCGCGCTCGCATCCGGACGGGTTCAGCGTGAATGCGAGATGCCTGGATGCAGGGACGGTGCAGGGGATGACGGTCAGGAAGATGGATGGGGTGAATTGGGAGCAGTCGCATCCGAAGGGTGGGCCGGACTGACCCACCCTTCATTTCCCGATTTACAGTCCCAACGCAGTCAGGAAGCGCGTCGTGAAGCCGAGCGTTCCCGCCTGCCCGTAGCTGTTGCACGTAGGTGAAGCGAAGCCGGGTGCGCAGTCACGGTCGCGGTCCCATGACCAGAAGTGCACGCCGCGCAGTCCCTTCGTCCGCGCGTAGTTCGACAGCTCCGTGATGTCGCCGAGATCGAACGTCTCGTCCTGCGTGTCGTTGCCGCCGATCATCGGCGTCAGCTCGATCTGGTTGTACGGCACGCCGTGGAAGTTGTGCAGGCTCTCCGCCGCGGCGATCGCCGACTTGCCCATGTCGCACCGGCCGTTGACGATCGTGCAGTTGCTCGGGATCGTGCTGCCGTAGTCCATCACCATCAGGTTGATGAGATAGCCCTGCAAGTTCGCGGCCTTGATCGCGTTGATCACGTTGACGCCGGTCTGCCCCAGGCTTTGCGGCGCGTTGCCGCCGAGCGTCGCGAGCGTGAAGCTGAAGCGCAGGTTGGGATGATTCACCCGCGCCACCTTCACACGCTGCACGAGATTCGCGATCGCTTGCTGGCTCTGGCCCGACTCGATGTCGAAGTCGATGCCCACCAGGCGCGACGAGTTGTAGCGCTGGATGAACGTCTCGAAGCCGGCATCCGAGCCGCAAGTAAACGAGCCCGCCGCACCACCCGTCGAGATGATGTACGACTTGCCCATGCTGACGAAGCTCTGCACGTTCGCAGCTACGACTGCGTTCGCTTGCAGGCCGCCCCAGTTCTCGCTGCCGCACTCACCGGTCGCGAACGCCCACGTCACCGCGCGTAGATTCGTCGGCAGGACCGTAAGCAGGCCCTGCATCGTGCCGGTCACCTGAGTGCTGATCACGTTGGTGTTCCAGTTCATGCTGATCGTGATGTCCTTGTATGGACTGAACAGCAAGCTGCCCGGCGGCGGCGGCGGTGGAGGAGGCGGGGGTGGCGGCGGCGGCGGTTGCGCCGTGCAATTACCGAGGCTCGTCCACGGCTGGCCCGTGCCGGGTCCGCCGTTGTGGGTCGAAGGGTTTTCGCCCTGCGTCCACCAGTTCGCTCGATATTCGATGCCGCTCAAGCTGGCGGTCATGCCGCCGGTGTAGACAGCAGTCGCGCTCCACGTCGCCGAGCAGGCGGCGTTCGCAATCGGCAGCGCGAGCAATGTCCAGAGTCCAAGCAACGCAGAAAAAAAGTATCTGCGTGGGTGTCGAAGAGACCTCATCTTCGCTCCTCCGTGGTTCGGATTGCGTGTCCCCGGTGCGAGGATTTACTGCACGGAAATCGGCTCCGCAACGCGCGCTGCGCGCGCAAAAACTGCACGCCGCGTGTGGTTCTCAATACCAATTTCGGAAGGTGCCGCGCGGGGACAAGAATATTTTCGGAGACCAGCGCTATTGGTCCTATGCGCGCCGTGCGTCGCGAGCGCGTGTTGGCGCCGGGTGAAATTGCGAATCGGCGCGCTGCGCGCGCAAAGAAATTTCTTACCTCAATCCCACCGACCGTCGCGTGACGGCTTCGCATCCAGCCGCTTCGTGAACACCGTCGGCGCTGTCACTTCAGGTGAAGGAGGCGTGAAGGTTTCGTTATCGACCTGCGTTAGCGCAGCGCGCGTCGCACGACTTCCGGGTCGAGGGCGTCGACGCTCGACAGCGCCGAGCGCATCGGTCGTGCTTGCAGCAGCGAGTTCACGATCGCTTCCTCCGTCGCTTCCGCGACGGCTTGGAACAGCGGTGTCATCGCTTCGTTCGGCAGCTCCGTGAACGTAGCGGTCGAGCCGCGGCGCGCAGGCGTGCGGCGCACTTCCTGCGCCGTAGAAAAAGCGATGACGTAGTCGCCCGAGCCGTTCGCGATCGTCGCGCCCGTGCGGCTCAGGCCGACGAGCGCGCGCTTCGCGAGCCGCTCGAGATTGCGGTCGGAAAGCGGCGCGTCCGTCGCGACGACGATCATGATCGAGCCCGCGTTCGGCGCAGCCGGTTGCGGCGCGAACGGATTCAAGCCGAGCTGTTTCCACAGCGGTACGCCGGCGATCGTGAGCAGGCCGCCGAAGTTCGTTTGTACCAGCACGCCGATCGTGTAGCCGCCGCCCTCAGGCAGACGACGCGAGCTCGTGCCGATGCCGCCCTTCAAGCCGAACGCGACGGTGCCGGTGCCGGCGCCGACCGCACCTTCGACGACAGCGCTCGTGCTCGCCTGCTCGATCGCTTCGATCGCGTGTTGATGCGTGATGGTTCGGGCGCGGATGTCGTTGAGTCGGCCGTCGTTGGTTTCGCCGACGACGGCGTTGACCGAGAGGACTTTCTCGTTGCCCGGCTGCGCCAGCGTCCAGCGAATCGTCCCTTCGGCGGCCTGGCCGACTGCGAGCGTATTCGTCAGCAGGATCGGTGTTTCGATCTCGCCCAGCTCGATGATCTGCGTCGTGCCCATGAGCTTGCCGAAGCCGTTGCCGACGACGACTGCGGCGGGCGTTTTGTCCTGAAAGACGTTGCCCTCGTGCGGGATGATCGCCGTCACGCCGGTGCGGATGCGCTCGCCCTCGATCACTGTTCGGTGACCGACGCGAACGCCGCGCACGTCGGTGATCGCGTTGAGCGGTCCGGGCTGGAACACACCGATCGTCACGCCCAGGTCGCGCAGCCGCGGACGCTGGTCCTCTGCCGCGCCGGCAACGGACGTCATGGCAAGCAGTGCAATTGCCAGCAAGGCGGGTGGAGGACTTGGCACAAGGCAGGCTCCATCGAATGCGGAGCCGTAAGCCTAGCGCATGGCAGGCGCCCGTTGTTCTTGTCGCAGGCCGAGCTTCGCGAGCAGCCGCTGGGCTGTGCGATCGAGCCATTTGTGAAGTGCCGGGCACAAGCGTCGCTCGATGACTGCTGCCATCACGCTCGACAGGATCAGTACCATGCCCAGGACGAGCCACATGCGTGGCCATTCCTTGCCCCCGAGACGGTTCCAGACCAGGTGACCGACCTTGGCGTGCGTCAGGTAGAGCGGATACGTCAGGCAGCCCAACCAGAACCAGAGTCGAACGCGCGGCAGCGACCACGCGCGAAGGGCAAGCAGCAGCAGCACGACGCTCATGCCAAGAATGATCGCGCACACCGTGAACTGCGTTTCGAACGCAGTCGAGTGCGTGTACTTCGTCTGGTACTGCAGCGTCCAGTACATCGAGAGCGGGACACTGACAGCAAACATGAGCAGCCGGCGCACGTTCGCTCCGCGCGAGCGGATCAGGTACAGGTAACAGCCGCCGGCAAAGAGCGAGGCGTACATCGGCATCACCACCGAGTCGATCCAGCGCGGGAACGGAACCCACACCGCGACGGCGGTGATGGTGAGCCACAGCGCCAGGAAACTTTCCACGCGCTTCAGCTGCCGCGTAACGATCACCAGCCACGTCAGCGCGTAGAACTTCGTCTCGACCACGAGGGTCCAGTACACCATGTCTATGTAGGGCTGGTTGAAGGCGTGCGGCTGCATCGTCAGGTTGGCGACGATGGTCGTGGCCGAGGGGGGATTGTTGGCGAGCAGCGCGGCCGCGAGCGAGCTCAGCAGTACCGCGATCCAGAACGAGGGATAGAGGCGCGCGATGCGCGAGTTGACGAACTCGATGCCGCTGCGGTTCTGCGCGGTCATCAGGATCACGAAGCCGCTGATCATGAAGAACAGCGGGACGCCGAACGCGCCATAGACCGCGATCTGGGCCAGCAGGTTCGACTGCGATGACGGCCAGTGCGTGGCGTGGAAGAGCACGACGCTGACCGCTGCTACGAATCGCAACAGGTCGAGCTCTGGAATTCGGTCGCGTTCCATCGAAAGTGATCGTGATCGTCTGCGGCAGGCCGGTCGCAGCTAAACTCGGCGGCGCGCGGCCGGTTCCGCCCCGCGGCAATTGCCGCGTCGCGCGGCCCGGCGATTGCCTACAGCGACGCTAACTTCGCGATTGGAAACTGCATTTCCACGACCGACTCCTCCATGCGGTCGGGGCGCGGCGGCTGCAGGAACACTTCGCGGCTCGGTCCGGCGAGCGTGTAACCGTTCGCCTCCAGGAAGACGCCGATCTTGGCGGTGATCAGGTGTGCACGCTCCGGCAGGCCGATGCGTACGCACGTCGCCATCCGCTCCACTGCAGGCAGTTCGCGAACGCTGAGCGGCTCTCCGCTCGCAAGCCTCAGCCCGTCGGGAAGCGTGCCCTCCACGATGAACCCGACCTCGACATCGATGAGGTCGAGCTCGAACTCTTGCGCATGCGCGAGCGCCGTCAAGCGACCGAGCACTCCCTTCGCCTTGAGAGCGCGCAGTGATTCGCTCAATTCCCGAATCAGATCGCGTGCGGCGACGAACGACGGCACGATGCGACGCACCGACAGCAGTCGCTGCGCCGGCTCGCTGCGCATGATCACGTCGTCGACGGACAACTCGCCTTCGGCGTCGATCTGCGCAATGCGGCTCTCGATATGACGCAGCCGGTCCATTTCTTCCGTGAGCGCACGCTGCGCGTCGCTCCGTCGCACCATCAGCATGCCGCGCAGTTCGGCGGCCGAGAGATTGCTGTCCAGCACGCGCGCGATCTCCTCGAGAGTCAGGCCGAGCTCCTTGAGCACGAGGATGCGATTGAGCCGCGGCAACTGGGAGGCGCTGTAATAACGATAGCCGCTGTCGCGCTCGATGCTGCCCGGCTTGAGCAAGCCGATCTCGTCGTAGTAGCGCAGCAGCCTGCACGACACGCGCGCGATCCGCGAAAAGTCTCCGATCTTGAACACAGCGCCTCCTCAGGTGCCGGGAGAGAAAAAGAGGGGAAACTGAGCAACGCAGCATCTTCACGTGGAGGCGTTTACCCACTGCCCGGTATCAATGCTGCGTCGCTCAGTTTCCCCTCTTTTTCTCTCCCGGCACCTACCGCCCGCAGGAAGCTGCGATCGAGCCCCATCTGCTCGGCAAACGGCTGCTCGGCCGCGAGCGCCGTGCGGAACGACTCCCGTCCCAGCATACGTTGGAAATGCGCCAGCAGATTCGGGTGGCGCGCGGCGTCGAGCTTGCATCCGACATAGTGGAAGATCATCAGGTCCGAGGCGAGCGTGATGTCGGCAACGCTGACGCGGCCAGCGACGAAGTAGTCGCCTTGCAATGAAGCTTCGAGGTAATCGAGCTTCGGCGGCAGGTCTTCGTGCAGCAGCTTGCGGACGACTGCCGTGTCGGGCTCTTTCTTGTGCAACATCGGGCCCAGCAGCTTCTGATGGAACAGGCCGATCACGTCGGGCGCGATCTGCGAGTCGACGTATTCTTCGAACCACAGTGCGCGCGCGTACTGCGACGGGTCGCTCGGATTGAGCGGTACCTCCGGAAAGCGCTTTTCCAGGTAGGCGAGAATGACGGAGGAGTCCGCGAGCGTCAGGTCGCCGTGCCTGAGCGCCGGGATCTTGCCGGTGGGGCTGAGGTCGCGCCAGCCCGGCGGCGGATCGAACGGAAAGACGACTTCGACGCGGTGCTCGAGGCGCTTCTCCAGCGCGGCGACGATTACCTTGCGAACGTGAATCGACAGCGGGACGCCGTAGATCGTGAACATGGTCGGCTCCTTGTGTGAGGAGCCTGGACCGTAGGGTTTGCCGCTACGTGAAGGTCAAGCGCTATTCGCCGGCGGGGCGGTTACCCGCATTTCTATTATGGGTGGCCTGGCGCTCGCGCCATTCCGCAGCTTCCCTTGCCCAGCGGCTCTTCGTTTCGTAACGGCGCCAGAACTCGTCGGCCTCCGTGAACAAAGCGGATGCTTCGTCCGCGCGGCCTTCTAGCATCGCGAGCCGGCCGCGCGCGACCTGCACGTCGGCGAGTGCGGGCGTGGGCAGCTGGTAGATCTTGCGATACGCGGCGTCCGCTTCCTGCAGCGTCTGCTCTGCTTCCTTCAGCCTGCCGAGCTCGAGCTGTGCCATGCCCGCACCGAGCACCGCCGCGGCGCGGATGCGCGACGGCGGATCGGGCGGTCCTGCGGTTTCGAGCGCCTTCTGGAAGTGATCGAGCGCGGCCGTCGCATTGCGGCTGTTCAAGGCGCTGAGGCCGAGACCATTGTGCGTATCGGCGAGTGCTGGTCCGCCGACCTTGCCTGTGTCGAGACTCTCTTGCAGTACGCGCTGGGCTTCGGCTGTCTGGCCGGCAAGCGCCAGCGCCGTGCCGTAGGTCGCCGTTGCATTCGGCAACCATGAGCCTTCGCCGGTGTCGAGGCGTTTGAGATCGTCGACTGCGGGCCGCAAGACATCGATGGCGGTATCGACACGTCGCGCGGCGACCAGCGTCACACCGAGACTGGCCTGCGCTCGCGCGCGATCCAGATCGTTGGTCGCTGCGCCGACACTGCGTCCCATCGATGCGATCGCGCCCGCCAGGTCGCCGAGCTTCAACTGCGCCCGCGCGAGCCATGAGAGCTTGCTCGCAATCGAGCCGTTGTTCGGGCCGAGCAGGGCCTCGGTTCTCTTGATCGAGTTCTGCAGATGCTCGATGCCGGCGGCGAGCTGGCCGGAATCCGCCAGCGCACGGCCATACATGTCTTCCGTCTCGACCAGCAGGGCGTTGCGGCCGCCGGTGCCGAAGTTCGTCTGTGCGCGGCTGAATGCTTCGCGCGACGCCTCGACAGCTTCTGCCGACCGCCCTGCCATCAGATATTCCTGCGCAAGCTGGCGCTTCGCGAGGATCGTTTCCGAGTCGTTCTCGCCCAGCGACTCTTCGGCGATATCGACCGCTTCGCGCATGTCGGCGATCGCGCGCTCGCCATCGCCTTCGTCACCGGCCATGAAGCCGCGAGTCTGCAGCGCGTTCACCAGGGCACGCACGGCCGGACGGCCGTAGTCGCGCAGCTCTGGAATCACGGCATCGAGCTCGCGCTTGGCAGCTTCGAAGTCGCGCTCGTTCGCGTGGATCGTCGCGAGCTGCGCGCGGGCCTGCGAGGTGTGAATGTTCCCGTCCGGTAGCTCGCGCGCCGCCAGGTCGAGTGCGGCCTGCAGAGTCGCGCGCGCTGCGTCGTACTCTTCCAGGTTGGCCTGTGCCTCGCCGACGATGGCCAGCAGCTCGACGCTGCTTTCCGGCTGCGAAGCCATCTCGCGATCGATGCGCTCCTTGGCGAGCGTGAGCAGCTGCGATGCTTTCATCTGCTGCTCGCCCGTGAAATAGGGGTCGGCAGAGCGGAAGATGGATGCAACGAACTCCTTGACCTCTTCGGCGCGTTTCTTCTCCGCGCGCGCGATGCTCAACTGCCACGAAGCAACCGCCAGGCCCGCGGCGAGCGCGAGCACCACGGCAGCCGCTGCGCCGACTGCGATCCGATGCTTCACCGCGAGCTTGCGCAGGCGATATCCGGCCGAGTCCGGTCGTGCAACGACCGGATCGCCGCGCAGATAGCGATCGAGGTCGTCGGCGAACGCCGCCGCGGCCGCGTAGCGCTCGCCCGGCTCCTTCTTGAGCGCCTTGAGCACGATGGTGTCGAGATCGCCGCTCAGGCTTCGTGCGGTCGCGCGTTCGGACACGACCGTGCTCGGGGCGCGCACTTCGCTCGACAGCACGTCCCAGTCCGCCGTGAGCGCGCTCTTGAACGTGTAGGGACGTTTGCCCGCGAGCAGCTCGTAAGCGACGACGCCGAGCGAATACACGTCGCTCTCGGTCGTGATCGGACTGCCGGTGATCTGTTCCGGCGACGCGTACTCGGGCGTGAGTACGCGTGCGCCGACCTGCGTCAGCGCCTTGCTCGCGGCACTGCCTTCTTCGATCAGCTTGGCGATGCCGAAGTCGAGCAGGTGCACTTGTCCCTGCCCGTCGACCAGGATGTTCGAGGGCTTGAGATCGCGATGGACGATCAGGCGCGAATGCGCATACGCCACGGCGCGCGCGATCTGCGCGATGAGTGCGACGCGTGCACGCACGTTGAGGTTGTGCTCGCGACAATAGACATCGATCGCCTTACCCTCGATATATTCGAGCGCGAGATAAGGCCGACCATCGTCGGTGATGCCCGCGTCGTACAAGCGCCCGATATTGGGGTGCTCGAGCGATGCGAGGATTTCGCGCTCTTGTGTCGCGCGCTCCGTCAGCTTCGACAGCGCCCACCAGTGCGGCAGCTTCAGCGCGATCTTCCGCCGCAGCACGCCGTCGGTGCGCTCCGCCAGCCACACGGAGCTCATGCCGCCTTCGCCGATTGCACTGAGCAGTCGATAAGGGCCGACCACGCCCCCCACGACGGGCGGAGGGGCGATCGTCGCTGAGCCGCCGGGTAGTGTGCCGGCGGTGACGCGCGCGAGGTCTTTCAGGAAATCGTCGGTCTCGTGCTCCGCATGCTTCTGAAGCAGCGCCGCCAGCGTGGGCCTGAGACGCAGCTTCGATTCGTCCAGGGCTGCGAGCCACGCGTCGCGCTGTTCGACCGGAAGCTCGAGGCCTGTCTGCAGCAGCGCGAGCACTTCCTTTAGATCGCCGGGCGCGAAATTTTGCATGAGGGGGCGGGGAGGGATGCGACGTCAGGGCCGTATCATACCCAGCCGGTCGACGGATTGCGTCTGCCCCAGCGTCCGGCACACCATTGCAGGGACCCTTCCCGGAGAGATTCGATGAACGACGCCGTCACATCGCCGCGGCTGGCCGACCGCGAGGCCGTCCTCCATGCGCTCTACGAAGCCGCCGAGCTCGAGCACAATCTCATGTGCACGTACCTGTACGCGGCTTTCAGTCTTCGCAGCGATGCGGAGGATGGGCTGGCGTCCGACGAGGTTGCCGCAGTCGGCCGTTGGCGCCGGGCGCTGTTCGACGTCGCGATCGAGGAGATGTCACATCTCGCGGCCGTGTGGAACATCACGTCGGCACTCGGCGCCAGTCCGCGCGTCGGCCGCGGCAATTTCCCGCTCGACCCCGGCTATTTGCCAGCCAGCGTGGTCGTGAAGCTCGCGCCGTTCAACGCCCACACGCTTCAGCATTTCATCTACCTGGAGCGGCCCGCCGGCTCCGACGAGCGCGACAGCGAAGCCTTCGCCGTCGAGCGTGCGTACGTGCGCGGGAGCGATGTCACCCGGCTCACGCCGATGGGCATCAACTACGACACCGTGGGCAATTTCTACACGACCTTGTCGCTTGGCTTGCGCACGCTGGTCGAGCGTTGCGGCGAGAGCAAGGTGTTCTGCGGCGATCCGGCGTTGCAGATCTCGCTCGCGGAGTTCGGCCTGAGCGGCGCGAAGCCGGTGATCTGCGTGAAGACCGCGCTGGCCGCGTTCGAGAGCATCGTCATGCAGGGCGAGGGCGCGCCTCGCGACATGATGGGCTCGCACTTCCAGCGTTTCCTGAGCGTGCGCGAGGAGCTGCTGGCGTTCCAGCGTCAGCGTCCCGGCTTTGCGCCGGCGTTTCCGGCGGCGACGAATCCAGTGCTGCGCCGGCCGCCGCGTCCGGAAGGACGCGTGTGGATCGAGGACGCCGAAGCGAGCGCTATCGTGGATCTGGCCAATGCGTCGTACAGCCTGATGCTGCGTCTGTTCGCGTATGCCTACCTGTGTCGCTCACCCGGCGAGGAGAAGACGCTGGTCTTGCGACTCGCGATCGGGATGATGCATGCCATCGTGCCGCTCGCGGAGCGAGCCGCGCGTCTGCCTGCCGGGCCGTCGAATCCGGAGTGTCACGCCGGCATGTCTTTCACGGCGCTGCGTGATTCCTCGCCGCTGCAGCCGGGGCGCGCGGCGCGATTGTTCTTCATTGAGAGATTGCAGCAGCTCGTCGATGTCGCAGCGGCGCTTGCCAGGGGTGGGGATCGAAGAGTTCAGCAAGCTGCTGAACATCTGGTTGCGCTGTCGTCGCGGGCGAGTCGCGGGTTCGATCTCAATGCGCCGGCGCTTGGCGAAGCAGCGCCCTCGACCAGGGCGCCATCTCCTTCGAAAGCGGCGCCCGCCACCACAATCACCGCAGGCGTCGAGCACGTCCAGGGCGACAAGCTCGAGCTCATGTTCGAAGCCAAGCGCTGCATCCACGCGCGCTTCTGCGTCACCGGTGCGCCGCAAGTGTTCCTCGCGAACGTCCAGGGTCCATGGATTCATCCGGACGCGATGCCGGTGGAACGACTCGTGGAAATCGCGCACGCCTGCCCGTCCGGCGCGATTCGCTACCACCGCGTCGACGGTGCGAGCGACGAAACTGCGCCGCCCGTGAATCTCGCAGGTGTACGCGAACGTGGGCCGTATGCGTTCCGCGGTCAGTTGCAGATCGACGGCGAGGCGTGCGGTTTCCGCGCGACGTTGTGTCGCTGTGGCGCTTCGAAGAACAAGCCGTTCTGCGACGGCTCACACAACGAGATCGGCTTCGATGCTTCGGGCGAACCCCCGAGCCGCGGGACCGACATGTTGCCGGTGCGTGACGGCGTTCTCGCGATCGATCCAGAGTTGAACGGTCCGCTCGCGGTGCGCGGCAATCTCGAGATCATGAGCGGCACCGGACGGGTCGTTGCGCGTGTGACCAGCGCGCGTCTGTGTCGTTGCGGCGGAAGTGCGAACAAGCCGTTCTGCGACGGCACGCACGCGAAGATCGGCTTCAAGTCGAACAACTAGCTAAGTCGGGCTGATGACCTTCGCATTCAGGTGCCGCGCGAGGCCGATCTCGCCGGCGCGCATCACCGCGTTGTGGTTCCAGCGAAAGATCGGTCCCGCCACGAACTTCAGGCGGCGCATCCACGGCTGCGTGAGGCTGACCTTCCAGGTGTAGCGCACGCGCGTGGAGCTTTCGTCGGGCGACAATTCCCACGTGCCTTGACCGTTCAACTGGCCGCGCGCCACGGCGCGGATCCGCTCGTTGCGAACCACCTCGACGGTCTCGGCCTCGAAGGTGAATTCGTAGGGCAGCTTGCTGGTCCATTCGAGGCGATAGAGCGAGCCGAGCCCTTCGGAATCGCCGGCACGTAGTTTTTCTACGGAGCGAACGTACGGCCACCAGCGCGGCCAGTAGTCAGGGTGATTCAGCGCCTGCCACACCGCGTAGATGTCTGCGCCGATGTGCCAATCCGTTATCAGTTCGAAGTCGGCGTCCGATGCGCGTGCGAGGGTCGCCGTGTTCATGGATACCTCGTCAAGCACCTGTCGTATTCCGCTTTAGCCGCACATAGAATGCCTCGGCACCCAGAAGAAAAGAAGGAGGAATGATGGCAAGCCCGGCCGCCGCCGCGGTGGTCACGACCAAGAGCCTCACCGGGCTCGACATCGGCATCATCGCGGTCTACTTCGTCATCATCTTCGGCATCGGGGTGTACTTCGCTCGCAAGGGCCGCAGCTCCGTCGACTACTTCCTCGCCGGGCGCAACGTCGGCTGGTTCGCCATCGGTGCCTCGCTGTTCGTCTCCAACATTTCCACCGAACACTTCATCGGACTCGCCGGCTCCGGTGCCACCTCGGGCCTCGCCGTCGGTCACTTCGAGTGGCTCGCGTGCATGATTCTGTTGGTCCTCGGCTGGGTGTTCGTGCCGTTCTACCTGCGCTCGAACGTGTTCACGATGCCCGAGTTCCTGGAGCGGCGCTTCAACCGCGCCAGCAGCGTGTACCTCGCGAGCATCTCGATCCTGGCGTACATCTTCACGAAGATCTCCGTGCATCTGTATGCGGCGGCAATCGTGCTGGAGCGCGTGGTCGGCTGGGACCCGCTCACCGCCGCCGTCGCACTCGTGGTCGCGACCGGCATCTACACGATCATCGGCGGCTTGTCCGCGGTGATCTATACCGAACTGATGCAGACGCTGGTGCTGCTCGCCGGCGCAGTGATTCTCACGATCATCGGCCTGTCCGAGGTCGGCGGCTTCAGCGGCCTGCGCGCCGCGGTGCCCGAGCACTACTTCAGCATGATCAAGCCGGCGAGCCATCCGGAGTTTCCGTGGACCGGCATCTTCCTTGGCGCGCCGATCCTCGGCATCTGGTACTGGTGCACCGACCAGGTGATCGTGCAGCGCGTGCTGTCGGCGAAGGACGAAGGGCATGCGAAGGCGGGCACGATCTTCGCCGGCTTCCTCAAGATCCTGCCGGTGTTCGTGCTCGTGCTGCCGGGTCTCATCGCCTTCGGGTTGTATCCGCAGCTCTTCACTACGAACGCGAGCGGCACCGTGACGAACGGCGACATCGCGTATCCGACGCTGATCGTCAATCTGCTGCCCTCGGGTCTCGTCGGCCTGATGGTCGCGGCGCTGCTCGCCGCGTTGATGGGCGGCATGGCCTCGGTCTTCAACTCCGCATCCACGCTGGTGACGCTCGACTTCTATAAGCGAATTCGTCCGACGGCGAGCGAACAGCGGCTCGTGCTCGTCGGGCGCATCGCCACTGGCGTGCTGGTGCTGCTCGGGTTGCTGTGGGTGCCATTCATCAAGCTGCTCAGCTCGCAGCTCTACATCTACCTGCAGTCGGTGCAGGCGTACATCAGTCCGCCGATTGCTGCGTGCTTCATTCTCGGCATCCTCTGGACGCGTCTCAACGGCGCGGGTGCGATCAGCGCGCTGCTGACGGGCTTCGTGCTGGGCACGCTACGCTTCGTACTGGAAGTGCTCGACAAGGGCAGCCATTTCCAGGGCGGAGCGGTGCGCTGGCTGCTCGACATGAACTTCCTGCATTACGCGATCCTGATGTTCGTGATCTGCTCCGCCGTGCTGGTGATCGTGAGTCTGCTCACGCCTGCACCCGACCGCCGCAAGCTTGCCGGGCTGACGTTCGCGACGGTCGACGAGAAGATCGACACCGTCGGCGTCACGAAGGTGGCGCTCGCGCGTGAGTCGCCGATGGAGCACAAGCTCAACGTCGCCTTCAGCCTGCTGCTGGTCGCGACAGTCGTCGGGTTGTGGATCTACTTCCGCTGACAGAGGCGGCAGCCGGTGCACGCCGGGAGATTCGCTGCCTGCGTGCCAACGTCACGCAGGAGGAAGCACTGGCTGCGCTGGAACGCCGTGGCGGGTTGTTGCGCGGCCAGTTGCGGCAGATGGCGGCCGCCTATCTGCCGTTCCGCCTGTACCACGTCGAAGTCGTCAACCGCGACGCAAGCAAGGTGGCGCTCTACGCAGCCGATGCAGTCAGCGGCCTGCTTGACCTGTACGAGTTCGATGCAGCGCCAGCCGACGCCGACCTCGTGACTGTCACGACACGCAATGCACCGGCGACTCGCCTCGAAGTTCACATCGCGCAGGAGCGGCTGGAGAGTAAAGTGCGGCGTGCGATCTTCCAGACGGGGTTCTTCGGCGTGCGCGGGTTGCAGATTCGCACGCGGCCGCTGGACGTCGAGTTCCACGTGCCTTATTGGCTCGGATTTTTCGGTCACGGAGAGCGCGCAACGTTGCAGGCGATGGATGCCGTCCGCCGCACGTTCGAGGGCGCGAAGGCGCGCGCGGTCTTCAGCGACTGGCTGACTGGGTAGATCGACTTGGAAACGCTCGGCACCGATGATCCGGATCGCGCGCGCAAGATTGAAGTCGTGCCGTACGATCCTGCGTGGCCGCTCTTGTTCGTCGCGGAAGAGGAGAAGATTCGCGCCGCGCTCGGCGCCGTCGCACTGCTGATCGAGCACGTCGGCTCGACCGCCGTTCCCGGCTTGTCGGCGAAACCGGTGATCGACGTGCAGCTCACGGTGCAGGATTCGGCCAACGAAGACTCCTACCGATCAGCGCTGGAGCACGCGGGCTATCGTCTGGTTGTCCGCGAGCCGGAATGGTTCGAGCACCGCATGCTCAAAGGCGCTGCGCCCGAAACGAACCTGCACGTCTACTCGGCCGGTTGCGCGCAGCTCGACCACTGCCGCTTGTTTCGCGACTGGTTACGGGTCAGCCCGCAGGACGTCGCGCTCTATGCGCGCACGAAACAGGAGCTGGCGCAGCGCGAGTGGGCCCACGTGCAGGACTATGCAGACGCGAAGCAGGACGTGATCGCCGAGATCATGGCGCGCGCGGAGGCGTGGCGTCGCGGCCCGGATCGCTGAAGCAGCCGGTCTGATAGAACACTTCGCCGAGCCAGCGATGCCGGACGCGCATCGTGAAGCGGAACCTGCCGTCGCCGAGATCGATGTGCTCGACATGCGTCGTGCCGGGCGGCAGCCAGTCGGGCAGCGCGATGCGCAGCGGGCCGAGCTCGAAGTAATACGCGTTGCTCACGAAGTGCAGAGCGCCGTCGCGCGCGTAGACGTCGAGGCCCATGCGCAGGCGGGCGGGGAGGGCTTCGACCAGCGTGCCCTCGCGCGACAAGCGCTTGACGCTTTCGACGACGCACGGCTTGCGCCCTGGAAACTCGTAGATGCGCTGCCACGCAGTGCCGCCGTCGGGCGTTGCGAAGACGTGAACCGTGGCGGGAACGTCCTTGCCAGTGAACGGTGCGACGGGCGTGCCGAGCAACGTGCAGCACCAAGAGAACAGCCGACCCGCGAAGCTCGCGCGAACCTCGTCGAAGCTGCCGCGATACTCGGCGCTCGCTGCATGGTCGGCGAAGCGGGCCCGTGTCGTGGCGGGCAAGGAGCACCAGGCGTCGCCCAGCAAGGCACGAATATCGACGCGGGCGGGATGGTGCGCAGGCGGGACGCGGAGCGTGCGAATTACGGTACTGGCGTTCACGTTTTACCCGTAATTTCTGTACAGACAGAAATTACAGATAAGACGGGCCAAATGCAAGTGCGGAGAGCCGCAGCGGTTCAGGGTTGAGCGAGCTTCGGGTAAAGCACCAGCAGCCGGCGCAGCACGCCGTTGGTCCAGCCGAAGCCGTCCTGCAACGGATACTCGCCGCCGCCGCCCGCAACTGCGCCGGTGACGTCGTATTTTTCGACGAGCTTGCCGCTGCTGCGATAGACCTCCAGGTTCTTCGCCACCCAGCGCTGGGCGATCGTGCCTGCGAGCGTGTCCTCGCCGTAGTTGCGCAGTCCACCGATAGCGATCCATTGCAGTGGGGCCCAGCCGTTTGGCGCGTCCCACTGCTGCCCGGTCTTCGTGGTCGTCGTCGCGACACCGTGCGGACTCAGCAGTTTCGAGCGCACCGTTGCCGCAATCGTGCGCGCCTTATCGTTGTCGCTCAGCTTGAAGTAGAGCGGATACAGCGTTGCCGCCGTAACGCGGTCGCCGCTTTTCTGCGCGCGCCAGTCATAGTCCGTGTATGCGCCGACTGTCGAGTTCCACAGGATTTTCTCGACGCCTGCTTTGCGTTGTGCCGCGCGCATCCGCATGTCCTTGGCGCACGCGGCGTCTGCAGTGACGTCGCAGGCTTTCGCGATCGTCAGTTCCAATTGATACAGCAGGCTGTTGAGGTCGGGAGGAATGAAGTCGGTCGTGTGAATCGTGCCGAGCGTCTTGCCGTCGGCGAGCCAGCGTGAGCTGAAGTCCCAGCCGCTCTCGGCGGCCGCTCGCAAGTTGCGATAGACATCGGCGGCAGGCCGCCCCGAATCGCGCGCGGTCGCAGCGTCCTCGCGATAGGCTTCTTCGCGCGCCGTCTCGCGGTCGTCCCAGTAGCGATTGAGCAGCGTGCCGTCGCGAAGTCGCACCAGGCGACGATGCGCGGCGCCGGGCGCGAGCGAACTCTCGCCCTCCATCCAGAACGCGTGCTCGCGGCGAAGCTGCGGCAGGTATTTGCGATAGGCCGCATCGCCGTCGCGCTGAGCGGCGAGCTCGACCATCGCCGCGAAGAATGGCGGCTGCGAGCGGCTGAGGTAGTAGCTGCGATTGCCGTTCGGTACGTGACCGAACTGCTCGATGAGCCACGCGAAGTTGTCGAGCATCGAGGTCGTCAGGTCGTGCCGGCCGCTGTCCTCCAGGCCGAGCATCGTGAAGTACGAGTCCCAGTAGTAGATCTCGTTGAAACGCCCGCCCGGCACGACGTAGCGATGCGGCAGCGCCAGCCGGGACGAGTAAGGCCGCTGATCTTCGGGCTTGCGCTCGAGCACCTTCCACAGGGCGTCGATGTGCTCGCGCACGTCCTGCCCCGGGACGGTGTGATAGTCGGCGCCCGCCTGCGGCGGCGGCGTGAAATGGGCGGCGATGAATTTGCGCAGATCGAAATCCGCCCGCCCGCGCGCCTGCCGGTACTCGGCCAGCACCTGTTCCGGCGGCTTGATCGGCAGTGCATCGACGAAGCTCTTGCTGTCGGGATAGATGCGCTCCGACTGCACGCGCTCGAACAGCTCACCGTAGATCTCGGCGGGCGTTTTGACGTCGGCGGCGACCGCGGTCGCGGCCCAGACCAGGGACAACAGGGTGAGCAGGGCGGTGTTCTTCATCGCCTGAGAGTGTCGGCCGGGAATTGGAATGTCCACCCGACGCCGGCTGTAACTCCTACAAGCACGCGAAATTGAACGTTCTGCGTGCTGGTGCGTTTGACTGCCGCGTATCATCCGTCGGACCTCTTCGTGGCCCAGACAACTACAAGACGGCCCATGCAACACCCCCGGCCCATGGCGGCGGACTGGCTCGTCGGCGGTGGCGAGCTGGGCGCGCTGATTCGCGCCAAGGATTGGGCGGCGACGCCGCTCGGCCCGATCGACGACTGGCCGCAAAGCCTGCGCAGCGCGGTCAGCATCCTGCTGCCTTCCAGGGCCCAGATCGTTCTGTTCTGGGGTCCAGAGTTCGTTGCCGTCTATAACGACGCGTATCGCCCCGTGTTCGGCTCGAAGCATCCCACTGCGCTCGGCAAGCCCGCGCGTGAGGCATGGAGCGAGCTGTGGGACATGCTGGAGCCATTGCTCGCCGGCGTCGTGAAGACCGGAGACGCGTTCTGGGCAAAGGACCTGATGTTCATCCTCGAGCGCCACGCCTACGTCGAGGAGACGTACTTCGACGTTTCGTACGACCCGGTGCGCGACGAAACCGGCCGCGTCGGCGGCGTTTTCTGCATCGTCAGCGAGACCACCGGGCGCGTGATCGGCGAGCGGCGGCTCGCGGCACTGCGCGACCTCGGTCGCGTCGGCAACGGTGCAACGTCAGCGAGCGATATCTTCCGCAATACCGCCGCGGTTCTGGAGAGCTACGGCAAGGATGTGCCGTTCGCGGCTCTCTATAGCTGGGATGCAGCCGCACGCGTCGGCCGACTCGAAGCCGTCACAGGCATCGCCGCCGGAGACGACGGCGCCCCGCTGCAGATCGATCCGACCAACCGTCTCGACTCCTGGCCGCTCGGGAGCGAAGCGGAAATTGTGCTCGCCGAGCCGCCGGCGGACGTCCAGCTTCCCGGCGGGCCGTGGCCTGAAGCGGTGAAACAGGCGGCGATCCTCAAGCTCGCCACGCGCGCCAACGAAACGTACGGCTATCTCGTTTGCGGGTTGAGCGCGCGGCGCAAGTTCGACGACGACTATCGCGATTTCGTGCGACTGGTCGGCGCCAATATTTCCGGTGCGCTCGCGGCTCAGCGCGCGCTCGAGGACGAGCGCCGACGCTCCGAGCAGCTCGCCGAGCTGGATCGCGCCAAGACCGCGTTCTTCAGCAACGTCAGCCACGAGTTCCGCACGCCGTTGACGCTGATGCTCGGGCCGCTCGACGACCTGCTGGCGAAGTCGGACAGCCTGCCTCAGGACGATCGCGCGCTGCTCGCAGTCACGCAGCGCAACGGCATGCGGTTGCTGCGACTCGTGAACACGCTGCTCGACTTCGCCCGCATCGAGGCGGGCCGCACGCAGGCGTCGTATCAACCGACCGATCTTTGCGCTTTGACGATCGACCTTGCGAGCAACTTCCGCTCGGCGTGCGAGCGGGCAGGCCTGCGCTTCGTGGTCGATTGCGCGCCGCTTCCCGAGCCCATCTACGTCGATCGCGAGATGTGGGAGAAGATCGTTCTCAACCTGCTGTCGAACGCCTTGAAGTTCACGTTCGAAGGCGAGATCGCCGTGCGCATCCGCGATGCCGGCGCTGGCGTCGAGATGGCCGTGAGCGATACCGGCATCGGCATTCCGCCGGACGAGCTGCCGCGGATGTTCGAGCGGTTCCATCGAGTGGAGAACGCGCGCGGCCGCAGCCACGAAGGCAGCGGCATCGGCCTGGCGCTCGTCAGCGAGCTCGTGAAGCTGCACGGCGGCTCGATTGCCGTCGACAGCGCGCTCGGCACGGGCACGATATTCAGCATCAGGATTCCGAAGGGCGCCGCGCACCTGCCGGCGGATCGTCTGCGCGTCTCCACCGCGCCGCCCGAGTCGACGACGGCGGGCGCGCACGCGTACGTCACGGAAGCGCTGGAATGGCTGCCCGCTGCACCCCAGCCAGCAGTGTCGCGGCGAGATCTGCCTACTGTCTTGCTCGCAGACGACAACGCCGATCTGCGGGAGTACGCGCGACGCTTGCTTGCCGAGCAATACGACGTGCAGGTCGTCGCCGACGGTCAGTCTGCGCTCGAAGCTGCGCAGGCGCTGCGGCCGGATCTCATCGTGTCCGACGTGATGATGCCGCGCCTCGACGGCTTCGGTCTGATCCGCGCACTGCGCGCGGACCCCGAGCTGCGCGCCATCCCGATCATTCTGCTATCGGCGCGTGCTGGCGAAGAGTCGCGCATCGAAGGTCTCGATCGCGGCGCAGACGATTACCTGGTCAAGCCGTTCAATGCGCGCGAGCTGCTGGTACGCGCCGGCACGCTGATCCGGTCGGCCGAGCTGCGTCGTCACGCCGAAGAGGCGCGCGCGCAGTTCGAGACGTTGCTCAATGAAGCGCCGCTCGGCGTCATGCTGGTGGACGAGGACTTCCACGTTGCCGCGGTCAATCCCATCGCCTTGCCGCTGATCGGCGAGAGCGACCTGATCGGTCGCGACTTCGATTCGATCGTTCACGCCGCGTGGTCGGGCGCGGACGCCGAAGAAATCGTGCGACGGTTCCGACACACGTTGCAGACCGGCGAGCCGCAGGTCGTGCCCGAGTTCATCGCGCGGCGCAAGGACCGGCAGGTGCTGGAGTACTACGAGTGGCAGGTCAGCCGCATCCCGCTGCCCGGCGGGCGGCGCGGCGTCGTGTGCTACTTCCGCGACATCTCCCGGTCCGTGCTGGCACGCCAGGCATTGCGTGAGGCCGACAGTCGCAAGGACGAATTCCTCGCCACGTTGTCGCACGAGCTGCGCAATCCGCTGGCGCCGCTGCGCAGCTCGCTGGAAATCGTGAAGCGGCTCGCGAGCGTGCCGCCGAACGCCTCGGCCGCGCTCGAGATCATGGACAGGCAGATGAGCCACCTGGTGCGGCTGGTCGACGATCTGCTGGAAGTCTCGCGCATCACGCGCGGCCAGGTGGAGCTGCGGCGCGAGCACGTGCGGCTCGATGCGGCGATCCACAGTGCGATCGAAACCAGCGAGCCGTTGGTCCGTGCGGGCAATCACCGCTTGATCGTGTCGTTCCCCGAGGAGCCGCTGCTGCTCGACGCCGATCCGGTGCGGCTCGCGCAGATCTTCGGCAACCTGCTCAACAACGCCGCCAAGTATTCGGAGAAGGGCGGGCAGATCGAGATTGCGGCGCGGCGCGACGGCGCAGACGCACTCGTCACGATTCGCGACAGCGGCGATGGCATCGCGCCGGAGCAGCTGCCGAAGCTGTTCGACATCTTCACGCGCGGCGAGCGCAGCGCACGGCGCAATCAGAGCGGTCTCGGCATCGGTCTCGCGCTCGTACGTCGACTCACCGAGATGCACGGCGGACGCGTGGAGGCCCTCAGCGAAGGGATCGGCAAGGGAAGCTCCTTCAGCGTTCGCCTGCCGCTCCACGCCAGCCAGGTCGCCGCGCCGAAGGCACGCAGGCGCGAGCATTCGAGCATCGACTCGCTGAGCGTGCTGGTGGTCGACGACAACAAGGACGCGGCCGAGAGTCTGGCGATGCTGTTGCGGACTGCCGGCGCCGAGGTTCACGTGGCGCACAACGGTCCAGCCGCACTCGAGCTGTTCGCAAGCCGCGAGCCGCATGTCGTGTTGCTGGACATCGGCATGCCCGACATGGATGGCTGCGAGGTCGCGCGTCGGCTGCGCGAGCTGGCGCCTGCCGAACGGGTCGCGCTCGTCGCGCTGACCGGTTGGGGGCAGGACGAAGACCGGCGGCGGGTGCGCGAGGCCGGCTTCGATCATCACCTCGTCAAACCGGTGGACTTGGCGTCGTTGCAGGCGCTGCTCGCCAAGTCGACTTGAGGCCGGGCCGACCTAGGGCTTGTTCGAGTCGCCGGCGCCGAGGGCGCGCTGCATGAAGACGCTGTCGACCCAGCGGCCGAGCTTGAAGCCGACCGAGACCAGGTTGCCGGCCGGCGTGAAGCCCATCCGACGATGCAACGCTATCGAGCCGGTGTTGTCGCTGTCGCCGATGACAGCGAGCATCTGTCGCCACGGACCGCGCTCGCACCGCGCGATGAGCTCGGCGAGCAGTGCGCTGCCGATGCCGCGCCCATTGAGTCCGTCCGCTACGTAGACGGAGTCTTCGACCGTGTAGCGATACGCCGGCCGCGTGCGATAAGAAGTCGCATAGCTGTAACCGACGACGCGTCCATCCAGCTCAGCGACGAGATACGGCAGGCCGAGCTGCAGTACGCTCGCGCGCCGCGACTTCATTTCATCGAGCGACGGCGGAACCTCTTCGAACGATGCGAGCCCGTGCAGGACATGCTCCGCATAAATGCTCGTGACTGCGCTCATGTCCGCGTCGCGTGCGTCGCGCACGAGAATCGCGGGACGCGACTGGGCGGAGGCCATGGATCAGTCCTTCGTCACCGCAGTGAGATTCATCGTCAGCAGCGCGCCTTGCTTCGGCAGGTCGCTGACGATGATGGCGGTGCGCGCGGGCAAGTGATTGCCGAAAGTCTCGCGATAGGCGCGGTTCATCTCCTCGAAGTCGGCGGCGTTCTTGAGAAACACGTTCACGTGCAGGACGTGGTCGAGGTCCGAGCCGACGCCTTCGAGCATCGAGCGGAACGAGCGCAGGACCTGGCGCGCCTGGCTGTACGCGTCCGGGCCGGCGAAAGTGCCGGTCGCGGGGTCGACGCCCGCGGTGCCGGAAATCGCGATGAACGAGCCCGCCTTCGCGATGTGACTGTACGGGCCGATCGGCTTCATGACGTTCGCCGGCGTGAACGTTTCGACCTTCATGAGACGTACTCCGCATCCAGCACAGTGCGGATTCTAGCGTATGCGGCCGCGAGCTCGCGCAGGACGACGCCGTCGGGCAACCCGCGCCGGTTCGCGATCTCCCGGTACGTCAGCCCTTCGACATGCAGCAACAGCAGCTCGCGCTGACGCTGTTGAAGCGCGAGCACGGCGGCCCGGATCGCGTTGCAAGCGGATGCAGAAGGAGCGGGGATTGCATCTTCGCTTCCATCGGTCCGGGACCGCCGTGCGCGCCCCTCCCATTCGGCCTCGACCTCCGCCGCGATGCGCATGACATGGCGGTGCGGATCGTCGAGCAGCGCGGCGTCGTTCGCAGCGCACAGGCGCCGGGAGACTTCCCGTGCAAGAACGTCGACGTTTGCGGCTGCCATCGGTCGGAGATCGAGTCCGCTGAGACCAGTTGTTGATTGCGTCGTCCTCGCCTGTGAATACGAGATTCGCGACGCGTGCGTCTCAGCGGATCAGCAGTGCAGCTCCCGGTAGAGCCACGTCCGGGCGAATTCCCAGCGTCGATATGCGGTGGCTCGCGGGATCCGCAGCACTTTGGCCGCTTCTGCAACCTCCAGCCCGACGAAGCAACGCAGCTTCACGAGCTCCGCAATCTGCGGGTGCTCGAGCGCCAGTTTCCCGACCGCCGCATCGATCAACAGCAGGCGCTCGTCATCTTCGGTGTCGATGGGAATGTCGATGTGCTCGATATCGACCCGCTGTTGATTGCCGCCGTGGCGCACGGTGCTGCGCTGGCGAGCGCGATCGATGAGGATGTGCCGCATCGCTTCGGCTGCGGCAGCGAGAAAGTGACCGCGACTTCGCCAGTCTGCCTTGTCGGAGCCGCCGAGGCGCAACCAGGCTTCGTGGACGAGAGCAGTGGGTTGCAGCGTGCTGCCGACCGGCATCCGCGCCATGTTGGCGGTCGCGATGCGGCGCAGTTCTTTGTAGACGGAAGGCAGCAGTGCAGCGATCTCGGCGTCCCGATCCGTGGGCAAACTCATGTGTCGTCCTGACGTGAGAAGGGTCGATCAGTTCGTCCGGCTGGCCGCGGCAGCGCTCCCGGGTCGCGTTTCTTCGATCAGCGCGTGCAGTTTGTCGGCTTGTCCCCGATCGGTATAGAAGCGCGCCACTCGCTCGCGCGCAGTCGCTTGCACGGCCGCGTCGGCATTCGTGTCGGAGCTGAGTATGCGATAGCTGTTCACCAGATACTGCTCCGCCTCGCGAACTCTGCCTTGACGATACAAGGCCTCGCCCAAACCGCTCATGGAACGTGCCACGCGCCACTCCGGCTCGTTGGCGCGCTTCGATCTTTGCATCGCGCCCATGAAGTTGGCCTCGGCATCCTTCGGCCGGTTCATGCGCAACAGGACGTCGCCGAGATAGTGCTCGGCCGCGGCCGTGTACGGATGGTCGGCGGTCAGGGATTTGTCGAAGTTTGCCAGCGCAGCTCGCAACTCCGATTCCGCGGCGGCATATTTCCCGTGCTCGATCAGTATCGCGGCGAGGGACGTCCGGTAGTAGGCCGTCCGCCAGTGATCCGGCCCTTCGCCCTTCAGCTGGATGGCGACGGCCTCCTGGGCATACGTTTCAGCTTCGTCCAGGCTGTGTTGGGCGAGCTTGATCGCGGCCAGGGAGTCGAGCACGTCCGCGACACGCGGACCCTGAGCGTTGTAGATGATGCGGTTGGCGTTCAGTGCTTGCTTCAGAACCACGGAAGCCTCGTCCAGGCGACCTTGGTAGCGCAGAACATCGCCCCACTGAGCCAGGGCATAACTGCGGTCGGGATGCAGTTCCTGCAGCGTAGCTTTGTAGATGTCCACTGCCTGGTGTGCGGTTGCCTCTGCTTCCACCAGGTTGTTCTGCCACATCAACGCGCTCGAGTCCTCCACGAGCAGCGCCGCCACCTCGACGTCGCGCGGACCCCGCAGATCTCGCACCAGCGCCAGGCTCTCGCCGAAGAACTTGCGCGCCGCGTCTGCCTTGCCCAGCTTGATCTGCACGCGACCGCGATTGGCGAGCATCCTTGCATACGTCATCGAGCGCTCCAGGTGCAGACGCTGCAGCATTTCTGCTGCTTCGACGAGCACCGTGTCCGAGCCCAACACGTCACGGTCCTCGCGCATCGAGACCGCAAGCTCGACCAGCACGTCTGCCGTCGCCTCGTCGCCGCCCTCCGCCTTGGTCATGTCCTTGCGAATGTGCGCAGCATCGTGGAGGAAGCTGATGGAGTTCTTGTATTCCAGGCGGCGCCGATACGCGCGCCCGATATTTTCCAGCAGACGTGCGCGAACCTCCGGATGCTCGTTCAGATCCTCACGCACGCGTTGACCGGCGCGCGCGAGCAGCTCTTCAGCAGTCTCGGGCTGCCCTCCGGCTCGTCCCGAGTAGCGGAACGGGTCGGCGCTGGAAAACGTCTCGAGCATGAACTCCGAGACCTTCTCGGCGCGGCTGCTGGCGAGTTGCGCGCGGTCGCGCTGCTCTGCAATCCGCTTGGCCTGGATGCTCGAGACCATCGCAAACACAGCCAGGAACACGATGAAAGCGGCACCTGCGGTCACGCCGAATGCGTGACGGCGAATGAACCGCTGCGAGTAGTAGAGCCAGTTGCCCTGGCGTGCCTGAACAGGCTCGCGCGTCAGGAAGCGGCGGACGTCCGACGCGAGCTGTTCGATCGAGTTGTAGCGATGCTGCGGCTCTTTGCGCAACGCGCGCATCACGATCGCGTCGATGTCGCCGACCAGTCGCTTCTGCAGCTTTTCCGCCGAGAGCCGGCGCGCGGCGGCGACCGCGAGAATCTCCGACTGACCCTCCAGCGGCCCGCTGTCGCGCGCGCGCTTGACGGCTGCGCTCGGCCGCAGCGGGTCGGTGATGCAGATCGAGCGTTCCAGCTCGAGCTGGCTCGCCGAAGCGGGCACCGTGTACGGGCGCAATCCCGTCAGCAACTCGTACAGCACGACACCGAGCGCGTAGACGTCGCTCGCGGTCGTGACCGGCTTGCCGAGAATCTGTTCCGGGCTGGCGTACTCCGGCGTCAGCAGCCGGTCGTTCATGCGCGTCAACGCCACCGCGGCTGCGGCTTCGCCGGCGTCGAGGAGCTTGGCAATGCCGAAGTCGAGCAGCTTCGGCGCGCCTTCTGCCGTCACGAGAATGTTCGCGGGCTTGAGGTCACGGTGCACGACCAGGTTCTGGTGTGCGTACTGAACAGCGCCGCAGATGTCGAGGAAGAGCTGCAGGCGCTCGCGCAGGCCGAGCTGCTGGCGATCGCAATAGCGATCGAGCGGCTCGCCGTGCACGTACTCCATCACGAGGTAGGGATTGCCTTCCTCGGTTTCGCCGCCGTCGATCAGGCGCGCGATGTTCGCGTGATTCAGGCTCGCGAGGATCTGGCGCTCGGCGCGGAAACGCAGGCCGAGCTCGCCCTGCATCGTGCCGCTGTCGACGATCTTGACCGCGACTTGTGCGGAGTACTGACGATCGGCGCGCTCGCCGAGATAGACCGTGCCGGTGCCGCCGTGACCGAGTACTGATACGAGCTTGTAGTTACCGACGACGCGGCCGATGAGTGCCTTGCGCCGGTCACGGGTCGTGGTGTCGAGAGCAGCGCCGAGTGCGAGTGTGAGCGGACCGGTGCGGCCGCCGCCGTTGTCGCACGCCAGGAGCTCGAGCAACTCGGTGCGCAGCTCGGCATCGTCGGCCGTCTCGATGTCGATGAACGCCCTGCGTTCGGCTCCGTTCAACTCCACGGCGCGGGAAAACAGCTGTTGCAGCCGTTCCCAGCGATCGTCGGAGCTCCTCCCTGTGCTATACGCGCTCATGACGCTTCGGGTTCGCGACTCCGCAGCGGGCGTATCTCTTTCAGCATCCATGCTTTGGCGAGACGGATCTCGCGATCGACCGTGGCCTCCGAGACCTTCAGTGTCTCGGAAAGCTCCTGGTAGGTCAGGCCGCCGAAGTAGTGCAGCTCGACCATTTCTGCGAGGCGCGGATTCTTGTCGGCGAGACGGTCGAGCGCCTCGTCGATTTCGAGCACGTCGATCTCACCCGCAGTCGCCGGGCCGAGGTCGAGCGCATCGAGCTCTTCGAGCGAGCCGGTCGTCGTGCCGCCGCGCTTCTCGCGCAGCCGGTTCTTGGCGTGGTCGACGAGGATGCGCCGCATCTGACGGGCAGCGACCGCGAAGAAGTGCGCCCGGTCCTGCCAGGACACGTTCATCTCGACCAGCTTGACGAACGCTTCGTGGACGACGGCGGTCGCCTGGAGCGTGTGGCCGGGCCGCTCCCGTTTCATGTAGCGGCGGGCGCGGTTACGCAACTCCTCATATATGAGAGGCGTTAACCGCTCCAGGGCATGGGTGTCTCCTGACTGCCACGCAGACAACAGCCTTGTCACTGCCTGGCGATCCGGGAGTGGTATGGCCGCTGCGATTGTGTTGCTCAGTGGACGGGTCTCCGAAACGGGGCCGTTATTGCCTGTAAGTGTACTTTCCGGCACGGGGCATTCTGCCACCGATGGCCTCCCACTCGCGCGGGATTCGGGCCGCAATCCCGGTACGACCATCCCTGAGCACCACCCTGTCAAAATCGGCCCGGGTCGGGGCTATCCCCTTTTTACAACTGAGAAATGTCCTGATTGCAGGAGATTTTGTCTTGTTGGGGGTCCACGTGTGACGGAAATCACATGACCATATCGCTTAAGCCTGTGAACCGGTTCGCAAAATGAGCCGGCAATTTAACTAATTCCTCCGGGAGGGGAGTTTCCACATGCGCAACATCAATAAGGGTTCCTGGGTCATTGCGGCGGCTGTTGGCGGCGTTCTATCGATGTCGGCCGTGGGCAAGGCGGTCGCCGACGATGGTTCGTCGACGAAGCGTCCGCAGCTCGCACTGGCCGACGATGGCTCCTCGACGAAGCGTCCGCAAATCGCGCTGGCCGACGATGGCTCCTCGACGAAGCGTCCGCAGCTCGCGCTGGCCGACGATGGCTCTTCGACGAAACGCCCGCAGCTCGCGCTGGCCGACGATGGCTCCTCGACGAAGCGCCCGCAGATCGTGCTGGCCGACGATGGTTCGTCGACGAAGCGTCCGCAGCGCAATTCGCTCTCGGCCTGACCCGGTATTTCCTGAAGGAGTTGGTCATGAAAAAGCACATTCTTGTCGGGACAAGCTTGCTGCTCACGCTCGGCACCGCCGTCGCCGGTACGTTCATGTACGGCCGCGGCTCGAGCGAAGCAAACGCGTACGCGCCGGCCACCAGCGTTGCGCTGGAGCAGCCGTCGGCGACCACCATCGAGATGTGGAAGGCGACTGCAGTTTCGTACGACTACGTCGCGCCGAAAGCACCGATCTGATTCGCCTCCCGACGTGCGACTGGCTGCCTTATGGCCAGTCGCAAAGTCGCGATTCTCGCGCGCGCCGCTCGCAGTTGTCGGCAGCTACCGACAGACCTGCGAACTGTGCGCTCAATCACAGGCGGTCTAGGGTTTGCCTCGGCCGCATCACACTTCGTTCGTTGACATATTTGCGGGCCGTATAGCACGCTAACCGCTGTTTTCTACGGGCAAACTCACCGAAAGGTGAGGACGCAAAGCCACCGGTCTACGGGAGCGTTTTCCTAGGACAGCGGGGTTGCCAGCGCGGCTTCTCGGCGCTGTCGGCCGCGCCGTTCAAGTCCGCGGTCGACGAACCAGATTGATGCCTCAGCTCACACATTGCAGTCCTCCTCTGCGCGCTTCGTTGCGAGCGCGTTCATTCATTGCCTGCCTGGCAATGTTCGGCGCACTGCTGCCGCTCGCGGCCGCGGCCGACATCGTCGGCCAACCCGCTCCCGACTTCGCGCTGCGCTCGATGAAAGGCTCGCCGGTGCGCCTGTCCGAGCACCTCGGCGAAGTCGTAGTGATCAACTTCTGGGCGACGTGGTGCGGACCGTGCCGCCAGGAAATGCCGCTGCTCGGCGAGCTCTACGGCAAGTACAAGCAAGCAGGCCTGGTCCTGCTCAGCGTCAATATCGACGAGAGCACCGAGCCGGCGATCGAGATGGCGCAGACGCTCAAGATTTCCTATCCCGTGCTGTTCGACACGCGCAAGGAAGTGAGCCGCGCCTACGACGTGGGCGCCATGCCGGTCACCGTGCTGGTGGATCGCGCCGGCGTCGTGCGCTACGTATCCGAAGGCTACAAGCCTGGCTATGAGAAGCGTTACATCGACAAGCTGCGCGAGCTGCTGAACGAATGAAGGAATCCGACACCATGCTTCGATCCCTGACCCTCTTCGTCATCGCGCTGTGCGCGAGCGCTGCGGTTCTGGCCCAGGACGCACCGGCGCCGCCGCAGGCCGACGTCGTGCTCGATTCGCCCGCAGCCGCTCCCGCCGGGGAATTCCAGAGCCTCGACCAGGAAGTGCAGGCGCTGAAGAAGGAAGTGCTGGACCTGAATCGCGAGCTGTTCGTGCTGGAGGAGGACCTGCTGTTCCCGGCCAACACGCAGGTCGCGGTGTTCATCTCGATGGACGTCGGCGAGTTCTTCGCGCTGGACTCGGTGACGCTCAAGGTCGACAACAAGGAAGTCGCCAACTACCTCTATACCGAGCGCGAGGCACAGGCGCTGCTCAAGGGCGGCGTGCATCGCGTGTACATCGGCAACCTCAAGGCGGGCGATCACGAGCTGCTCGCTCTGTTCACCGGCCAGGGCCCGCACGTGCGCGACTACCGTCGCGGCGCCACCATCAAGCTCACCAAGGGCGTCGGCGCGAAGTACGTCGAGTTGAAGATCAGCGACCGCGCCACGAAGGCGCAACCGGAATTCATCGTCAAGGAATGGGAGTGAGATGGTAGGGACGACCTCTCACTGGCTGCGCAAGGCAGGGCGGGGCGGCGTGCTCGCTGCTGTCGCCGGCGCGTTGGCGCTGGCGGCCGGGTCTGCCGCTGCGCGCAGCAAGCCGAAGGAAGAGAAGCCGCTGATCGGCACGCCGCAGGTCGTGCAGGATCTGCACTGGGGCGACGTCCTCTTCTATTTCTATCAGGGCGATTACATGCAGTCGCTGACGCGCCTCGGCGCCGCGCAGGACTTCAATCGTCTCACGCATCACACAGTCGAGTCGGAGCTGCTCAAGGGCGGCTTGTATCTCTCGCTGGGCGAGCACGAGGAAGCCGGCCGTATCTTCCGCACGCTGCTCAACGACAACGTGCCGCTCGACGTGCGCAATCGCGCCTGGTTCTACCTCGCGAAGGTCTGGTATCAGCGCGAGTACCTGCAGCAGTCCGCCGACGCGCTGGCTTCCATTCGCGGCGCGCTGCCCGGCGACCTGGAGCCCGAGCGCCATCTGCTGGAAGCGCAGGTGTACATGTACCTCGATCGCTACGACGACGCGATCCGCGCGCTCGAGCGCTGGCAGCCCGCCGGCGATGGCAAAGATGCCTGGTCAGCGTACGCCCGCTTCAACATCGGCGTCGCGTTGGTGCGCAAGGAGCGCCTGGACGACGCGGCGAAGCTGCTCGAAGCAGTCGGCCAGATCGAGCCGACGACCGAAGAGCTGGCCGCATTGCGTGACAAAGCGAATCTCGCGCTCGGCTACGCATGGCTCAAGGCCGGTCGCGCGAGCGACGCGAAGACAGTACTGCAACGCGTGCGCCTCGAAGGTCCGCAATCGAACAAGGCACTGCTCGGCGCCGGCTGGGCGGACTCCGCCGAGCAGCGGTACACGAAGGCGCTCGCGCCGTGGCTCGAGCTGCGCGGTCGGAACATGCTCGACGCAGCGGTGCAGGAGTCCTATCTGGCTGTGCCATACGCCTACGCGCAGCTCGATGCGACGAAACAGGCGGCCGATCAGTACATGTTCGCCGTCACTGCTTTCGATCAGGAGTCGCAGCGCATCGACCAGTCGATCGCTGCGATTCGCAGCGGCCAGCTTCTCGATGCGATCGTTGCCCACGACAAGGGCGACAAGGTCGGCTGGTACTGGCAGCTCGCCTCGCTCCCCGACGCGCCGGAGACACGGTATCTCTATCACCTGCTGGCGTCGCACGAGTTCCAGGAAGGCCTGAAGAATTATCGCGACCTGCTGCTCATGCAGCGCAATCTCGCGACGTGGTCGCTCAGCGTCACGGCATTCGAGGACATGGTCGACACGCGGCGCCGTGCCTACGCGCAGCGCATCCCGGTCCTGCAGGAGACGCTCGATACGGTCGATCTCGACGCGCTCGAGAATCACAAGAACGAGCTGGAATCGCGCCTCACGGGCGTCGAGCGCGACGAGGATGTCGCCGGGCTGGCCACCGGGCGCGAGCGCGAGCAGTGGGAGAAGATCGAGCGGATCGAGAAAGTGCTGGCGAGCGCCGATCAAAGCGATCCGCTGGTGCAGGAGATGCGCGAGAAGACGCGGCTGCTGCGTGGCCGCCTGTTGTGGGATTTCAACGCCGGCTACAAGGCGCGGTTGTGGCGCACGCGCAAGGAGCTGCGTGAGCTCGATGTGGCCTACAAAGAAGCGCGACGGCGCTGGGTGCTCGTCGAGCGCGCGCGTGAGGACTACCCGGCGCGCACCGAAGAGTTCGCCGGTCGCGTGGCGAACCTGCAGCCCCGTATCACTGCGCTGAGCGCGAAGCTCGCCGCGGCGGCGCAATCCCAGAATCAATATCTCGCTGCAGTTGCAGTCAAAGAGCTCGAATCGCAGAAGGAGCGCCTGGCTGCTTACTCGCTCCAGGCGCGCTATGCATTGGCGTCGATTTACGATCGTGCGTCGAGCGGGACTCCCAGCAAAGGAGGCGCACAGTGAGCACGCGCCATCCGCGGTCCCGCCAGCTGTTGATCGCAACGATCGCCTGCGTTGGTGCGTTCGGCGCCGCGTCGGTCGCGGCTGCCGAAAAGAAGCAGGCGCCGAAGCCGGTGCGCACCATCAAGGATCTGGAGAGCCGCGAGGTGCAGGTCTCGCCCGATCCGCCGACCGACGTGAAGCCGCAGCAGGCAATCGAGCAGTACCGACACTTCCTGGAGCTGCAGTCGAAGAACGAGAAGATGCGCACCGAGGCGATGCGCCGGCTCGGCGACCTGCAGGTCGAAGTCGACGAAGCCGCGCGTGCAGCCGGCGTGGACTCGGGCGTCGAGGGCCTGGAGCTGAAAGAAGCGATCCAGCTCTACGAAGGCTTGCTGAAGTCGCACCCCGACTATCCGCGCAACGACGCGGTGATGTATCAGCTCTCGCGCGCCCACGAAGCGCAGGCCAAGCCCGAGAGGGCGCTGGCCGTGCTCGACCAGCTCGTCGCGAAATATCCGCAGAGCCCGTGGTACACCGAAGCGCAGTTCCGTCGTGGTGAAATTCTGTTCAGCGCCGGCCGCTATCGCGAAGCGGAGGGCGCCTATGCCGCAGTCATCAAGCCCGGGTCGGGCGACTTCTACGAGCAGGGTCTGTACAAGCACGGCTGGTCGCTGTTCAAGCAGGGCCGCGGCGAAGAGAGCGTCGCTTCGTTCCTCAAGGTGCTCGACCGTGTCCTGATCCGCGACGGCAAGCTGCGCGAGCGCGACTCACTGACGCGTCCGGAGCGCGAGCTCAGCGAAGACACGCTGCGCGTCACGGCGATCACGTTCTCGGATCTCGACGGTCCGGAAACGCTCGACGCGCTGCTCAAGCAACGCGGCAGCGATCCGGTCTATGCGCACATGCTGTACGAGGGCCTCGGCAACCTCTACATCAGCAAGGAACGTTTCCAGGACGCGGCGCTGGCGTTCGAGGCGTGGGCGAAGCGTCGCCCGGACGACCGCTACGCGCCGTCGTTGCAGATGCGCACGATCGAGGCCTACCAGAAGGGCGGCTTCGCGTCGCTGGTGCTCGAAGGCAAGCAGGCGTTCGTGGAGCGCTACGCCTTCGGCTCGGCATTCTGGCAGTCGCGCACGATTGCGGATGCGCCTGAAGTCGCTGCGCAGTTGAAGACGACGCAGAAAGATCTCGCGGAGTACTACCACGCGAAAGCGCAGAAAGAGAAGAAGATCGAGGACTACACCGCCGCGGCGCGCTGGTATCGCGCGATGCTCGACTCGTTCCCGCAGGACCCCGAAGCTCCCGCGACACGCTATCTGCTGGGCGAAGTGCTGTTCGAGTCGCAACGCTTCGCGGAAGCTGCACGCGAGTACGAGCGCACGGCGTACGACTATCCGCTGCATGCCAAATCTTCCGCAGCAGGCTATGCGGCGTTGATCGCGTATCAGAAGCACGAGCCGTCGTTGTCCGGCGAGTCGAAGTCGCTGTGGCATCGGCAGTACATCGAGAGCTCGCTGATGTTCGCGACCAGCTTCCCGGAGCACCAGGACTCGGCGCGCGTCCTGACCAAGTCGGACGAAGAGCTGTTCGCGCTGAACGAGTTCGATCGCGTCATCGAAGTATCGAAGCAGATCCTGGAGCGCAATCCGCCGGTCGATCGCGGCTACCAGCGCACCGCTGCGACACTGCTGGCGCATTCGCTGTTCGATCGCCAGCGCTATGTCGAGGCCGAGGCCGCCTACGTTCGCGCGCAAACCTACCTCGCGGCGAACGATCCGGATCGGCCCGCGATCGAGGAGCGCATCGCGGCGTCGATCTACAAGCAGGCCGAAGCGAAGAAGACGGCGGGCGACACCACCGGCGCCGTCGACGATTTCCTGCGCGTCGCGCTGCTGGCGCCGAACTCCAGAGTGCGCGCGAACGCGGAATTCGACGCGGCCGGCATCCTGATCGTCAACAAGCAGTGGGATCGCGCAGCCGGGGTGCTCGAGAACTTCCGGCGCATGAATCCGAATCACGAGCTGGCGCCGGAAGTGACGCGCAATCTGGCCGTCGCCTATCTCGAATTGGGCCGCTCGACGCAGGCTGCCGCGGAGTTCGAACGCATTGCCGCTCGCGCGGAAGAAACGCCCGAGGTGCGACGCGCTTCGTTGTGGCAGGCAGCAGAGCTGTACGAGAAGTCCGCGTCGCCGACCAACGCCGCCCGGCTCTACGCGAGTTACGTGCAGCAGTATCCGTCGCCGCTCAACCCGGCCATGGAAGCGCGTCAGAAGCTTGCAGACATGGCGAAAGCGCAGAACGACTACAAGGCGCGCGCGCAGTGGAACGAAGACATCATTCGCGCCGACGCCATGGCCGGAGCAGCGCGCACGGATCGCAGCAAGTACCTCGCTGCGAAGGCGACGCTCGAGGGCGTCGAACCGCAAGCCGCGATGTTCACTGCGATCAAGCTGGTCGCGCCGCTCGACAAGTCGCTCAAGTCGAAGCGCACGCAGATGGAGAAGGTGCTGACTGCCTATGGCAAGGCGCTGGACTATGGGGTCGCCGAAGTCACTACTGCCGCGACGTTCGGCATGGCCGAGCTGTATCGCCAGCTCGGGGCCGATCTGATGACTTCCGAGCGGCCGAAAGGCCTCGATGCCGAAGCGAAGGAACAGTACGACGTGCTGCTCGAGGAACAGGCCTTCCCGTTCGAGGAGAAGGCGATCGAGCTGCACGAGACCAATGCGCAACGCACCGGCGACGGCGTCTACGACGAGTGGGTGCAGCGCAGCTTCGATGTACTCGCGAAGCTCAAGCCGGCGCGCTATGCCAAGGCGGAAAAGAGTGAAGACTATGTGCCGACGTTACGCTGAAGCAGGGCTCGCAAGCGTCGTCGCGCTGCTGATGTTGGCGGCGTGCGGGTCTTCGCCGCCGGCACCGGAAGCTCCTGCGAAACAGGAAGTGCCGGCGGATGCAGCGGCTGCCGCGGGTACGACAGCGCCGATCGAGCAGCCATTGCCGCCAGAGGCCGTGCAGAGGTTCGATCAGGCCGTAGCGCGCATGAGCGGCGATGCAGCGACCGCGGAACGCGAATTCCGGGCGCTCGCGGAGACCTACCCCACGTATTCCGGACCGCTGCTGAATCTCGCCATCCTGCAAGTGAAGGCCGGTCGCTTCGCGGACGCGGAGCAATCGCTGCGCGCCGCGGTCGATCGAAACGGCAACAACGCCCCGGCGTTCAACCAGCTCGGGATCGTGTATCGCAAGCTCGGCCGCTTCAAAGAGGCCGACGTTGCGTATCAGCGCGCAGTGGAGCTCGATCCGAACTATGCGATCGCCTGGCTCAATCTCGGCGTGCTATGCGATCTCTACTTGCAGCAGCCACAGCGCGCGCTCGAAGCCTACGAGCGTTATCTCACGCTCGCGGGTGCGCCGGACGAGAAGGTCAGCAGTTGGGTGACCGAGCTCAAGAAGCGCCTCGGCAGCGAGCCGCGCTCAGCGAGGGCCGAATGATGTTCAAGCCGATCAAGCGAGCACTGCCGGCGTTGCTGCTGGTGACTGCGACGGCATTCGCTGCCGAGCCTGCAGCTCAGCAGGCGCCCCCTGCCGCGACAGCGCCGAAACCGAGCACCGATGCTTCGCCTGCGGTCGACACGTCTGCGGCGCCGGCCGTCGACACTTCCAAGCCCGCTGCTGCACCAGCACGGCGCGCGCAGGCCGATCGCCTCGATCTCGATACGACGATCGTCACCGGCAACCGCGAGCTGCCGAAGGTCCTGTACATCGTGCCGTGGAAGAAGGCCGATCTCGGCGACCTGCCGGCGCAGCCCTTCAATACGCTGCTCGACGAAGTTCTGACGCCGGTCGATCGTGACGTTTTTCGTCGCGAAGTGACGTACTACGGGGTGGTATCGGCGGGCGGCGCTGCAGCCCCTGCAGCACCTGCGCCGCCAGCTGGCGGCGATGAGAAGTAGGTCGCAGCTTGCAGTTTTACCTAATGACACTCTGAATCATCGGATTTCACCTACACCCGACGCGCGCTAGCGCGCGCAACTCGGCACGGCACTGCAGAGGAGACTACGTCGATGGAGTTCTATCATTTCGTTGTCAACTTCTTTCGCGACGGAGGTTTCTTCCTCTATCCGCTGGCGGCGATCTTCGTCGTCGGCGTGGCGATCGCGATCGAGCGCTTCATCTACCTGAGCGTCGAGACCACGAGCAACCGCCGCCTGTGGGGCCAGGTGGTGCCGCTGATCAACGCCGGTAACTTCAAGCAGGTGGTCGCGGTCACCTCGAAGTCGAGGGCGGCGATTGCCACGGTGCTGAACTACGGCATCGCGCGGCTCGCGAGCGCGCGTCGTCGCGACGACGTCGAGAAGGCGATGGACGAGAGCCTGCTGGAGATCATCCCGCGCATGGAGAAGCGCACGCACTATCTCTCGGCGCTCGCCAACATCGGCATGCTCACCGGCCTGCTCGGCACGGTCATCGGCCTGATCTCGGCGTTCGCCTCGATCGCGCAGGCGAACCCGGCGGAGAAGGCCAGCCTGCTGGCAGCCAGCATCTCGGTCGCCATGAACAACACCGCGTCAGGCCTGCTGTGTGCGATCACGCTGCTGCTGGCGCACATGTTCCTGGAAGCGAAGACCACCAAGCTGATCGACAGCCTGGAGATCGCCGCGGTCAAGTTCCTGAACTCGGTCGTCGAGCGTCGCCAGGACGTGGACGCGGGTGACGAGCACCCGGCGCCGCGCGGTCGCACCGCTCACGGCATCGCGTAACCCGCACCGCACGCAGGAGCTAGGCAATGGCTCAGTCCAAGGTCGCGCGGCGGGTGTCGCGCAATCATGCGCGTTACCGCGGGCGCCATGAGATCAACGTCGTGCCGATGATCGACATGATGATCATCCTGGTGTTCTTCCTGATCTTCACCGCGGTCTTCACCAAGACGAACATTCTCGAGCTCAACCTGCCCGGCGCGGACAGTGCCGTGCCCGATCTGCCGGAAGGGTTGAATCTCGAGGTGATCGTCCGCGCGGACAAGATCGAAGTCGCCGATCGCGGCACCGGCTTGCTGAAGAGCCTGCCGTCGCAGCAGGGCGCCTACGACCTCAAGGGCCTGCAGGAATACCTGACGCTGGTGAAGTCCAAGTACAACTCCAAGACGGACGCGACGATCCTGCTCGAGCAGGACATCGCGTACGACACGCTCGTCAAGGTGATGGACACGGTGCGCGTGTTCCCGGTCCCCGGATCGAAGTGGGACGTCGCCGAGCTGTTCCCGGATGTCTCGGTGGGAGACGCGCCGACATGACGCCTTATCGCATCAAACGCCATCGCAAGCGCGGCAACAAGGCCGAGGGCGCCAACCACATGACGCTGGTGCCGTTCATCGACATGCTGACGATCCTGGTGGTGTTCCTGCTCGTGCACACCTCCGACGTCGACGTGCTGCCGAACACCAAGAACATCTCGATCCCCGAGTCGATCTCGGACAAGAAGCCGCGGCCGACGGTCGTGGTGATGATCACCAAGGAAGATCTGCTGGTGGACGGGCGCTCGATCGCGACGCTGGCGCAGATCGAAGCTTCGCCGGACGCGGTGATCGCGCCGCTCAAGGCCGTGCTGCAGAGCCAGGCCGACAAAGTGCTGGCCGGCGCGGCGAAAGAGGAGATCAAGGATCGCGAGGTGACGATCCTCGGCGACCGCAACACACCGTACAAAGTGCTGCGCAAGGTCATGGCGACCGCGACCGATGCCGAGTACGGCAAGGTGTCGCTCGCCGTCATCGAGCGTGAGACCGGCGGCGCGGCTCCGGCCACTGCGCGCACGGCGTCGCTGATCAACTAACGGGCACGACACCGCCATGGTACTTGCTCCTTACTATCGCCTGTACGACCTGCCCTGGTCGCCGACCGAGGAAGTCGAGCGGCGCTTCCGCAAGGTCGTGCGGAACGCCTTCATCGTCTTCGCGATCTTCGCGATCCTGATCCCGCTGCTGCCGGTACGCGAGCGCGACCTGGCGAAGGCGCCGGACATTCCCGACCGCATCGTCAAGCTGGTGCTCGAGAAAAAGATTCCGCCGCCCCCGCCGCCGCCGAAGATCGAAGAGAAGAAGCCGGAGCCGGAGAAGAAGGTCGAGGCGCCGAAGCCGCCGCCGCCGAAACCGGATGCGCGCGAGCGTGCGCAGAACGCCGGCCTGCTGAAGCTGCAGGACCAGCTCGCGGACCTGCGCGACAACGCGATTCTCGACAAGGCGGCGCAGACCAAGAATCTCACCGGCAAGATCGGCGAGGAGACGCGCTCGGAGCGCTCGCTGATCACGTCGAAGGTCGGCACGAGCAGCGGCGGTATCAACACCGCGAGCCTGAGCCGCGGTTACGGTGGCGGCGCCGGCTCGCTCACCGGTCACAACACCACGCAGGTTTCGTCCTCGACGCTCGCCGCGCAAGGGACCAACAAGGTCGAGCGCGGCGCCGGCAGCGGCAAGGCAACGCGCAGCGAGGAAGAGATCGCGCTCGTCTTCGACAAAAACAAGGGTGCTATCTATGCGCTCTACACTCGTGCCCTGCGCGACAAGCCCGACCTCCAGGGCAAGCTCGTGCTGGAGCTGACGATCGCGTCCGACGGCTCGGTCTCACGCTGCGAAGTCGTGTCGAGCGAGCTCAACGATCCGGAGCTCGAGCGCAAGCTCGTCGCCCGCATCAAGCTGTTCCGCTTCGAGGCCAAGGACGTCGGCACGATCACCGTGACGAAGCCGATCGACTTCTTCCCCGCATAGGATTTCCTGCAGGTCGGGCTGCAGCCCGACAATCCGTGCGCGGCTCAGAGTCTTTCGTGACCCACGTCACACGCGCCTGCCTTTCGTCCGCGCGGGCGCACCGCCCGCCGCCGGGCGCTTGCCATTCCGGGGCGCTGCGCTGATGATCCGCAGCCAATGAACCTCGACTCCGAAATCCGCCATTTCGAAGAGATGTCCTCGCTGGAGAAGGCGCGGCTGCTGGCGCACTTCATGTACGAGATGACGCTCGAAGCGCGCAATTTCTACGGCGCTGGCGGCGACCAGGCGACGATCGATCCGCACAAGATGCGTTTCATCAACGAGGTGCAGCATCGCGTGACGCGCTTCATCGAGCAGATCCTGATCGACGATCCGGCGCGCCCTTCCGACGAGGTGCTGCTGCGGCTGCTGCTTGCGCCGCGCGCGGAAAAGGCCATCGAAGGCCTGGTGCACTCCGCCTACACGCGCACGATCCAGGCGATCAGCTAGCCTCGACGCGGCGCTCTTCCGCCTGCGTCGGTTCCGTATCCGACTCGAACAACTGCTCCAGCTCGCGCGCTGCCTGCTGCGCCGACTGGATCAGCTTCTGCTCGTCGTCGCGGATCTCGCGCTGGACCTGCAGTTGCTTCTTGTCGTGCGCGTCGAAGCGGCGAATGCTCTCGACGGCTTCCGTACGCGCCATGCCGAGCGCTTCCAGCGTGTGTTGCGCGAGGTCGAGGCTCGACAGGTAGGTCTCGCGGATCAGATAGCGCACACCGATATCCAGCAGTCGCAACGCGTGTTGCCGGTTGCGCGCCCGCGCCATGATTCTGAGATTGGGGAAATGCCGTCGCACCAGCTCGGCGGTGCGTACCGATGCGTCGATATCGTCGATCGTGAGCACGAACACCTCCGCGCGTGCCGCACCTGCAGCCTGCAGCACTTCCAGGCGCGAGGCGTCGCCGTAGTACACCTTGTTGCCGAAGCGGCGCACGAAGTCGACCTGCGCGACGCTCTTCTCGAGCGCCGTGAACGTGATGCGGCGCATGCGCAGGACGCGGCCGACGATCTGTCCCATGCGACCGAAGCCGGCAACGATCACGCGGCTGTCCTGACTCTCGACCCGATCGAACTCGCGCTGCTCCGGTTTCGCGAGCCGCGGCTCGAGCACGTTCGTATTCAGCGACATCAGCAGCGGGCTCACGATCATCGAGATTGTGACGACGATCACCAGCGTCTCGGCGAGCGTCGGATCCATCACGCGATGAGCCACGGCCAGCGAGAACAGCACGAAGCCGAACTCGCCCGCCTGCGGTAGCGCGAAAGCCATGCCCCGTGCGCTGTCGGGCGAGTGTCCTGTGAAGCGTGCCAATGAGTACAACAGCGCGAACTTCACCGCGATCAGGCCCGCCACCAGCAGCGCGATGCGCCCCGGTTGCTCGAGCAACAGCCCGAGATTGGCCGACAGACCGACCGACATGAAGAACAGGCCGAGCAGCAGGCCCTTGAACGGCTCGATGTCGGCTTCCAGCTCGTGGCGATACTCGCTGTCGGCGAGGAGTAGGCCGGCGACGAAGGCGCCGAGCGCCATCGACAGGCCGACGGCATTGACCAGCAATGCCGTGCCGAGCACGACGAACAGCGCGGCAGCGGTGAATGCTTCACTGACCTTCGTCTCGGCCACTATGCGCAGAACGGGACGCAGCACGTAGCGGCCGCCGAAAACCAGCGCGGCGAGCACGGCGAGCCCTTTGGCACCGCTCAACAGCGTCTGGGTGAGAGTCTGCTGCTCGCCGCCGAGCAGCGGCAGGATCGCGAGCATCGGCATCACGGCGATATCCTGAAACAGCAGGACGCCGAAGCTGGAGCGGCCGTAATGTGTGTTGAGTTGCTGGCGCTCTGCCAGCAATTGCAGTACGAGCGGAGTCGAAGACAGCGACAACGCGAACGCAGTCACGAGCGCCGCGTTTGCCGGCAGGCCCAGCCCGAAAGCGATCAGCGCGAACACGGCCGTCGTGATCGACACCTGCGCAAGCCCGAGCCCGAAGACGGCCTTGCGCATGGCGCGCAGGCGCGAGGGCTGCAATTCCAGGCCGATCACGAACAGCAACAGCACGACGCCGAACTCGGCGATGTGCATCACGCCCTCGGTGTCCTGGACGATGCGCCGTCCCCAGGCGCCGATCACGACGCCGGCCGCGAGGTAGCCGAGAATCGAGCTGAGACGCAGCCGCCGGAACAACGGGATCGCGAGCACCGTGGCGCCGAGAAACACTGCAATTTGGGCGATGAGAGACATGGACCCGACACCTGCGTCGCTGGGGTTGTTTGCTCCATCTTAGCAATCGTTCTGCTAGACTCGCGCGCACTCTCGCGCAGCCCCGCCCATGCCTCGCTCCGACATTTCCTTTCCGCTCAAAGACGCCGAGCTGCGCGAAGACGTGCACATGCTCGGCGCGCTGGTCGGCGAGGTGATTCGCGAGCAGGGCGGCGATGCATTGTTCGAAGCTGTCGAACAGGATCGGCAGGCGGCGATCGCACGCCGCGATGGCAGCGCCGAGGGCGCGCGCGAGCTCGCGAGTCGTACGCGTGACGTTCCCGCTGCGCAAGCTCGCGACCTCGTACGCGCGTTCTCGCTATGGTTCGAAATGGTCAACATGGCGGAGAAGGTGCATCGCATCCGCCGCCGCCGCCAGTATCTGAACGAAGGCACGACGCAGCCGGGCGGCATCGTCGAAGCCGTCACGCGCCTCAAGGCGCAAGGGCTCGGGCTCGAAGAGATCCGCCGGCTGATGGTGGAGATCTGGATCGAGCCGGTGTTCACCGCGCATCCGACCGAGTCGACGCGGCGCACGATTCTGCGCAAGCAGCAGAAGATCGCGCAGCTGCTGCTCGGCCGCCTCGGCCTGTCGCGCACGGCGGCTGAAACGCGGCAGATCTGGGATCGGATTCGCAGCGAGATCACCGGAAGCTGGCAGACGGCGGAGAACTCGCGCGAGCGACTCACTGTCGCCGACGAGCGCGAGCACGTGCTGTTCTTCATCGCCGAAATCCTGTTTCAGATCGTGCCGATCTTCTACGAGGAGATCGAAACGGCGCTGGAGCAGGCGTACGGCGCGGAGGTGCGCGAGCGCGAGCTGCCCGAGATCCTGCGCTTCGGCTCGTGGGTCGGCGGCGACATGGACGGCAACCCGGACGTGAACGCAAAGACGATCCGCGAGACGTGTGCCCGTCACCAGCAGATCATCGTCAATCGCTACTTCATCGAGTGCCAGGGCCTCGCTGAGACGCTGTCACAAAGCGCGGCACGCGTCGGCATCTCGCCGGCGCTGCAAAAGCGCATCGAGCAGTACATGACATTGCTGCCCGGCGCAGCGACGTTGTCGCCGGCACGGCACGATCGCATGCCGTATCGCGTCTTCCTCGGGCAGGTCATGGAGCGGCTGCGCGCGACCTACGATTCGCGCGCCAATCACTACGATTCCGCGAACGAATTCCTCGGCGACCTGAACCTGATTGCCGACAGCTTGCGCGACAACAAGGGCGAGCACGCCGGACTGTTCCAGGTGCGCCGGCTCATTCGCCGCGTGCGGACTTTCGGATTTCATCTCGCGACGCTCGACATCCGTCAGAACGCCGACGCTCATCGCAGCGTCATCGCCAAGGGATTGGGCGATTCGCAGTGGTCCTCGCGCGGCAGCGACGAGCGCACAGCACGCCTGCGGGAAGCGCTGGAGCGCGACGAAGCGCCCAGTTGCGTGCTCGATCCGACGGGCAAGCGCAGCCTGTGGGTGTTCGAAGCGCTGACGCATTGCCGTCATCGTTACGGCACCGACGCGATCGGGCCGTACGTGGTCAGTGCCGCGCGCGGCGTCGACGACATGCTTTCGGTGCTGCTGCTGTCGCGCTGGGCCGATACGACGGACAGCCGCTCCGGCGACGTGCCGACCGACGTCGCGCCGCTGTTCGAATCCGCGGCGGCGCTGCGTACGTGCGGCGAGATGATGACGCAGGTCTTCGACGAGCCGGCCTATCGCAAGCACCTGATCGGTCGTGCCAACCACCAGTACGTGATGATCGGCTACTCCGCGAGCAACAAGGAAAGCGGCATCGTCATGTCGCGGTGGCTGCTCCGCAAAGCGCAGGAGGCGCTGTTTGCCGCGGCCGATGCTGCCGGCATCGATCTGACGCTGTTCCATGGGCAGGGCGATGGCGGCTTTCGTGGCGGCGGCCGCACCGAAGTGCTGGTCCGCAGCGGACCTGACAGCGCGCGCCGCGGGCGCCTGCGCCTCACCGAGCAAGGCGAGCTCATCAATGAAAAATACGGCTTGCGCCCGATCTCCCTGCGGATCTTCGAGCAGGGTTTCAACGCATTGGCGCTGTCGCGCGCCGGCGTGATTCCGCCGGAGCACTTCGATCCGCAGTGGCGCGACGCGATGGATTTGCTGGGCGACGAAGCCGCGCGCGTCTATCGCGCAACCGTGTACGAGGACGCCGAGTTCGGCGACTTCTTCCGCCAGGTCGCGCCGCTCGACGTCATCGAGCGCATGCAGATCGGCTCGCGGCCCACTTCGCGCGTCGAGCGCAGCGGCATCGAAGCGTTGCGCTCGATCCCATGGGCGCACGCCTGGTCGCAGTGTCGTTACATGATTCCGGGTTGGTACGGGGCAGGCAGCGCGCTGGCCCTGGCGGGCAAGCAGCTCGGCGAGCCCTTGCTTCGCGAAATGTGCAGCGGCTGGTTCTTCTTCTCGAACCTCATCGAGGACATCGAGCTGGCGCTGGCTCGGGCGGATCTGGAGATTGCTGCTGTCTACGACAGCCTGGTCGACGACAAGCACCGGCGCTTTGTCGAGCTGCTGCGCGCCGAATATGAACGCACGCGAGAGGAAGTGCTCAAGGTGCGCGGTGGCGAGCGCCTACTGGACGGCGAACCGACCGTGCAGCGCTCGATTATGTTACGCAACCCGTACATCGATCCGATGCATCTCGTGCAAGTGGATCTGTTGCGGCGCTGGCGTGCCGGCGGCAGGAACGACAGGGAACTGTTCAACGCGCTCGTTGCGACGGTCGGCGGGATTTCGGCGGCGCTGCAGGGCGCTTAGCCGGTCTTCGCTTCGGCGAGATGCGGCAGCAGCCAGTTCACGATCGACTCGTGACCGACTTCCTTCGGACCGCAGAACAGCTCGGGCTGATCGCGCAGCAGGCGATAGGCGAACGCCACTGCATCGGTCGCATAGCGGCGCCGTGATTCCGGCAGCCGGAACCACTCCTCCAGGACGCGTGCCTGGATTTCGACCAGTGACTTCAGGTCAACGCTCGTCATGCCCTCTCCGCGAGCGCGCGGAACATAGCAGCGTCAAAATCGCTGTGCATCCGTTTTTTTAGCAGGAGGCAACCGCAATCGCGTGCGCACTGTCGCGTAGGAGGACGCGCGCAACGAATCGCGCCCGACAAACAGATAGATAGCTTGTGCTATCGAAACCAAAACGTGCGCACACACGCCCCGCTCCACGAGTTGCTGCGCGAGCGTTTAAGAAATTTCGGCAAATTCGTGCGCAGTGCAGGCGCATGTCGCGCGCTGCGGCCTTCACGTTTCTTGTCAGCGCAGGCAGCCGATCAGCGACGCGCGATCCTTGATCGTCTTCAGGCACACGGTAGTCATGCTGCGCTGGACGCCGGGCATGCGAGAGATTTCCGCGCGCAGGATCTGGTCGAGATCGGCGATGCCGGGCACCAGCACGTGCAGGAGGTAGTCGCCTTCGCCGGCGGTCGTGAAGCACTGGAGCACCGAGCGGTGACGGATGACCGCCGCTTCGAACTCCGCGTGCTTCACGGGATTGATCGTCGCGTGAATGAACGCGTGGATTTCGAGCCCGAGCTGGCTCGGGTCCAGCTCGGTGCGATAGCCCTTGATGACGCCACGTTGCTCGAGGTCGCGCACGCGCGCCCAGCACGGGGTTTTCGACAGCGCGACCTTGTCGGCCAGCTCTGCGTAGGACAAACGGGCGTCCTCTTCGAGCACTCGCAGAATGGCGATTTCAGTACGGTCCAGCATGAGAACGTCCGTTCGCAGAAACGACGATTCGTAGAACTAACGTTTTTCGACGCTGCAGGCAAGCGCCGTAATGCCGAACAATGTCCCGCGGCCCGAATCCGAGAATCGGCCCATGGACCTGGTGCAACCGCGCAGCCCACGCGATCTGGGCGCAGTGCGCAGCTGGGACGCGAGCGATCCGCTGCGCGCATTTCGCGAGCGCTTCGACCTCCCGCCGAACGTCGTCTATCTCGATGGCAATTCGCTGGGCGCGCTGCCGCGTGCGACCAAGCAGCGCATCGCGCACGTCGTCGCCGCAGAGTGGGGGACGGGGCTGATCCGGAGCTGGAACGACTGCAACTGGATCGGCGCGCCGCGGCGCGTCGGCGACAAGATCGCCCGGCTGATCGGCGCTGCACCCGGCGAGGTGATCGTGGCCGATTCCACCTCCGCGAACCTGTTCAAGCTCATCAGCGTGGCGCTCGCCGCGCGACCGGGACGCCGCGAGGTTCTGTCGGAGCCCGGTAACTTCCCGAGCGATCTGTACGTGATCGACGGTGCGCTGCGTGCCATGCAGGACCGGAGCCTGCGGCTCGAGCCTGCGCAAAAGCTGATCGACTGCATCAGCGAGGATACGGCGCTCGTCGTGCTGACTCACGTTCACTACAAGAGCGCCGCGATGCACGACATGCGGGCGATCACCGCACGCGCCCACGAGCAAGGCGCGCTGGTGTTGTGGGATCTGAGTCACAGCGTCGGTGCGTTGCAGATCGATCTGACCGGCTGCGACGCCGATTTCGCCGTCGGCTGCGGCTACAAATATCTGAACGGCGGCCCGGGCGCGCCGGCGTTCCTGTTCGTAGCGCAGCGTCACCAGTCGAGCAGCCTGTCGCCGCTGAGCGGCTGGATGGGCCACGACCGGCCGTTCGATTTCAGCGACCGCTACGTGCCCGCCATGGGCATCGAGCGTTTCCTGTGCGGCACGCCGCCGATCCTTGGGGTGCTGAGCCTGGAGTGCGGCGTCGACCTGCTGCTCGAAGCGGGCACGCCGGCGCTGCAAGCGAAGTCGCAGCGGCTGTGCCAGCTCTTCATCACGTTGGTGGAAGAGATGTGCGGCGGGCAGCTGCGGCTGCTGAGCCCGACCGACTCGCGCCAGCGCGGCAGCCATCTCGCGTACGCGCATCCGAATGGCTATGCAGTGATGCGTGCACTGATCGATCGCGGCGTGATCGGCGATTTCCGCGCGCCGGACATCCTCCGTTTCGGCTTCGCGCCGCTGTACACCTGCTACGAAGACGTGTGGCAGGCGGTGGTCACGCTGCGCGACGTGCTGCAGACGCAGTGCTGGTCCGAACCTCGATATGCCGTGCGAGCTGCCGTGACATGAACGCCCACTACTCAGCCGCCTCGTTCGGCGACGCTTACACGGCGCACATCGATACTTTCGCGCGCGAGCGCCTGCCGCCGCGCGAGCAGTGGCCGGAATTCCGCTTCGACCTGCCGGAGCTGCACTATCCGCCGCGGTTGAATTGCGCCTCCGTGCTGCTCGACGAGGCAATTCTCGAAGGCCACGGCGCGCGGACCGCGCTCTATTCGTCGAGCGCCAACTGGAGCTACTTCGAGCTGCTCGAATGCGCCAATCGCATCGCGAACGTCCTGGTGCACGACCTCGGCGTCGTGCCGGGCAATCGGGTGCTGCTGCGCGGGGCGAACTCGCCGACGCTGGTCGCGAGCTGGCTCGCCGTGATGAAGGTGGGCGCGATTGCCGTCACCACCATGCCGATGCTGCGGGCCAAAGAGCTGTGCGTCATGGCCGAGCGCGCGCACATCGATCACGCCATTTGCGAAGCGCGCCTCGTCGCTGAGGTGCATGAAGCGGCACGAGCGACCGGCCGCTTGTCGCGCATCACCACCTACGGTGACGGTGCGCTGGAAAAGCTGATGGCGCAGAGGACCGACGAGTTCAAGAACATCGCGACGGCGTCCGACGACGTCTGCCTGCTCGCGTTCACGTCCGGTACGACCGGCAATCCGAAGGCGACGATGCACTTCCATCGCGACGTGCTCGTCATGCGCGATGTCGTCGGCCGGCACCTGCTGGAAACGAGCCCCGACGACATCTATACGGGCAGCCCGCCGCTGGGCTTCACGTTCGGCCTCGGCGCGCTGCTGGTGTTTCCGCTCGGCGGCCGCGGCGCGGTGGCACTCGTCGAGCAACCGACGCCGGACAACCTGCTCGACGCGATCGCGCGTTTCAAAGCAACTGCCTTGTTTACCGCGCCGACTGCTTACCGTGCGCTCGTGTCGCAGGTCGGCGGCCGCGACATATCGAGCCTGCGACGCTGCATCTCGGCCGGCGAAGCGCTGCCGAAGGCCACGTCTGACGCCTGGTACGGCGCCACTGGCCTGCGCATCATCGATGGCATCGGCGCGACCGAGATGATCCACATCTTCATCTCCGCGAAGGGCGACGATATCCGCCCGGGCGCAACCGGCAAGCCGCTGCCCGGCTACCAGGCTTGCGTGCTCGACGACCGGGGTCGCCCGCTGTCGCGGCCGAATGCAGGGCGCCTGGCGGTCAAAGGTCCGAGCGGGTGCCGCTACCTCGACGATCCCCGTCAGCTCGAGTACGTGCAGAATGGCTGGAACGTCACGGGCGATCGTTACTACATCGACGAGGACGGCTACTTCTGGTTCCAGGCGCGCGCCGACGACATGATCATCTCGGGCGGCTACAACATCGCCGGGCCGGAAGTGGAGGCCACGTTGCTTTTACATCCGGCTGTGAGGGAATGCGCCGTGGTCGGTGCACGCGACGAGCAACGCGGTCAGATCGTCAAGGCTTACGTCGTGATTAACGCAGGACAAGTCGCCGGCGATGCGCTCGCACACGAGCTGCAGGAGCACGTCAAGCGCACGATTGCTCCTTACAAGTATCCGCGTGCGGTGGAATTCGTACCGGAGTTGCCAAAAACGCCCACGGGGAAGCTGCAGCGTTACGTGCTACGTCAGCGCGACAATCCTTCTTCCTGACTCTTCTTGCACCTTCTCATCCTATCCAACCGCGATGCGTTGCGGCAGAATCGGCGCTCCCTACGGATTGCCGGCGCTGTGCGCCAGTTGGATCTCCCCGTGAGCAGAATGCAGCAGAGGTCGCGCACGCGGCCGATACCCAAGTCGTCTTGTCCCTGGCTCAAGCTGCCGCGCAGCGGCTCGGGTCTGAATGTCGAGGACTTCCTGACGTTTCGCATGAACCGTCTGTCGAACGCGCTGCGCACGAACCTGACCAAGGCGTACCTGGAAGAATTCGAGCTCAGCCTGCCCGAGTGGCGGCTGCTCGCGCTGGTGGCGCGCTTCTCGCCGTTGCGGTTTTCGGAAGTCACCGCACGCAGCGGCATGGACAAGGGACAGGTCAGCCGCACGTTGCGCGTGATGGCGAAGCGCGGCCTGACGAGGATGAAAGTGATCCGCGATCGCGGCTCGCGTTCGGCTGAAGCGCTGGCGGCACCGGTGATGGTGTCGATCACGGCGAAGGGGCGGGCGCTGTATCGCGCGGTGCTGCCCGTCGCACGCAAGCGCCAGGCAGAAGTCCTCATGACGCTGACCGAAGCCGATCGCTACGCGCTCTACGCAACGCTCGACAAGCTTTTCCAGACTGTGGGACGCGGCGCGGCGGACGAAGACGGCGAATAGATCTCCCATGAAGGCCCTGGATCTCACACAAGGGCCGATCACACGAACGCTGATCGCCTTCACGCTGCCGACACTCGGCAGCAACGTCCTGCAGTCGTTGAACGCATCCGTCAACGCCGTCTGGGTCGGTCATTTCCTGGGTGAAGCCCCGCTTACGGCTGCCACCAACGCGAACATGGTGCTGTTCCTGCTGATGGCAGCCGTGTTCGGCGTCGCCATGGCGACCGGCATCATGGTCGGCCAGAGCGTCGGCGCTCGCGACATGGTGCAGGCCAAGCGTGTTGTCGGCAGCAGCGCTGTGTTCATGGTCGTGCTGTCGGTGGCAACGGCGCTCTTCGGTGCGCTGACGGCGGAGTCGGTGCTGCGGTTGATGAGCACGCCGCCGGAAGCACTGCCGTATGCCGTCAGCTATCTGCGTATCGTCTTCATCGCCACACCGCCGATGTTCTTCTACATCTACGCTGCGATGGCTCTGCGCGGCGCCGGCGATGCGCGCACTCCGTTCATCTTCATGTTCGTCTCCGTCGGCCTCGACATCGCGCTCAACCCGCTGCTGATCTTCGGGCCGGGGCCGCTGCCCGCGCTCGGCATCCGCGGCGCCGCGCTGGCGATGCTGATTTCGCAAACCACGACGCTGCTGGCGATGATCGTGCTGCTGTACCGGCGCAAGCACTTCCTCGTCATCCATCGCGACGAGTTGCACTTCCTGAAACTCGATCTCGCGATCGTGAAGGTGCTGGTGACACGCGGCCTGCCCATGGGCCTGCAGATGCTGATCGTGTCGTCCTCGATGCTGACCCTCCTTGGACTGATCAACAGCTACGGCACGGACACCGCTGCGGCTTTTGGCGCGGCGGTGCAAGTGTGGACCTACGTGCAAATGCCCGTCTTCGCCGTCGGAGCTGCGGTGACTGCGATGGCTGCGCAGAACATCGGCGCCGGGCGCTGGGAGCGGGTGTCGCAGGCCACGTGGACCGGCGTGGGCCTCAATGTCGGCATGACCGGCCTGCTGGTCGCGGTCGTCTGGATCTTCAACAGGCAGGTGCTGGCGCTGTTCCTGCCCGCCGGCAGTGCGGCGCTGCCGATCGCCGAGCACGCGAACATGATTACCTTGTGGTCGTTCCTGCTGTTCGGCGCCACGATCGTGCTCATCAGCACGGTGCGCGCCACCGGCGCCGTGATCGGTCCGCTGCTCGTGATCTTCGGGTCGTTGTGGCTCGCCCGTATTCCGTTCGCTTACGCCCTGGCACCGCGCTGGGGCGAGGATGCGATCTGGTGGAGCTTCCCCGTGGGCTCCATCGCCGGCGTCGTGCTCGGGGTGCTCTATTACCTGTACGGCGGCTGGCGCAAGGTCCAGCTCATGAGCGGCGTCGGCTCAAAACGGGCTCAGCAACCCGCCGCCGGCGCCGAGGTGCGCCCGGATCGCAGCGTTGAGCGTATTGAGCAGTAGGCAGGCGATCGTCATCGGGCCGACGCCGCCCGGTACGGGCGTGATCGCCCCCGCGCGCGCGAGCGCACCCGCATAGTCGACATCTCCGACCAATCGCGTCTTGCCGCTGCCGTCGTCGACGCGATTGATGCCGACGTCGATCACGACCGCGCCGGGCCGGATCCATTCGCCCGCCACCGCCTTCGGCCGCCCGATCGCCGCAACCAGGATCTCCGCTTCCGCGCACAGGGCGGGAAGATCGCGAGTGCGCGAGTGCGCGATCGTCACGGTGCAATCGTTCTGCAGCAGGAGCTGCGCCATCGGCTTGCCGACGATGTTCGAGCGTCCGATCACCAGCGCGCGCTTGCCGGCCATCTGCGGCAACACATGCTTGATCAGGATCAGGCAGCCGAGCGGCGTGCACGGCACCGTCGCTTCCTGCCCGAGTGCCAGGCGCCCGGCATTGACCGCGTGAAAGCCGTCGACGTCCTTGGCCGGATCGATAGCCGCAAGTACGGCAGCGCTGTCCACGCCCGCTGGTAGCGGCAGTTGCACGAGAATGCCGTGAACGTCCCGGCGCGAATTCAGTTCCTGTACCAGCGAAATGAGCTGCGCGGTGCTCGTGCCTGCGGGCAGTCGATGATCGAAGTGGCGGATGCCGGCTGCTTGCGCCTGCTTGGTCTTGCTGCCGACGTAGACCTGGCTCGCGGGGTCGTCGCCGACGAGCACGACGGCGAGGCCCGGCACGATCGACTGACGCGCGAGCGTCGCCGTGCGTTCGGCGATACGGCTGCGCAACTGTTCGGCAACGGCTTTGCCGTCGATGACAATGGCGGACAAGGCGGGTTCCTGCAGGTCGGGCTCTAGGCCGACTCCTTCGTGGTGGGATTGTACAGGTCCCGATAGCGCTGCCTCAGCTCCGCTTTCTGCACCTTGCCCATCGCATTGCGCGGCATCTCGCTCACGAACAGGATGCGCTTCGGCAGCTTGTACTTCGCCAGGCGCTGCTCCAGCGCCGCACGCATGTCGCCCTCATCGAGCGTCGCGCCCGCGCGCGGAACGACGACCGCGGTGACGCCCTCGCCGAAGTCCGGATGCGGCACGCCGATGACGGCGCTCTCCACCACGCCGGCGAGCGCATCGAGCTCGGTCTCGACCTCCACCGGATAGACGTTGTAACCGCCGCTGATGATCAGGTCCTTGGCGCGCCCGACGATGAACAGGTAGCCGCGCCGGTCGAAACGGCCGATGTCGCCAGTGATGAAGAAGCCGTCCGCGCGGAATTCCGCCGCGGTTTTCTCCGGCATGCGCCAGTAGCCGCGGAACACGTTCGGCCCGCGCACTTCGATCATGCCGTCGGGATCGACGCGAACCTCGATTCCCGGCAGCGGCGGGCCGACCGAACCGGCGACGCGCTCGCCGTCGTACGGGTTCGACGTATTCATCAGCGTCTCGCTCATGCCATAGCGCTCGAGAATCGCGTGCCCGGTGCGCTCGCGAAATTCACGATGCGTTGCTGCGAGCAGCGGCGCCGAGCCCGACACGAACAAGCGGATGCTCGTGCACCGCTCGCGCGTGAACGAAGGCAGTTGCAGCAGCCGCGTGTAGAAAGTGGGTACGCCCATCATCACTGTCGATTCCGGCAGCAGCCGGACCACTTCGTTGGGATCGAACTTCGACAGGAACAGCATCGAGCTGCCGGCAGCGAGCACCGTGTTGATCGCGACGAACAGCCCGTGCACGTGAAATATCGGCAGGGCATGCAGCAACACGTCGCGCTCGGTGAATTGCCATGCCTGCGCGAGCGTGACTGCGTTCGAGGCCAGATTTGCGCGTGTCAGCATCGCGCCCTTGGAGCGCCCGGTCGTACCGGACGTGTACAACAGCGCTGCGAGATCCGACGGTTGCATGGCGGCCGGCGCTCGCGTCGGCGCAGCTTCGTTGCATACGAGATCCGCGAGCGGCACACCGCTCGTCACGCCGACTGCAATCCTGGGCTCCGCATCGCCGAGGAAGTACGCGATCTCCGCGGCCGTGTATGCGGTGTTGAGCGGTACGAACACTGCGCCCAGGCGCAAGCACGCCAGGTACAGGGCGATCGCCTCGGGGGACTTCTCGACCTGCGCGACCACTCGATCGCCCACGACCACTGCGCGTTGCGCGAGCGCCGCGGCGATGCTGTCGACGAGCCGAGTCATCGCACCGTACGTGACTCGTTGTCCCGCGGAGGTCGTCAGGAATAGCCGCTCAGGATCCCGTCGCGCGAGTTCCGCTAGCCACGTGGCCGGATCGGTATTGGGCGAGGCGTGCGCTGACATCGGCGGAGAATACCGCCAAGGCGCGCGCGAGTCAGAGGGCGGTCAGGAAGGGCGGGCGTTCGCGCGCTTTTCCTGGTACATGGCCTCGTCGGCGCGTGCGATGAGCTCTTCGAGCGACTGATCCGTGGAGGCATCGACCAGCGTGGCGCCGATGCTGAGGTCCACCTGGTACAGCCGCGATCCCGACGCGTTGAACTCGCGCAGATGCTCGCGCAGTCGCGTGCAGAGCGTTTCCACGTCGCGCTCGCCGTGCAGGTGTGCCAGGGCCACGAACTCGTCGCCGCCGAGGCGCGCGACGATGTCGGACCCGCGGAACGTATGGCGCAGAACCTGTGCCGTGTCGCGCAGCGCCTCGTCGCCGGCCATGTGGCCGAGCGTGTCGTTGATCTGCTTCAGGCCGTTCAGGTCCATGAAGAACAGCGCCAGCGTGTGTTGATCGCGCCGCGCGCCCTGCAGAGCCTGCTCGCCGAGCTCGAAGAAACCGCGACGGTTCTTGAGCTGGGTCAGCTCGTCGATCAGCGACAGGTTCTCGGCACTGCGCCGCAAGTGCTCCTCGCGCTGCCGGCGCTCGATATCGGCGCGGTGCTTGTGGATCGCAACTTCGATCGCACAGCGCAGGTCGGTTTCCTGGAACGGCTTGACGAGGTAACCGAGCGGACCGGTCATGACCGCGCGCTGCAGGGTCTCGGTGTCGCTGTGACCCGTGAGGAAGATCACGGGCACCGGCGCATCCTCCTGGATGGCGCAAGCCGCTTCGATCCCGTCGACGTCGCCGCGCAGGCCGACGTCCATGACGACGAGCTGCGGGTGCAGCTCACGGGCCATCTCGATGGCCTCGGTGCCTTCGCTCGCGATGCCGCTCACGCGGTAACCCAGGCGGGTCAGCGTGTCCTCGAGGTCGCGCGCGATCAGGCTCTCGTCCTCGACCAGCAGGATGGAGATCGGATCTGCGCCACGTTCGGGATCCCCGCCACTGTCGGCGATCCCGAACAACTTCTCTCGCTCCGCGTTGACCAATTGGGCCTCCAGCCGCGATCCGGACGCGGGGGTAACGCGCGAGCGGTCGGCAGGGTTCGATCTGCACTACAATGCCGCCCCCGCGACCCGGTACGACATTCGGAGAGGCCGTAAGTCGTGGAAATACCCTATTCTTGCGCCCTCTGGGATCAAAATGGCGGAGCCGGGAATTTGACATTGTCCAAACCGAAAGCGCTGATCTGCGGCTCGGTCGCCTACGACACCATCATGGTGTTCGAGGGGCGGTTCAGGCAGCACATCCTTCCCGACAAGATCCACATGCTGAACGTCTCGTTCCTGGTGCCGCAGTTGCGGCGGGAATTCGGTGGCTGTGCCGGCAACATCGCCTACAACCTGCGGCTGCTGGGCGACGCGGGCTACCCGATGGCGACGGTGGGACGGGATTTCGGGCCGTATGCCGAATGGCTGCGGCAGGCGGGCGTGCCGACGGATCACATCAAGGTGCTCGACAGCGAGCACACGGCACAGGGTTTCGTGACGACCGACCTGGACGACAACCAGATCTGGGCGTTTCATCCGGGGGCGATGAGCAGTGCGCACCTGAACCACGTTCAGGATGCCGGCCAGGTGGCGATCGGCATCGTCGCGCCAGATGGCCGCGACGGAATGGTGCAGCACGCGGCGCAGTTCGCGGCCGCGAAAGTGCCGTTCGTATTCGACCCGGGGCAGGGCCTGCCGATGTTCGACGGCGAGGGGCTGCGAACTTTCATTTCGCAGGCGAGTTTGGTCGCGGTGAACGATTACGAATGGCAGGTGCTGCAGCAGAAGACCGGGTGGACCGCCTCCCAGGTGCTCGAGCACGTGCGAGCGTTGATCGTGACGCGCGGCGCCGAGGGTTCAGTGATCCACACGCGCAAGGGCGAGATCGCCATTCCGTGCGCCAAGCCCGCGGCCGTGGTCGATCCCACCGGTTGCGGCGATGCATATCGCGCGGGGCTGATCCACGGCCTGCTGCAGGGCTACGAATGGGAGACGACCGGCCGCATCGCTTCGCTGATGGGAGCGATCAAGATCGAGTCGCGCGGCACGCAGAACCACAGCTTCACGCGCGAGCAGTTCGAGGAACGCTACCGGACTGCTTTCGGACACACTTTGCAACACAGTAACCAGATCAGGATTTCCAGGACTTAAGTCATGAGCAGCAGCAGCTTCCTCTTCACTTCCGAGTCGGTCTCCGAAGGTCATCCCGACAAGGTCGCGGACCAGATCTCCGACGCGATCCTCGATGCCTTCCTGGGACAGGACAAATACGCGCGCGTAGCCGCCGAGACGCTCTGCACGACCGGGCTGGTCGTGCTCGCCGGCGAGATCACTTCGAACGCAGTGGTCGACTACCAGGCCGTCGTCCGCGACACGATCAAGCGCATCGGCTACGACAACAGCGACTATGGCATCGACTACAAGGGCTGCTCCGTGCTCGTTGCCTATGGCAAGCAGTCACCGGATATCGCGCAGGGCGTCGACGAAGGCCGCGGTCTCAATCTCGACCAGGGCGCGGGCGACCAGGGCCTGATGTTCGGTTACGCGTGCGACGAGACTCCGGAGCTGATGCCGCTGCCGATCTTCCTCGCGCACCGGCTCATGCAGCGCCAGGCGCTGCTGCGCAAGCAGGGCAAGCTCGCGTGGCTGCGGCCCGATGCGAAGTCGCAGGTCACGGTGAAGTACGTCGACGGCCGGCCGAAGGAGATCGATACCGTGGTGCTGTCGACGCAGCATCATCCCGAGATCGAGCACAAGGAACTGGAGCAGGCGGTGATCGAAGAGGTCATCAAGCCGGTGCTGCCCAAGGAGATGATGGGCAAGAAGGTGAACTATCTCGTCAATCCGACCGGACGTTTCGTGATCGGCGGACCGCAGGGCGACTGCGGCCTGACCGGGCGCAAGATCATCGTCGACACTTACGGCGGCGCGGCACCGCACGGCGGCGGCGCATTCTCCGGCAAGGATCCGTCGAAGGTGGATCGCTCGGCGGCGTACGCGGCGCGTTACGTCGCGAAGAACATCGTGGCTTCGGGCCTGGCGACCAAGGCGCAGGTGCAGGTGTCGTACGCGATCGGCGTCGCGAAGCCGACCAGCATCATGGTGACGACGTTCGGCACCGGCAAAGTCTCGGACGAGAAGCTCGAGGAGCTGGTCGCGAAGCATTTCGACCTGCGCCCGAAGGGCATCATCCAGATGCTCGACCTGCTGCGGCCGATCTACCACAAGAGCGCGGCTTATGGCCATTTCGGCCGCTCCGAGCCGGAATTTTCCTGGGAGAAGACCGACAAGGCCGACGCGCTCGCCGCCGACGCGGGCGTCAAGCGCGCCGCAAACGGTTAGAGCCCTGTAGGTCGGGCTTCAGCCCGACTCCGCGCTGTTGTCGGGCTAAAGCCCGACCTACAGCCCGACCGACAGGTCTGCTAGAATTCGCACCTTCGCGCACCGAGGGGCGCTGCAGCAGGGCCAGGAGTTCATCCTCGCCGACTGTCAGGCTCGATGCGCATTTGCCAACAATGGCAACGGCGCCCTCCTAACTTTGTGAGTACAGGAGACTGAGCATGAGCGCAGTTGCTAACGTCCATTCCAAGAACGATTTCCAGGTCGCCGACCTGTCGCTGGCCGACTGGGGCCGCAAGGAAATCCTGATCGCCGAAACCGAGATGCCGGGCTTGATGGCGATTCGCGAAGAATTCGCGAAATCGCAGCCGCTGAAGGGCGCGCGCATCACCGGCTCGCTGCACATGACGATCCAGACCGCGGTGCTGATCGAGACGCTGCAGGCGCTCGGCGCGCAGGTGCGCTGGGCTTCGTGCAACGTGTTCTCGACGCAGGATCACGCCGCCGCTGCAATCGCTGTGAAGGGCACCGCCGTGTTCGCACACAAGGGCGAGTCGCTCGACCAGTATTGGGACTACACCCATCGCATTTTCGAGTGGGCCGACGGCCCAAAGGGAGAGAAACAATTCTCGAACCTGATTCTCGATGATGGCGGCGACGCCACGCTGCTGCTGCATCTCGGCGCGCGCGCCGAGACCGACGCCAGCGTGATCGCGAAGCCGGGCAGCGAGGAAGAGACGTCGCTGTTCAACTCCATCCGCGCGAAGCTGAAGGTCGATCCGAAGTGGTATTCGACGCGGCTGAAGCAGATCCGCGGCGTGAGCGAAGAGACCACGACCGGCGTGAAGCGCCTGTACCAGATGGCGAAAGAGGGTGCGCTCGCGTTCCCCGCGATCAACGTCAACGACTCGGTGACCAAGAGCAAGTTCGACAACCTGTACGGCTGCCGCGAGTCGCTCGTCGATGGCATCAAGCGCGCGACCGATGTGATGGTGGCCGGCAAGATCGCTGTCGTGTGCGGCTACGGCGACGTCGGCAAGGGCTCGGCGCAGGCGCTGCGTGCACTCTCGGCGCAGGTGTGGATCACCGAGATCGACCCGATCTGCGCGTTGCAGGCGGCGATGGAAGGCTATCGCGTCGTGACGATGGACGATGCGGCCGACAAGGCCGATATCTTCGTGACCGCAACCGGCAATCTCCATGTGATCACGCACGAGCACATGAAGAAAATGAAGAACAACGCCATCGTCTGCAACATCGGCCACTTCGACAACGAGATCGACGTGGCGGCGCTGAAGCAGTACCGCTGGGAGAACATCAAGCCGCAGGTCGATCACGTGATTTTCCCGCCAGAAGGAGACAAACCATCCAAGCGGATCATTCTCCTGGCCGAAGGTCGCCTGGTGAACCTCGGTTGCGGCACCGGTCATCCTTCGTACGTGATGAGCTCTTCTTTTGCGAACCAGACGCTGGCGCAGATCGAGCTGCACGTGAACAACGCGAAGTACCCGGTCGGCGTGTACGTGCTGCCGAAGCACCTCGACGAGAAAGTGGCGCGCCTGCAGCTCGCCAAGCTCGCCGCGAAGCTGACGCAGCTGCGCCCGGAGCAGGCGAAGTACATCGGCGTCGCCCAGGACGGCCCGTACAAAACCGACAATTATCGGTATTGATGGGATGACGGCGAAGATCATCGACGGCAAAGCCATTGCAGACCGCCTCCGTGCGGAATACAGGCTGCGCGTCGGTGATCTTCAGTCGCGTCACGGCGTCACGCCGGCGCTCGCCGTCATTCTCGTCGGCGACAACCCGGCGTCACGCTCGTACGTGCGCGGCAAGATCGCGGGCTGCAAGCAGGTCGGCATCCGCTCGGAGCTGATCGAGCTGCCCGCGAGCGTCGGCGAAGGCGAGCTGCTCGCGCGCATCCAGGCGCTGAACGACGACCCGTCGATTCACGGCATCCTCGTGCAGCTCCCGCTGCCGCCGCAGATTCGCGTCGCGAGCGTGGTCGAGCACATCTCGGTCGAGAAGGACGTCGACGGCTTTCATCTCTACAACATGGGCGGGCTGGTCACCGGCAACACTGTGTTCTCGCCGTGCACGCCGTACGGCGTGCAGAAGATTCTCGAGCTCGAGCGCATCCCGGTCGAAGGCCGCAACGTCGTGGTCGTCGGCGCGAGCAACCTCGTTGGCAAGCCGACGGCGCTGATGCTGATGCAGCAGGAGGCGACGGTCTCGATCTGCCACATCAAGACGCGCGATCTCGGTCAGTACACACTGCTTGCCGACATCCTCGTCGTGGCCGCGGGCGTGCCGAACCTGATCGTGCCGCAGATGGTGCGCACCGGTGCAGTCGTGATCGATGTCGGCTTCAATCGCCTGCCGGACGGACGCATCGTCGGCGATGTCGATTTCGACCGCGTGAAGGAAAAGGCGTCGTACATCACGCCGGTGCCGGGCGGCGTGGGTCAGATGACCGTCACGATGCTCCTGCACAACACGATCCTGTCCGCCGAGCGCAGTTCGCAGGCAGTCGTTTCGCCGTTCAGAAAAGTGTCGGGCTGAAGGACGGCCCGACGCGGCTTCACACCTTCTTCATGAACCGGCGGTCGCAGCCGTCGAGGCTGATGCCGTAGGGCGCTACCTGCTGGAAAAATCCCGGATGCACCGTTTGGCGCCACTTGATGTAGGTGGCTGCATCTCTGGCGCGGCAGGCGTACGCGACGAAAGACGCTTTATTGCGCTGGCTGTTCGGGAATTCCTCCATCAGCAACTCGAAGCCGGTGCGCATGCGCTGCCAGCTGACACGGGATGCTTCGAAGAAATCCGGGTCCGAGCCCGCATACTGGTCGATCAACCAGTACAGGCGCGTATAGAGCACTTCACCTTCGCCGTTCGACTTGGCGGCGACCTGGGCGGTTATGAATGCATCGGCGGTCTCATAGTCTCCGCCCCAGCGCGGCGCAAACTGGCGCGCGTAGTTGAAATAGATCGCGTGATAGCCGGGGAAGCGCTTGATCCCCTCGTTGAAGATCGCTGTCAACACGTTGTCGGCAATGCCCGCGTCCATACCAATGTTGATCGCGAGCTCATACCAGGTCGGCAGCTTGGCGGACCGCTGTTTTGCAAGCAGTATCAATTCCCAGGCGGCAGCATTGCGCTCCCGGTACAACGCCCAGCCTTCCTCCGTGACCGTCGAGGCGAGCCCGCGGCCCCGTGCCTGCCATGCTGATGCGTGCAACACCATCGCTTCCAGCAGCGGTTCGAATGCCGAGTTGGGAACTTGCTGGCGATACTCTTCGAGCTTACGCGCCAGATCCTGCTCGCCGCGCTCCAGTGTTTCCAGCCGGTCGGCGATGCCGGTCGTGAGCAAATAGAGGTGGAAGCGGCCGTCGTCGGCCCGCTCCCCGGATGCGGCCAGTTTCTCGACCAATGCGTCCAGCTCCGGCCATTCGCGAGCTCCCAGATGCTTCTTGCCGAGCCACTCGGGCTCGCTCATCCAATCGACGGGTTCTGAATGGGCCACAATCACCGGCGCGCACAGCGCCAGGGCCAGGGCCAGGGCGGCAAACCACGCTCTGCTGAGTTGCATCCGTTACTTCCGTTCAGCCGAAGAGCAAGAAGTCTATCGCCGCACAGCGACGCGGATTACGACCACCGTCACAGAACGACTTCCCGCTGCAAGTCGAGTTCGGCCAGTAGCACCCCAACGCCCGACCTAACGCACCTGGTACTGGATCCGATAGATATCCGCGCGCCCGCGACCGCCTTCGTGCTCCGACGTGAAGTAGAGCACGCCGGGCTCGTCCGCCGAGATCGACGGGCCGAGCGTCCACGCGCCTTGCTTCTGCGAATTCACGGCGGCAGGTAACCGCTCGCGCGGCGCGAAGTGGCCGTCGCGAAATGCAGCGAAGTACAGTGCGACTTCATCGCCTTCGAACTTGCCGGATGTGTAGACGACGGAGAAGCCGTCGTGCAGGAACGTTGCGTCGAAGTCTTCTTCCGGTGTGTTGAGCTCAGCGAGATTCTCGATTTCGCTCCAGCCGTCACCGCGTCGATGCGCAATGAACAGATCGTGCTTGCCGCGGCCACCGTGGCCGTCGCTCGCGAACATGAGCCGCTTGCCATCGGACGACACGACCGGCGCCCATTCGTCGCCCGCAGAGTTGATCGTCGCGCCGAGATTCTTCGCTGCTGCGTAGACTCCGGTCTTCGCGTCGAACGGCGCGAAGTAGATGTCATCCTTGCCGAAGCCGCCGTCGCGATTGGAGAAGAAGTAGACGCCGGAGCCGTCGGGCGCGAACGACGGATCGAAATCGTTGGCTGTGGAATTGAACGAGACCGCGCGCGGCGTGCTCCAGCCGTCGGTGGAGCGCTCGCTCTCGTAGATATCCCAACCATTCTTGCCGTCACCCCAGCCGATCGCGCCCCACAGCATGCGCTTGCCGTCCGGGCTGAACGTGATGCGCACTTCGGACTTCGGTGTGGAGACGACGTCAGGCAGCCAGAGCTGCGCAGGGCTGACGAGCAGCAGGGCGCAAGCGAACGGCGCGGCCGCGTTATCAACACGCATGGGCCGCTAGGTTAACGTCAGCGGCCGCCCTCTGCGCGCCACTTTTGTTCGAGCTGTTGCGCATCCTCGGCCGATCGTGCTTTCACGCCGATGAGGATGGCGCCGCCGCGCACCGAGCTCTCGTACTCGCGCACGCGATCCTGTGGAACGCCCCAGTCCTTGAGTGCGCCGATGAGTCCGCCTGCGATGCCGACGGCGCCCGCTGCCGTCAGCGCAATCGCAATCGGCCCCGCGAACACGAGTCCTGGAATCAGAACCGCCGTGCCGACGGCGGCGATCACCGGGGCGATCGTGCCGAGCGTGCCGCCGGTCGGACCGCCGAGGTCAGGGCCCTTCGTCGGCTGGTCCTTGTTGTCCGCGACGTTGCCGCTCAGGTTGGGATGGCGTGCATCGGCGAGCAATCGGTCGCGCGTCGCGTCCGAGATCACCAGATTGATGTCCTCGTCCGCGTAGCCGAGGGCCGTCGCCGCCCGGTACGCGCGCTCAGCGGCGTCGGGACTCTTGAACAACGCGGTCACATGCCGCGAGTGGTCGGGCTGAGGTTTCGCAGCCATGTCGAAGCAACGCAAGCTCGCCCGCCTTCGTTCCTTGCGTCATCATGCGCACCTTGCAAATTTGGGAGATTTGCCCATGCGCCGATTCGTTCTCGCGGCCTGCTGCATGCTCGGCCTGGTTGTTCACGCAGACCCGGCCGGCGCGGCGGCTGAACCGCAGCAACCGAAAGTGGCGCCGGCGCCGCCGCGACAGGAAGGCGACGGGCCGTATTCGCAGCTCATCCTGCGCAACGCGACTGTGATCAACGGTACCGGCTCACCGGCGTTCGGTCCGGCCGACATCGTCATCGAGGGCAATCGCATCGTGCAGGTCATGTCGGTCGGCGCGCCCGGCGGCGTCAAGCAAGAGCCGAACCGGCCGAAGCTCGCAGCCGGCGGACGCGAGATCGATCTGCGCGGTCACTACGTCATGCCGGGCCTGGTCGACATGCACGGCCACATCAGCGGCGAAGAGCAGGGCGTGCCCGCGACGTATGTCTACAAACTGTGGATGGGCCACGGCATCACGACGATCCGCGATCCAGGGTGTGGAAACGGTGTCGAGTGGTGCGTCAGCGAGGAGAAGCGCAGCGAGCGCAACGAGATCACGGCTCCGCGTATCTTTCCGTATGTGTACTTCACGCCCGATCCGCCGATCACCAGGCCGGAGGAGGGGCGGCGCTGGGTGCGTGAGATGAAGGCGAAGGGCGCGGTCGGCATGAAGTGCTTCGGCTATCGCCCCGACGTGCTCGAAGCGATGTTCGACGAGCTGAAGAAGCAGGGCATGCGCAGCGCCTGTCATCACGCGCAACTCGACGTCACGCGCGTCAACGTCCTCACGACGGCGCGTTGGGGTCTGACGACGATGGAGCATTGGTACGGATTGCCGGAGGCGCTGTTCGACGACCGCACGGTGCAGAACTATCCGCCCGCGTACAACTACAACAACGAGCAGGATCGCTTCGGCCAGGCCGGCCGGCTGTGGAAGCAGGCGGCACCGCACGCCAGCGAGAAATACGAATCCGTCATCAAGGAGCTGCTCGCGCTCGACTTCACGCTCGATCCGACGTTCACGATCTATCTCGCATCGCGCGATCTGATGCGCGCCCGGCGCGCCGACTGGCACGACGAGTACACGCTGCCGCAACTCTGGGATTTCTACACGCCGAACCGCGACAACCACGGCAGCTTCTTCTTCGACTGGGGCAGCGAAGACGAGGTCGCATGGCGCGAGAACTATCGGCTGTGGATGGCGTTCGTGAACGACTACAAGAACCGCGGCGGGCGCGTCACGGTGGGTTCGGACTCCGGATTCATCTATCAGCTCTATGGCTTCGGCACGATCCAGGAGCTGGAGCTGTTGCGCGAGGCCGGCTTCCATCCGCTCGAAGTGCTGCGCTCCGCGACGCTCAACGGCGCGCAGGCGCTCGGCGCCGCCGATCGCATCGGCACCGTCGAGCCCGGCAAGCTCGCCGACCTGGCGGTGCTCGAGGAAAACCCGCTGGCGAACCTCAAGGTCCTGTACGGCACCGGCCACATCCGCCTCGGCGACGATGGCAAGTCGCATCGCGTCGGCGGCGTGAAGTACACGATCAAGGACGGCATCGTCTACGACGCTAAACGGCTGCTGGCAGACGTGCGCACGATGGTGGCCGAAGAGAAGCGCAAACGCGGCATCACGCAGCTCGCGCAGCCATAGACGGTGCCGGGAGAAGAATCGAGGGGAAACTCAGCACTGCAGCAAGTTTGCTGCGCCGCTGAGTTTCACCCGCTTTTTTCTCCCGGCACCGGCTTGTAGGCGTACGCAGCGAGTTGCGAGCCGATGGCGCTCGCGACGAACACGAGCTTGCGATTGGCGGCGAGCTTGTGCAGCCAGTCGAAGGCGCCGCCGTCGATCAGGGGAATGTCTTCGCCACGCGAGCTGTTGGCGCTGATCATGAAGCGCAGGCCGTCGTAGTACTTCTTCTCCAGCCGTTCCAGCGACACCGGTGCGCCCTCGATCGCGTCTGCAATTCGCCGCGCGAGCGGTGCGCGCTCTTCGGTCGCAAGCATCCTGATCTGGCGGTTCGGGAAGCGATAGCCGTGCTGCTCCAGTCGATCCAGTCCCTGCAGGTGCGTGCGGATGTGATGTGTCAACGCGTCGGTCACGAACGTCTGGTCCTTGCGCTCGTGGGCCGCGCTGGTCATGCAGAACATGCGGAAGTGGGCGGCGAAGCCCGGGATGTTGGGCACTTCCTGCGCACGCACGCAGCGATGCGACGTACAGAACCGCACGACGCGCGTCGGGTCCTCGCGCAGCCGTCGCGCACTCTCGAGCGCGAGCACATTGGTCGGGTCGGAAACGATCTCCGTACCGCGCACCGTGGAAACGACGCGATTCTGCGTGGTGAGCGCGACGCTCGACGTGGAACCGAGCGGCGCGAGCGGCGACAGCTCGACCGATTCGAAGTCCGGCGCGGCCGCGAGCAGGTGAGAGTCGAGCTCGACCAGCGTCCGCTGATCGATATACGAGAGCTGGACGAAGCGATCGCGCTCCCACTGTTCGCCGAGCGAACGGGGCGTGCGTTGCTCGGCGCGCTCGCGCAGCGCGCTGAGCAGCAGCGACCACACTTCGGACGCAGGCATGCCCCGCGCGAGCGCGGCGTAGGCTTCCTGGCTGAATCCCGCAGTCGCCCAGGAGTCGGCGCGCTTGCTTTGATCTTCGCTCATGCACCCTCCCGGCACTCTGCAACCGTATTGTTGATTCTGAGCACAGATCTTAACCGGCCCGAAGGAGTTCGCGATGCCCTTGCGTACTGTTGCGATGATGATGTTGGTCGCGTTCGCTGACGTCTGCGTGGCCGACGCGCTGGAGAACCTGCAGCAGGGCAATCCCCAGGCGCAGCACGTCTGGCGCGCACCCGATGCAAGCGTCGCCGTTCCCTTCGAGTGGCACGACGGTCATCTGGTCATCAGCGCGCGGATCAATGACAGCGCTCCCCTGCGTCTCGCTTTCGATTCCGGCGCCAGTGCAACCGTGCTGTTCGAGACGGAGCGTACCCGCGGCTTGCGGCTGCAGGCCGAGCGGCAGATCCCGATCGGCGGCGCGTCAGCCGTCGATCTCGTGAATGACGTAACCCTGGCGCTCGACGGCATCGACATCACGCGCCTGACCGTCCTGCATGTCCCTCTGCGCAGCTCGCCGATCTTTGCGAATGACGACGAGGCTTATTTCGACGGTGCAGTGGGCTACGACCTGCTGCATCGCTTCGTGACCGAAATCGACTTTGTCGGTCAGGTCATCCGCTTCGCGAAAGAGGCGGGCACTGCCGCAGCGAAACCCGGCTGGCGCGTCGAGCCGATCGACCTTCGCACCCGCGTCCCGGTGATCAGCGTGCAACTCAAGGGCGCCCGCGCTCGCATCGAACCCGTCCGCCTGCTCGTCGATACCGGCGCGCCGGCTTACGCGTATTTGAATCCCGACCTGACCCGGCGGATCGATGTTCCCGCCCGCAACTACCTCACTCGCGGCCGCGCCTTCAATGGTCCCTATGAGCGCGTGACTGCGCGGCTCGCCGCATTCTCGCTCGGCGGGTTCGAGTTCCAGGGCCTCGTCACGCATTTCGATCGCACCGACTTCAAGGACCTGGGTCGTGCGGTCGGCCTGATCGGCAACGGCGTGCTGCGCAACTTCGATCTGATCTTCGACTATCGCGCCGGGACGCTCGCGATGCGCCCGAACGCGCGCTTCGATCCGAACAGCAGCGCGGACCGCAGCGGTATCGATCTGCAGCCGCATCGACTCGGAGGTGTCGTTCGATCCGTCGCATCGGACTCTGCCGCAGGCAAGCTCGGACTGAAGCCCGGCGACGTCGTGACGGACATCGACGGCCAAAGTCTGCGATACGACTTCGACGCCGCGAAGGATCTGCTGAGATCGAAGCGCCAGACGCTCACGCTGTGCTGGCGCTCGCAGAGCGCACGATCCTGCGAGCCGTTGCCGCTGGTCGATCGACTGTAGTCGCGTCGACCTAGGGCGCGTCCGCGCGGATCACCACCGACTCGGCCGACCGTTGCGCCGGCCCGTGATATACGGCTTCGACATTGTTGCCGTCGGGGTCCAGCAGGAAAGCTGCGAAGTAGCCGGGATGATATTTCCGCTCGCCCGGCGCTCCGTTGTCGCGACCGCCAGCGGCCAGGCCGGCCGCGTGGAAGCGCCGCACGGCATCTGTATCGCGAGCCTGAAATGCCAGGTGCACATGGGTTGCAGGCTGGCGATCGCTGCCGAGCGCATCGATCCACAGCTCGTCGCACAAGAGGTGCGATTCGTCGTCGGCGCTGATTGGCTTGTCGAGCGCGCCGAACACCGCGCGATAGAACCGTTTCGTGGCAGCGAGGTCGAGCGCTCGCAGGTGGATGTGATCGATCAGTCGGCCGATGTGCCACTCGCCCATGGGGTACTCCGCAATTGCAAACGCCGGCGCACAGGCGCCGGCGTTGTGTCAGAGTCGGGCTGAAGCCCGACCTACAGCCTGATCAACAACCGCTACTGCTCCTCGGCGGTCATCATGCGGTCGTGGCCGGCCTGGATCTCGGCGGCGCTCAGCTTGCCGTTGTGGTCCTTGTCCATCTTCTCGAACATCTTCTTCGAGCCGGCTTCGTGCTCGGCAGCACTGATCGTGCCGTCACTGTCCGCGTCGATCGCGTTGATCTTGGCGGACGCCGACTTCATCGGCTTGCCCGAGTCTTCGCTGTGTGCCGTCGGCATGTCCTTGTGAGCTGCGCCCATCTCCTTGGCCGTCACGATGCCGTCGCCGTCCGCGTCCATCTTCTCGAACATCTTCTTCGCACCGGCCGCGTGCTCGCTGGCTGACACGCTGCCATCCTGGTCCGTGTCCATCATCTTCAGCTCGGCCTGACCGGAGCCGCCGCCGGCATACGCACCTGTTGCGAGGGCGAACCCACCGATCACGCACCATATCGCTGACATTTTCATAGCGTCCTCTCCATACGATTGCTGTATGGAGGCAACGCCATCGCGATCCGGCGAGTTCCTGCAAGATGGAGCGGCGTCGGACGACGCCTAGCGCTTGCCGGCCAGCTCCTTCAGCAGCACGTACCAATGCGTCAGCTCGCCGTAGAACGATTCGACGGGCAGACGCTCGTTCAGGCCATGGCTGAACGCGTCGCTGGACTTGATGAAAGAGCCGGACACGCCGTACGTCGGAATCCCTGCCGAACGAAACACTGCACCGTCGGTTGCCCACGGCACCATCGCCGGCACGACGGGAATCCCTGGATAGCGCGCGTGCGCAGCTTTGGTCAGAGCTGCCAGCACATCGCGACGAAGCGGCGAGGCATCGGCCGGCGGCGTGCTGCCCAGGAATTTCACTTCGACCTTGCTGCCGGCCACTTCCTGCAGCTTCGACTTGATCTCATCGACGCTCGTGCCGGGGAAGATGCGACAGCTCACTGTCGCGGTCGCCGTCTGCGGTAACGCGTTCGATGCGTGTCCGCCGCGGAGCATGGTCGCGACGCACGTCGTGCGCGTCTTGCCAACCTCCGTCGGTACGGTCGCGAGCGTGTCAGCCGCCGCTTCATCTTTGGGATTTGCGGCGAAGCGCGTCATCGCTGCGCCGAGCGGACCGGGGGTGACGGGTCCTGCGGCCTTGAAGCTGCCGAGGGTCCAGTCGTTGGACATCACGGGGAAACGATAGGCCTGCACCGCTTTCAAGGCGTCCGCGAGCTCGTAGATCGCGTTGTCCGCGCGCGGCGCCGAGCTATGGCCGCCGGGATTGCGCACGGTCAGCTCATATGTGCCCGATATCTTCTCTGCGCCGACGAAGCTCAGGTACAGAGGCTTGCCCGTGGTCTCGTCGAGCTGGCCGCCGCCGTCATCGCTGTTCAGTGCGTACTCGGCGTCGGTGAGGTCGAGGCGCTTCGTGGCCAGCTCCTGCGTCGTGACCATGCCCGTTTCCTCGTCGCCGCTGAACGCGATGATCAGGTCGCGCGTCGGCACGAACTTCTCGCGCTTCAGGCGCAGGAACGTGCTCGTGAGAACGGTGACGCCCTGCTTGTTGTCGAGCGTGCCGCGGCCGAAGAAGTAGCCGTTCTCCTCGATCAGCGTGAACGGGTCGCGCTGCCATTCCTCGGGCTTCGCGGTGACGACGTCCATGTGAGCGAGCAGCAGGATCGGCTTGCCGCCGCGACCGCTGCCGCGATAGCGGACCACCAGCGCGGCGGTCTCGCCCACCGGCAGGATGTGGATGTCTCCCTCGGGGAAGCCCACGGCGCGGAAGCGCTCGGCGAGGTATTGCGCCATCGCTGGCACCTGGCCGAGGCCTTCGGAACTGCGGAACGCGATGACCTTCTGAAAGATCTCGCGGGCTTCCTTGCGGACTTCTTCCGGCGCCGTGTCCTTGGGAGCGCCAGCGGCGAATAACAATGTGGGCAGAGCGGCGAAGGCGAGAGCGAGGGTGGTTTTTTTCATGGGCGGCAAGCCTATCGGCCTGCCGCGCACGCGGCAAGGATCAGTTGATCGCGTGCAGCGTGGATTGCTTCGCGGGTCGTCGCCGCACGGCGGACGGCGTGTAGCCGAGGATGCGGTGCATGTGGCGGGCGAGATGGCTCTGGTGCGCGAAGCCCGTCGTGAGCGCGACCTCAGCGATCGACAGCTTGTGATTGCGCAGGAGGAGCTGTGCGCGCTCGACCCGCCGTCGCAGCACGTACTCGTACACGGGCACGCCGGTCGAGTTGCGGAACAGCGTTTTCAGATGCGAGACGCTCATGCCCGCGATCTCGGCGATTCCCGGCAGCGACAGCTTGCTCGCGAGGTTGTCTTCGATGTGCGCGATGACGCGCTCCAGTTTCGTGTGAGTCAGCCCGCCGCGCACTTCGCGCATCGGCAGTGAGCCGCGATAGTGCCGTTGCAACAGGCGCGCGGCGAGTGCGACGCCGAGACTGTCGCGCAGCAGGGGCCCGCCCGCCTGGTTCGAATCGATGTCGGCCTTGAGCGTCCAGCCGATGTGCTCGATGACCGGGTCGCGCATCTGGAAGCGGTCGGCGATGTCGATCTCGCGCGGATCGCGATCGAGCCGCGCGGCGACGTCGCGCAGCAACTCGTCGGGCACGCACATGATGAGTGCCATGCTGTCCTGTTTCATTTCCCACGACGAGGGCGTGCGCGCCGGAATGATGTCCAGGTCGCCAGCAACTTCGCGGCCCTGGTGGACCGTGCCGTCGCGTTTGCACCGGACTTCGACCGACCCACCCAGATGCATGCACACGATCGCGTACGGCATCTCGCCAATCTCGGTGAGCCCCGCCGCGAACGTGCTCACCCACGCCTTGATCTGCATGGCGCAGATGTATCGCCGAAGGGCGGCGAACACTCGCCTGATTCGGACGTGAATGTGGGGAGTCGGGCTGAAGGCCGACCTGCAGCGTTCCTACGGGCCGCTGACGACTCGTTCGAGCGTTCTGCGCGCCATCACTGCGTGACGCGCATCGCCGGCGAGGCCGGAAGTGCCGAGCGTGACGCCGTAAAAGACCGCCCAGCCTTTCGCGCGCCGCCACGTCGCGTCGCTGACGCCGGTGCACGCGCGCCTGGCGTTCTCGCGCGTCTGGCGATCGCCGAGATTCATCCACAAGGTGGCGAGATCCGTCGCGCGATCGCCGCGGGTCATGTCGCCCCAGTCGATGACGCCGGTGATCACGCCGTCGTCGTCGACGAGCAAATTTCCGCCGTGGAGATCGCCGTGCAGCCACGTCGGCTCGACGTCGACCGGCGCCTCGATCGCCTCCTGGCAGATGCGAACCACGTCGTCATTGATTAGCGTGGTCTCTCGCTCCAGGCGACGAATTCGCTCGACGATCTGCTCGGCTCGTTCCCGCAGCGGCACGCCGCGATACGGATTGAAAGGCGCGTTGGCCGGCGCGGGTCGATGCAAAGCGCACAGGAATGCCGCGAGGCGCTCGGCTTGATCGGGCCGCGGCTCGTTGAGATCGGCGTTACGGCCGCGCATCCACGGCACGATGCTCCAGCGCGCCGGATAGTTCTCCGCAGGTCGGCCGACGCGTACCGGCGCCGGCACTGCGATCGGCAGGAGCGGCGCGAGTTGCGGCAACCATTCCTGCTCGTGCTCGATCAGCTTCGTGGCGGCGAGGCGTCGTGGCAGGCGCACGGCGAGATCCTCGCCGAGCCGGAACATCGCGTTGTCCCAGCCGGAATCGGTCGGCTGCAGCGGCAGGTCCGCGAGGTCGGGATGCTGTGCGCGCAGCAGCGAGCGAACCAGCATCTCGTCGATGTCGATATCCGCCGGAGGCTTGCTGTGAAGGATGACGGGAGCGATCACGGGCGCGGATTCTAGCGCACGGCGGCGACGATCGTCGTTCGCTGCGGCGTCGGCAGCGAGGAGGGCGCCTGGAAGTAGCGGTTCTCTGCGACTGGCGGCGTCAGCAGCTCGACGCTCGTGAATCCTGTTGCGCGCAGCTTGGCCTGCATCTGTGCGGGCTCGAAGAAGCTCAACCAAGGTTCGCCCGCTTGCGCGGCACGCTCGAACACGGGTCGCGGCGTGTCGGGCGATGCAAACGTCAACACGATCTCGCTGCCTGCCGGAAACTCCGCGACCGACTGCAGCACGGCGTCGATCGCCGCCTCGCGCAGATACATGGTCACGCCCAACCAGGAAAAGAAGGTCGGCTCCGCCGGCGAGATGCCGTGACGCACGAGTCCGTCGCGCAGCGATTCGCCCTCGAAGTCGATCGTGGCGAATCCTGCGTTCGACGGCACGGTGAGCCCGGCCGCCGCGAGATGCGAACGCTTGAGCGTCTGCGTTCCCGCGTGATCGACTTCGAGGATGCGCAGCGCGTGCGCCCACGATGGTTGTCGCACGACGAACGTGTCGAAGCCCGCGCCGAGGATGACATACTGCGTGACGCCGCGGCCGACGGCGGCCGCGAGGCGATCCTCGGCGAAACGCGACCGCAGCACCATGTGCGCGCGCAGCGCTCGACTTTCCGGCGCTTGCGAGCGCGCGGCGGATTCCCTGATGACTTGCTCGGCACCTGGCCCGAGCACGGCGATGGCTGCCGGATCTTCGAGAATCCGCGGCGGCGGATCCAGCAACTGGTGCGCCGCGCGCATGTAAGCGGTCGCGAGTGCTGTGCGACTCGCAGTCTTCTGCGACATGCGGCCAGCTTGGCGGCATTGAACTGAGCGTGCAAGGCCCCATACTCCCCGCCATGCGCCTCAGCCGCCGGTTCCTGACTGCAATCGCACTGCTGGCGCTCATCCACGTCTACATCGGTCTGCGCTTGTTGCCGCCGTTGCCGATCGGTACCACGGGTTACGTCATCGGCGCCGTGGCCTTGCTCGCTTCGTGCCTGATGATGCCGCTCGCAGTGTTCGCACGCTCAGCGCGTAATCCTCAATGGTCGGACCGGCTCGCCTGGATCGGCCTGACGACGATGGGATTGTTCTCGTCGCTGCTCGTCTTTACGTTGCTGCGTGACCTCGTGTTGCTGATCGCGACTCTCTTCATGGCCTCGCCGCAGGCGCTCGCTTTCGAGCGTCTCACCGCCATCGCGACGATCGGCGTTGCGATGCTGGCGACGTTGATCGGATTGTTCAACGCGCGTCGTCGCGCGGCGGTGGTCGACGTCGAAGTGCCGGTTGCGAATCTGCCGGCAGAGCTGCATGGATTCTCCATCGCGCAGATCAGCGACGTGCATGTCGGGCCGACGATCAAGCAGGAGTACGTCGCTGCCATCGTCGAGGCCGTGAACGAGCTCGAAGCGGACGTGATCGCAGTCACCGGCGACGTGGTCGACGGCAACGTGCCGCAGCTCGCGGCACACGTCGCGCCGCTATCGCGGCTCCGCTCGCGTCATGGCACGTACCTCGTCACCGGGAATCACGAGTACTACTCGGGCGCGCACGCCTGGACTCAGGAATTCCAGCGCCTCGGCATGCGTGTCCTGTTGAACGAGCACGTCGTGTTGACTCATCACGAGTGCCAGATCGTCGTGGCCGGTGTCACGGACTACAGCGCGCATCACTTCGATCCGCGTCATCGCAGCGATCCCGCCGCAGCGTTGCTGGGTGCGCCGGCGAGCGCCGCGGTGAAGATCCTGCTCGCACATCAGCCGCGCTCGGCGGAAGCTGCTGCTGCTGCCGGCTTCGACCTGCAGTTGTCGGGACACACGCACGGCGGCCAGTTCTGGCCGTGGAATCACTTCGTGCGCTTCCAGCAGCCGTTCACCGCCGGCCTCAATCGCCTGAAAAACCTGTGGGTCTACACCAGCCGCGGCACCGGCTACTGGGGCCCGCCGAAGCGCTTCGGCGCGCCGTCCGAGATCACGCGCATTCGGTTGGTGCCGGCGTAGGGGAGACGGTTCTCGCCAAGGCGCAAAGAACGCCAAGCACGCAAAGAAGATTCTCGTTCTCGAACCGGAAAAACCTTTGCGCCCTTGGCGATCTTGGCGCCTTGGCGAGAACTATTTCTCTATCCTGTACTCAATTCCCGCCCGCGTATCTTCCGGACCGCGCTGCGTCTGCACGGCCAGCTCGTCCGACAGCTTGTAGCGCAGCGTGATGACATCGCCTGGCTCGAACAAACCGACGCCGTAGCTCAGGTACAAGCGCGGCGAGAGGTACTGACCGACGGTCAACGCGGCGCCGCCGACCATTTCATCTTCCTTCACCGACAGCTCGTCGAC
>Ga0114129_10000149_pt1 | contig 73883 bp, 67 predicted proteins | sample RhiMetdeltSRZDD1_FD_80071 | JGI IMG/M metagenome (GOLD analysis project Ga0114129, IMG submission 80071) | Populus rhizosphere microbial communities from Tennessee, USA - Rhizosphere MetaG P. deltoides SRZDD1 (version 2) (version 2) | ecosystem: Host-associated > Plants > Roots > Rhizosphere >...
AAGGCGTTGCTCGCGGCCAAGAACCCGCTGCTCTACGTCGGCGAGGGCGTGCTCTACGCCGACGCGACGGCCGAGCTGTTTCGCTTCGCCGAGGCTGCCCAGGCGCCGGTGCTGACCACCCTCAAAGCGAAGAGCGCGTTCCCCGAGAACCACCCGCTCTCGGTCGGCGTGCGCGGCTTGCACGCCGATCATTTCTTGAAATCGTGCGACCTGCTCTTCTCGATCGGCGCCAGCCTGTTCCCGAACCGCTTCAGTCACGCCATTCCGGGAGCCGAGGCGAAGACCATCGTGCAGTGCACGGTGGACTTGCTCGACATCAATCGCTCGTACGAGACGCGCCACGCGGTGATCGGCGACGCCAAGCTCACGCTCGCGGCGCTGACCGACGAGCTCGGGCGACGCGGCGGCCGCAAGGCGCCCGCGATCCTCGACGAGGTCAAGACGGCGAAGGCCGCGTTTCGCGCGAAGTTCGAGCCGTGGCTGACGTCGAACGAGACGCCGATCAATCCCTACCGCGTGCTCGGCGACTTGATGAAAGTGCTCGATCCGAAGAACTCGTTCGTCACGGCCGACTCGGGCAACACGCGCGACCAGACCAGCACGGTGTACGAGGCGCAGATCCCGCGCGGCTTCCTCGGCTGGGGCAACGTCTCGACGCTCGGCTTCAGCCTGGCCGGCGCCGTCGCCGCCAAGCTCGCCTATCCGAACCGGCAGTGCGTGCACATCACCGGTGACGCGGGCGTCTGCTACATGATGGGCAACTTCGAGGCGGTGGCGCGCTACGGCATCGGCATCACGACGCTGCACATCAACAATGGCGGCTATTCGGGCTACGGCCCGGGCTTCTGGGGGACCGGGCACGATCCATACACGTGGAAGGTCTCCGACCACGCCAAGGCGTGCATGGCGAACATGGCGAAGGCCGTGGGCTTCCACAGCGAAGACGTCGACAAGCCGTCCGAGATCATTCCCGCGCTCAAGCGCGCGTTCGACGAGAACGCCAAGGGACGGCCCGCGTTCGTGGAGTTCCTGTGCTCGCACCATCCGGTTCACGGCGGCTGGGTGAGGTCCGCATGAGCGATGACATCCGCATCCAGTTCACGCGCTTCTCGGCGTTCTACTCGCCGCTGATCGCGACGATCGCCGGCGGCTTTCTCGCACGCGAGGGCTTCACGCCCAAGCACTCGGTCGCGCCGCCGGGCAAATCGGCGATCGAAGGCGTCGTCGCCGGGATCGTGGACGTCTGTCAGTCAGCGCCCTCGCAGGCGTTCGGTCCGCTCGAAAAGGGCCAGGCGCCACCGGCCGTGCACTTCGCGCAGATCAACGAGATGGACGGGTTCTTTTTGACGGCGCGCGCGCCCGATCGAGCGTTCACGTGGGACAAGCTGCGGGGCAAGCGCGTGCTGGTGGACCATGGCGGCCAGCCGCTCGCGATGTTCAAGTACGCGTGTCACAAGCGCGGCCTGCCGTACACCGAGCTCACCGCCGTCGACGTGCCGAGCGGCCAGATGGACCAGGCGTTCCGCAAAGGCGAGGGCGACTACATCCACCAGCAGGGGCCGGCGCCGCAGCAGCTCGAGCACGACGGCGTCGGCCATGTCGTTGCGTCGGTCGGCGAAGCGATCGGCCCGTGCGCGTTCTCCAGCCTGGCCGCGACACGCGAGTGGCTCAAGAGCGGCGCCGCCGCGCGCTTCATGCGCGCCTATCGCGCGGCGCGCGCGTGGCTGCTCGCGACGCCCGCGCAGGAGATCGCCGCCGCCGAGGCGTCGTTCTTCCCGGAGATCGACCGCGCCGTGCTGACGCAGACGATCGCGGCCTACCAGAAGCTCGGGTGCTGGACGCCGCACGTCGAGATCACGCGGCCGGCGTTCGAGGCCACGCTGGACGTGTTCGCGCACTCAAAGCTGATCACGAAGCGCCACCGCTACGAAGACGCGGTGGCTCCGCCGCCGGGAGGTTAGCCGCTCGCGCGTCGGTGGTGTCGCACGGCCCGCGTCGAGATGAAGAACCCGGTCACCGACAGCACCGGCAGCGCGAGGCCGACCGCCACATAGAGAAGCCGGGACGCCCATCCGGCGAAGTTGCCCGCGTGCAGCGCGTGCACGACGTCCCAGGCGGTACGGGGCCGCAAAACGCCGGTCGCGACCACACCGCCGCCGTCGACGACGACGGACTCGATGCCTCCATCGGGCCGCCGAGTGTCGGCGCGTACGCGATTCCCCGGCTCGGCGACGAACGCCACGATCTGTCCGCGCATCGCGACGCGCGCGGCGATGGCGTCGAGCGAAGGCAACCGCCGTCTCGCATCTGCCGGCGAGGCCGCCGACGTGACGCCGGCGAGCGCGAGCAGTGTCCCGGTCACGCCAACCACGGCGCCAACCACGAGCGCGCAGACGCCGACGACACGATGCACTGTGCGGCTGCGTCCACGCACGCGGCGCGTGACCGACCGGCCATACAGGCAGATCCCGGTCACGCCCTCGACGACCAGCCACAACCCGAGCAAAGCGACGAGCACGGCCCCGACACGTCCAGCGTGCAATACGCCGTGGAGCGAGCGCACCGCCATGAGCACTGAGCGTTCCGGCGCGCGCGTATCGATGACGCGCAGAGTGGAAGGGTCCACGGCGACGTCGAGCCGATGGCCTGCGACCGCCAACTCGACGACGAACGGTTCCGTCGCGCGGGCCGGCACTCTCAGGGCGCGCGGCTCAGCACCCGGCTGGGCGAAGAGTGCGGCGGCCACGATCGCGTCGAGCGACCGCGGCGCGGCAGCGCTCGCGGTCAGCGCCGGCGTCCCATTCGTCACCCGCTCGATCTCCGGCGCAAACACCAGCACGCTGCCGCTGAGACCGAGCACGAGCAGCAGGGGACCGCTGACGAGCCCGCCCCACAGATGCGCCCGCGCCGCCAGTCGCCGCATGGTGTAGCCTAACCGCGTTTGGCCCGGAGGCGTCGATGAAGCGCAGCGAGTCGCGGATCCTGACCACTCACACGGGCAGCTTGCCTCGCACGCCGGCCCTGCGCGATCTGCTCGTGCGGCAAGACCGCGGCGAGACGGTCGACGCGGCAGCGCTCGCACGAGAAGCCGAAGCCGCGGTCCGCCACGTCGTGGCCCGTCAGCTCGAGGCCGGCGTCGACGTCGGCAATGACGGAGAGCAGCCGCGCGTCGGCTTCTCGACGTATCCGGCGCGCCGCATGCAAGGCTTCGGCGGCGCCAGCAAGCGCCGGCTCTCGCGCGACATCGCCGAGCACCCCGACTACGCGTCGCGCCTGTCCCGGCAGCGCGCGGGGGCAGCGCGGATCAACGACGCGCCCCAGGCGGTGAGCGACGTCGCCTACACGGATCTCACCGAAGCGACGACGGAGTGTGACCTCTTCCGGCGCGCGCCCGGCGCCGAGAAGTTCGCGGAAGCCTTCATGACCGCCGCCTCGCCCGGCGTGATCGCGACGATCATGCTCGACGCCTATTACGGTTCCCACGAGCGCTATCTGAAAGCGCTGGCGCGCGAGATGCGCCGCGAGTACGAGCTGATCGTCTCACGCGGGTTCGTGCTCCAGCTCGACTGCCCCGATCTGGCGATGGAGCGCGCGCGCTTCTTCCAGGACGATTCGCTCGACACATTTCTCGCCGCGGTCGCGCTACACATCGATGCCATCAACGAGGCGATCGCCGGGCTGCCGGCCGATCGCATTCGGCTGCATCTGTGCTGGGGCAACTACGACGGGCCGCACACGCACGACGTGCCGCTGGAGCCGTTGCTGCCGATCGTCTACCGCGCGCGAGTCGGCGCGCTCTCGCTGCCGCTCGCGAGCCCGCGCCACCAGCACGAGCTGAAGGCCTTTCGCCGGCATCCCCTGCCCGACGGCATGCTGTTCGTCCCGGGCGTGATCGATTCCACCACCAACGTCGTCGAGCATCCGGAGGTCGTCGCCGACCGCCTCGTCGCCGTCGTGGAGACCATCGGCGATCGCACGCGCGTGCTGGCGGGTGTGGATTGTGGGTTTGGCACGTTCGCCGGCTCGCAGCTGGTCGAGGACAGCGTGGTCTGGGCAAAGCTCCGCGCGCTGCGCGAGGGCGCCGATCTCGCCACGCGGCGACTCTGGCGCTGAGGAGACTGACATGGCGAGACTGACGGCCATCACGAGCAAGCAGCAGGTCGCGCCCAAGGACCAGCCGATCGTCGACGCGATCGTCGCCAGCCGCGGCGCGCTGCAAGGCCCGTTCACGATGTTCCTGCACTGCCCCGAGCTGGCCGGGCGCCTCGCGCACCTCGGCGCCTTCGTCCGCTTCGAGGGCACGCTCGACATGCGCGTCCGCGTGCTGGCGGCGATGACGGTCGCGCGCGAGCTGGACGCCGTCTACGTCTGGGGCGCCCAGACCGGACAGGCCCGCAAGCTCGGCGTCCCGGAGACGACGATCGCAGCCGTTCGCGAGAATCACTCGCGCGGAGTGCCCGCTGAGGACGCACAGATCGTTGAGTTCACGCGCACGCTCCTGCGCCGGCATCGCATCGACGACGGGACGGTCAAGGCGCTGCGCGCGCGCTTTGGCGACGACGGCTTCATCCAGCTCACCGGCGCCATCGGCTACTACAGCATGCTCGCCATGACGGTGAACGCGTGCGAGCTCGAGGCCGCGCCTGGCGCCGAAGTCCTCACCCCGGGAGCCACAGCATGATGACGCGAGCGCTCGTTGTTGCCTTCGTCGCGCTGCTGACCGTCACCCCCGCCGTCGCCGCCGAGCTTCCGGCGGCGAAAGCAGAGCAGGTCGGACTGTCCACCGAGCGCCTCGATCGCATCACCCAGGTGCTGCGTGCGGACGTCGAGCGCGGTCGCATTCCTGGGGCCGTTGTGCTCGTGGCGCGCAAAGGGCGCGTGGCGTACCTGCAGCCGGTTGGCTTCCGTGACAAGGCGTCGGGAGCGCCGATGAGCTCCGATGCGATCTTCCGCATCGCCTCGATGACGAAGCCCATCGTGACGGTGGCCGCGCTGTCACTGTACGAGGAAGGCCGGCTGCTCCTGTCCGATCCCGTGTCGAAATACATTCCGGCCTTCAAGGACCAGAAGGTCGGTCTCGAGCGCGCGGCCGCCGAGCGCGAGATGACGATCCAGGATCTGATGCGTCACACGTCCGGCCTCACCTACGGCAACCGCGGCACGAGCGAGATCTACAAGATGTATCCCGAGTCGTCGAACATCGCGTCACTCACGCTGACGATGGATGAGTTCATCGACCGCGTGAGCAAGGCGCCGCTGGTCTACCAGCCGGGCACGCGGTGGGAGTACAGCCTGTCGACCGACGTGCTCGGGCGCGTGGTGGAGATCGTTGCCGGCAAGTCGCTGGGCGAGGTGCTCGCCGAGCGCATCTACCGGCCGCTGAAGATGACAGACACGACGTTCCTCGTGCCCGGCGAAAAGCGTTCGCGCATCGCGCAGCCGCTGCCGACCAACCCCGACACGGGCGCGGCGGTCACGGTTCACGACCCGGCCGTGCCGCGCAAGTTCGACTGCGGCGGCGGCTGCGCCGTCTCGACGGCGGCCGATTACGCGCGCTTCGCTCAGATGCTGCTGAATCGCGGCAGTCTCGACGGGGCACGCGTGCTGAGCTCACGCATGGTCGACTTCATGACGGCCGATCACCTTGGCGCGATCTCGCGGGGCAGCTTCGCCTCCTCCCCCGGCTACACCTGGGGCCTCGGGGTCGCCGTCCGCCAGGACAAGGGCCTTGCCCCGATGCCGGGATCGAGCGGCGATTTCTACTGGCCGGGCGCCTACGCGACGTACTGGTGGGCCGATCCGAAAGAAGACATGGTCGTCGTGTTCATGACGCAATCACCGCTGGGACGTCATTATCAACAGCTGGTGCGCGGCCTCGTCTACCAGGCCATCGCGGAATAGCACGCGGGAGGACGCGGCATGAAGATCGTCGACGCGCAGATCCATCTCTGGAACGCTGGCAAACCAACGAACGCGAACCACCGTCAGGTCGCCGCGTACACCAAGGACGATGCACTGAAAGAAATGGACGCCGCCGGCGTCGACGCCGCGCTGATCCATCCGCCGGCGTCCTGGGACCCGAACTCCAACGAGCTGGCTGTCGAGGCTGCACGAGCGCATCCCAATCGATTCGCGATCCTCGGAAACTTTCCGCTCGACAAACCGGAAAGCCGCGCGCTGATCGATGGGTGGAAATCGCGGCCGGGGATGCTCGGCCTGCGGTTCGTCTTCTTGCAGCCGCACCAGAAGACGTGGCCGACCGACGGCACGATCGACTGGCTGTGGCCGGCGGCGGAGCGCGCGGGCATCCCTGTCGCGCTGCTCGCGGCGACGTTCCTGCCGAAAGTCGCGCAGGTCGCCGAGCGCCATCCGCGGCTGAAGCTGATCATCGACCATCTCGGCCGCCCATCCGGCACCAAGGACGACGCGGCGTGGGCGAACCTCTCCGAGATGCTGGAGCTCGCGAGATTCCCGAACGTCGCCATCAAGGCGACTGGCGCGCCGAGCTACTCGAGCGAGCCTTATCCCTACCGCAACATCCACGACCACCTGCGCCGCATCTACGACGCGTTCGGCCCGGCGCGCATGTTCTGGGGCACGGACATCACGCGCATGCCGTGCTCCTGGCGGCAGTGCGTGACGATGTTCACCGAGGAGTTGCCGTGGCTGTCGGGACGCGACAAGGAGCTGGTGACGGGCCGGGCCGTGTGTGACTGGCTCGGCTGGAACCTGCCGCAGAAGTAAGGGCAACCGCAGAGGTGAGGGCAACGCTATGGAGATGAAGGCTGCCGTCTTTCGCAAGACGCACGCGCCACTGACGATCGAGTCCGTCGAGATCGACAAGCCGTGGGGACGCGAGGTCCTCGTCCGCACGGCGGCGACGGGTGTCTGCCACAGCGATCTGCACGTCGTCGACGGCCAGGGACGCTGGCCGCTCGACCGTCCGATCGTGCTGGGTCACGAAGGCGCGGGCGTCGTCGAGGCCGTCGGGCCGGACGTGACGACGCTGCGGCCCGGCGACCACGTCGTGGCGTGTCTCTCGGGCTTCTGCGGCGCGTGTCCGCAATGCCTCGACGGCCATCCGAACCTCTGCACGGGCGGCCTGGTCCAGCGGGCTGACTCGGCGGCGCCCCGGCTGTCGCAGGGCGGCGCGCCGCTGCGTCAGTTCATCGGCATCGCGAGCTATGCCGAGCGCATGCTGCTGCACGAGAACTCGGTCGTGAAGATCGACGACGACCTGCCCCTGGACCGCGCGGCGCTCGTGGGCTGTGGCGTGCTCACCGGTGTCGGCGCAGCGCTGCGGACCTCCGGCCTGCAGGCCGGGCAGACCGTCGCGGTATTCGGGTGCGGCGGCGTCGGCCTCGCGATCGTCCAGGGCGCGCGCATCGGCGGCGCGCGGCAGATCATCGGCGTCGATGTGTTCGACAGCAAGCTCGAGATGGCCAAGCGTGTTGGCGCCACGCACGTCGTCAACAGCGCGAACGACGATCCCGTCAAGGCGGTCCGCGCGCTGACCAAGGGCGCGGGCGTCGATCACGCGTTCGAGGCCGTCGGCAACGCCAAACTCGTGCGGCAGGCGATCGAGAGTCTCGCCATCCGCGGGACGGCGACCATCGTCGGTGTGCTGCCGCCCGACGCCACGATCGAGTTTCCGTGGATGGCCATCCGTCCGGAGTGCCGCGTGCAGACGTCGCGCATGGGCAGCAACCGGTTCCGCATCGACATTCCGCTCTATCTGGAGTTCTATCGTCAGGGACGCCTGCTGCTCGACGAGATGGTGAGCCGCCGCGGGCGGCTGGAGGACATCAACGACGCCTTCCGCGCGATGAAGGCCGGCGAGGTCGCGCGCACCGTCCTGACCTTCAACTGAGATGGCTACGTTCACCCTGCGCGTGAACGATCGCCGCACGACCGTCGACGTGGAGCCGGCGACGCCCCTCCTTTATATATTGCGCAACGACCTCGAGCTGAACGGGCCGAAGTTCGGCTGCGGGCTCGCCCAGTGCGGCGCCTGCACCGTGCTGGTCGACGGCAAGCCGGTGCGCTCGTGCGTGGCCACCGTGGCGAGCGTGGCGAACGGGCGCATCACGACGATCGAAGGCCTCGGCACGGCGGAGCGGCTGCATCCGCTGCAGCGCGCATTCATCGAGGAGCAGGCCTGTCAGTGCGGCTTCTGCGGCAACGGCATGGTGATGGCCGCCAAGGCGCTGCTCGACCGCAACCCCAGGCCGACCGCGGGGGACGTGCGGGCGGCGTTGAACGGTCACCTCTGCCGCTGCGCCTCGCACAATCGCATCGTGCGCGCGGTGCAGCGGGCCGCGACGGAGATGCGGTCGTGAGCGCGACGCGGCGCGAGTTCCTCCGGCGCGGCGCGCTGGTCATCGCCTTCGCGCTCTCTCCGCGCGCGAGTTTTGCGCAGCCCGCCGCGCTGCCGGCCAGCCTCAACGGCAACCGGCGTCTCGACGCCTGGCTGGCCATCGATCCCAACGGCACCGTCACGATCTTCACCGGCAAGATCGAGCTGGGCCAGGGCATCGGTACCGCACTCTCGCAGATCGCCGCCGACGAGCTCGACGTCGAGCTGCCGCGCATCGATGTGGTCCACGGCGACACCGCGCGGACACCGAACGAGGGACAAACCGCCGGCAGCCTCTCGGTCGAGCAGAGCGGCACGGCGCTGCGCCTGGCGTGCGCGGAGGCGCGCGAGATCTTGCTGGCGGCAGCGGGTGCGAAGCTCGGCGTCCCCGCGAGCGATCTCACGGTCGCCGATGGCGCGATCACCACGCCGAGCGGCGCGCAAACGAGCTACTGGGATCTCGCCGCGAATGCGCACTTGCAGCGCGACGCCACGGCCACCGCGAAGCCCAAGCCCGCGTCCGCTCACCGCTGGGTCGGCCAGAGCGTGCGCCGCCGCGACATCCCGAAAAAGTTCACCGGCGGCGCCGCCTACGTGCAGGACGTCCGATTGCCCGGGATGGTCTTCGGGCGCGTGGTGCGGCCGCCGTCTCCCGGCGCGGAGCTGCTCGCCGCCGACGAGGCGCGCGTGCGCAGCCTGCCCGGCGTCGTCGCCGTCGTGCGCGACGGCAGCTTCCTCGCGGTGGCGGCGGCGCGCGAAGAGCAGGCCATCGCCGCCCGCGAAGCGCTCAGGCAGAGCGCGCGCTGGAAGGAGACCGAGTTGCTGCCGCCGTCGGGCGACGCGCTCTATCGCGACCTGATGGCGCGTTCGGTGCCGGCGCAGACCGTCGTCGACAAGAGCGCGCCGGCGGCCGCCGAGCCGGTGAAGCGTCTGGAAGCGCTCTACACGCGACCGTATCAGGCCCACGCCTCGATCGCGCCGTCATGTGCCGTCGCGCAGTGGCAGGACGACAAGCTGACCGTGTGGACCCACAGCCAGGGCGTCTTTCCGCTGCGCGCCGATCTCGCCAAGGCGTTCGGCATGGACGCAAAGGACATTCGCTGCATTCACGTGGAAGGCGCGGGCTGCTATGGCCACAACGGCGCCGACGACGTGGCACTCGACGCCGCGCTGCTCGCGCGCGCCACCGGCGGCCGGCCCGTGAAGCTCGCGTGGATGCGCGACGACGAGTTCATGTGGGAGCCGTACGGCTCGGCAATGGCGATGAAGCTCTCCGGCGGCGTGGACGCGCAGGGCAACGTCGTCGCGTGGACGCACGAGGTGTGGAGTCACCCGCACAGCACGCGACCCGGCTCGTCGTCCGGCGTCAATCTGCTCGCCGCGCGGCATCTCGCGACGCCGTCGCCGCCGGTGCCCCCGGCCGACGTGCCGCAGCCCGCGGGCGGCTCGGACCGCAACGCCATCCCGCTCTACGAGTTCGGCGCGGTGAAGGTGGTCAAGCACTACATCGCAGAGTCGCCGCTCCGGACGTCCGCGCTGCGCACGCTCGGCGGCTATGCCAACGTCTTCGCGCTGGAGTCCTTTGTCGATGAGCTGGCCGCGGTGGCCGCCGCGGATCCGGTGGAGTTCCGACTGCGCCACCTCAAAGACCCGCGCGCCCGCGCGGTGATCGAGGCCGCCGCGCAGCGCGCGAGCTGGACGCCCGGCGCGAAGGCCGACGCCGGCCGCGGCCGCGGTATCGGCTTCGCCCGGTACAAGAACCTCGCGTGCTACTGCGCCGTCGTCGCCGACGTCGCCGTCGATCGCGCGTCCGGCCGGCTGCGCGTCACGCGGGCGGTCGCCGCCGTAGACGCCGGGCAGATCGTGAATCCCGACGGCGTGACCAACCAGATCGAGGGCGGCATCATCCAGTCCGCGAGCTGGACGCTGAAGGAATCGGTGCGCTTCGATCGTACGCGCGTCACCACCCGCTCATGGGCGGACTATCCAATCGTGCGGTTCGACGAGGTGCCGGAGGTCGACGTGGTGCTGCTGAATCGCCCGAGCGAGCGCTTCCTCGGCGTGGGCGAGGGCTCGCAAGGCCCCGCGGCCGCCGCGATCGCCAATGCGCTCGCCCACGCGACCGGTCGACGGCTGCGCGCGCTGCCGTTCACGCCCGAGCGCGTGAAGCAGGCGCTCGCGTGAGGAGCCAATGAAGACACAGACGCAGAAGGCCGAGGCGTTCCGCGCGCTGCACGCGCGTCCGGGCGCGTTCATCATTCCGAATCCGTGGGACGCGGGCACCGCCAAGCTGCTCGCCTCGCTCGGCTTCGAAGCCCTGGCGACGACGAGTCTCGGCTTGTCGAACATGCTCGGCCGCGTCGACGGCACGATGACCGTCAGCCGCGACGAGGTCCTCGCCAACTGCCGCGCGATCGTCGAGGCGACCGACCTGCCGGTCAGCGCCGATCTCGAGAACTGCTACGCGCACGAGCCGCGAGCGGCCGCGGAGATGATCCGGCTGGCTGCCGAGGCCGGCGTGGTCGGCGGCTCGATCGAGGACGCCACCGGCGACGCCGCCAAGCCGATCTACGACTTCACGCTGGCCGTCGAGCGCGTGCAGGCCGCCGTCGAGACGGCGCGGCGATTGGCGTTCGGCTTCGTGCTGACGGCGCGCGCCGAGAACATGATCCAGGGCCGGCTCGACCTCGACGACACGATCAAGCGGCTGCAGGCTTTCGAGCAGGCCGGCGCCGACGTGCTGTACGCGCCGGGGCTGCGGGACCTCGCGACCATTCGCACCGTCGTGGCCGCGGTGCGCAAGCCCGTGAACGTCGTCATGAGCCACGGCGATCCGTCGCTGACGTTGGCACAGCTCAGCGAGGCCGGCGTCAAGCGCGTGAGCGTCGGCGGCTCGCTGTCGCGACTGGCGCTGGCCGCGTTCCTGCGTGGCGCCCGTGAGATGGCGGACAAGGGCGCCTTCACCTGGATGCGCGAGACCGTGGCGAGTCGTGAGCTGAAGGCCGTGTTCAAAGGATGAAGCGCGCGCTCGTCCTGGTCTGGCTCGCGCTCGGTCTGCTCGTCGTCGCCGCCGCCGCACAGGCGCCGCCGCCGGTCGTGCTGATGATCTCGATCGACGGTCTCCGCCCCGACTACGTGACCGCCGCCGACAAGCACGGCCTCAAGATCCCGGCGCTGCGGCGCTTCGTCAGCGAGGGCGCGTTCGCCGAAGGCGTGCTTGGCGTCATCCCGACTGTGACCTATCCGAGCCACACCACGCTGATCACGGGCGTGTGGCCCGCCAAGCACGGTATCTTCTCGAACACCATCTTCGATCCACTGCGCACCGGTCAGAGCGCCTGGTACTGGTACGCCGAGGACATTCGCGTTCCGACACTCTGGGACGCGGCGGCGAGCGCCGGCTGGACATCCGCAGCCATCCACTGGCCGGCCAGCGTCGGCGCGCGCGTGAACTGGAATATTCCGGAGTACTGGCGCGGCAATGCGAGTGAGGACGCCAAGCTCCGGCGCGCGCTGTCCACGCCGGGGCTCGTTGCCGAGCTCGAGGCCGACGCGGGCCCCTATCCGCACGCGCTGGACGCCGAGAGCGACGAGGCGCGCGGCCGGTTCGCGGTGCGCCTGCTCGAGAAGAAGCGGCCGGCGCTGCTGCTGCTGCACCTGATCGCGCTCGATCACACGCAGCACGAGACCGCGCCCTTCAGCGGGGAGACGTTCGCCGTGCTCGAGCGACTCGACGCCGTCGTCGCGAAGCTACGTGAGACGGCCGAACGCGTGGCGCCCGGACGCGCGTTCGTCGCGATCGTCTCAGATCACGGGTTCGCGAGCGTCGACACGCACCTGAATCTGTTCGTGGCATTCCGCGATACGGGACTGCTCACGGTCGAACGCGGCCGGATCACGGGCTGGAAGGCGATTCCGTGGACGGCCGGCGGGTCCGCCGCCATCATGTTGAAGGACACAAATGACGGCGCGACGCGCGGAGAGGTACGGGCGCTGCTCGACAAGCTCGCCGCCGATCCCGCCAATGGGATCGATCGCGTGCTCGATGCCGACACGCTGCGTGACCGCGGCGGGTTTCCGCCAGCAGCGTTTGTGGTCGGCCTCAAACCAGGCTGGCAAATGAGCTCGAGCCTTGCCGGCTCCGTGCTGTCGCCGGGCAAAGGCGGTAACCACGGTCACCTGCCCGACCTGCCGGATCTCCGCGCGTCGTTCTTCCTCGTCGGCCCCGGCGTGCCCGCGGGCCGCGCGCTCGGCCTCGTCGACATGCGCGACGTCGCGCCGACGCTCGCCCGACGCGTGGGCTTGTCACTGCCGACGGCCGACGGCAAAATCCTGCTGCCCTGAACCCAGGAGGCTCGCATGCATTACGGTGTCGTGATGTTTCCCACGGAGTACGCGATGGCGCCCGACGACTTCGCGCGGGCGCTCGAGGAGCGCGGCTTCGAGTCCGTGTGGTTTCCCGAGCACACGCACATTCCGGCGAGCCGCCAGAGCCCGTGGCCGGGCGGCGGCGATCTGCCGCGCGACTACTGGTCGTCCTACGACCCGTTCGTCGCCCTGATGGCGGCGGGCGCGGTGACGAAGCGGCTCAAGCTCGGCACGGGCATCTGCCTCGTGATCGAGCGCGATCCGATCACGACGGCCAAAGAGGTCGCCACCCTCGACCGGCTCTCCGGCGGCCGCGTGCTGTTCGGCATCGGCGGCGGCTGGAACGCCGAAGAGATGGAGAACCACGGCACGGCGTTCAAGTCGCGCTGGAGGCTGCTGCGCGAGCGCGTCCTTGCCATGAAGGAAATCTGGACGAAGAAGGAGCCCCAGTTCCACGGCGACTTCGTGAACTTCGACACGATCTGGGCGGATCCCAAGCCGCTGCAGCGCCCACACCCGCCGATCCTCATCGGCGGCGACGGTGAGAAGACCTTCGATCGCGTCGTCGAGTACGGCGACGGATGGATGCCGATCATGCGTCCGAACAAGAATCCGGTGGACCGCATCCCTGAGCTTCGTGAGCGCCTGAAGAAGGCCGGCCGCGATCCCAAGACCGCGCCCGTGTCGATCTTCTTCGCGCCGACGAAGAAGGAGGGCCTCGACCGGCTCGCCGCCGCCGGCGTCGAGCGCGCGATCTTCGGCGTGCCGTCAGAGGCGCGAGAGGCCGTGCTGCCCCGTCTCGACGCGCTGGCCAAGCTGATCTCGTGAGCGTGCACGACGCGGACGTCGTGTGGGACGCCGAGGACCTGGCGTGCGGGGTCCTGCTGCTGCGACTGCGCGGACGCATGGAGGCGATGCGGCCGGGACAGGTGATGCGGCTCATCGCGAAGGATCTCGGGGCCGCCGAGGACTTGCCGTCGTGGTGCCGGCTCACCGGGCACACGCTCTTGTCCTCGGAGCCGCCGGTCTATCGGATTCGCCGAAAGGAGGCCTGACGCGCGGCTAGCGCAGTACCGTCTCCGCAATACGCGTGAGCTGCTCGGCCATCTCCGCGTCGGTCTTCACCGCGTTAGGGCGCACGAGCACGCGCGTGGCGCCGGCATCGACCAGACGCTTGACGAGCTCGCGGTCGGGCGGCTGACCGTGGACCGAGATCGTGAGCTTCGACGGATCGCGCCCGGCGTCCTTCGCCAGCCGGTCCAGCGTCGCGCGCGCCTGGCGTAGCTCGTCCGGCGTAATGCGATTGGGCAGCCAGCCGTCGCCCCACGCGACCACGCGCTGGAGCACGTTCTTCGCCCCGCCGCCGAGCAACACCGGCGGATGCGGCTTCTGTGCGGGCTTGGGGTTCGACTTCACCCCAGGAAACGTGTAGTAGCGGCCCTGCCACGACGCCTCGGGCTTCGTCCACAGCTCCTTCATCGCCAGCACCGACTCGCGCGTCTGCGCCCAGCGGTGCTCGAAGTCGCCGCCCATGATCTCGGTCTCTTCCTTCAGCCAGCCGGCGCCGATGCCGAACAGAAAGCGCCCGCCGCTGAACAGGTCGAGCGTCGCGACCTCCTTGGCGAGCAGCAGCGGATGACGCTCGGGCACCAGCACGATGCCGGTCCCGAGCTTGATGCGGCTGGTCGTGCCCGATGCGCGCGCCAGCGCGACGAACGGATCGACGAAATGCGCGTACGTCTCGGGGATCACGCCGTCGGCCGAGCCGGGAAACCGGCTCGTCGTCTTGACGGGCATGAACGGATGCTCCGCGCACCAGAACGACTCGAAGCCGAGCTCCTCGGCCTTCTTGGCCATGAGGCCGGGATCGGCGAGATAGGCCGGCAGCGGGATCGAGACGCCAACGTTCATACTCACTCTCCCCAGACCTCGCGCGCGACCTCGACGACGCGCTCGAGCTTGCGCCACTGCTCGTCCTCAGTGAGCGTGTTGCCGTGGTGCGTGCTGGCGAAGCCGCACTGCGGCGACAGGCACAGGCGCTCCAGCGGCACGTACTTCGCAGCCTCGTCGATCCGTCGCCGCAGCGCGTCCTTGGATTCCAGCGTGCCCGATTTCGTCGTGACCAGGCCGAGCACGACTTTCTTGTCGCGCGGCAGCAGACGCAGCGGCTCGAAGCCGCCGGCGCGGTCGGTGTCCCACTCCATGAAATAGGCGTCGACGCGCGTGGAGAACATCGCCTCCACCACCTCGTCGGCGTAGCCGCCCGCCGCGAACCAGGTGCTGCGGAAGTTGCCGCGGCAGGTGTGCATCGTCACGGCCATGCCGTTGGGGCGGTCGGCGAGCGCGCCGTTGATCAGCTCGGCGTACGCCCGCGGAAGCGTCGCCGGGTCGTCACCATTGGCGCGGAAGTTGTCGCGCACCTTGGAGTCGCAGAGATACGCCCAGCTCACGTCGTCGAGCTGCAGATAGGTGCACTCGGCGGCCGCGATGTGGCGAATGGCGGCGCGGTAAGCGGCCGCGGCATCCCGCCAGAGGTCGGCCAGATCAGGATAGGCCGAGCGGGAGACGGCGTTGCGGCCGCCGCGCATGTGCAGCATCGCCGGCGACGGGATCGTCATCTTCGGCGTCGCCTTCGCGACCGATCTGAGAAACGCGAAGTGGTCCACCATGATGGGCTTGTTACAAAGCACCTTGCCGTGAATGGTCGCCATGGGCGGCACATCCTCGGCCTGGAACACCATGCCGACGGGCGCCGTCATGCCGACGCCCTCGAGCTGCGCCATGAAGTCGAGGTGCCAGAAGTCGCGGCGGTACTCGCCGTCGGTGACCGCGCTCAGGCCCAGTGACTCCTGCCGCTGGACCGCGGCGCGAATACATCGATCCTCGACCTCTTTGAGCTGCGCGGGAGTCAGGGCACCCGTCTTGGCCTTCGCGCGCGCGTCGCGCAATTCCGGCGGGCGGAGCAGGCTGCCGACCTGATCGGCGCGGAACGGTGGTGTCGTCATACCCGGCTCAGTCGAAGATCACGCCGCCGTCGACGTTGAACGACTGGCCGGTGATGTTGCGCGCCCCCGGCGACGCCAGAAACACCACGAGCGCCGCGACGTCCTCCGGATCGTTGGGACGGCCGAGCGGTATCGCGGCGTTGCGCCGGCGCTTCATCTCGTCGATCGACACACCCTCCGCCTTCGCGCGTGTCGCGACGTTGTCCTCCGACAGCGCAGTCACCGTCGTGCCGGGGCACACCGCGTTGACGTTGATGTTGTGGGGTGCGAGCTGTTGCGCGGCCGTCCGCGTCAGCGAGATCACGCTGCCCTTGCTCGCCGCGTAGATCGCGTTCGACGTCCCCGCGTATCCCTTGCCCGCGATCGACGCGACGTTGACGATCACGCCGCCGCGGCGAGGAATCATCTCGCGCGCGACCCGCTGCAGGCAGAAGAACACGCCCTTGGCGTTCACGCGCATGATCCGGTCCCAGTCGGCCTCGGTCAGGTCCATGATGTACGCGCGGCGCGTGACGCCGGCGTTGTTCACGAGCACGTCGATGCGCTCGAACGTCGCCGCGACGCGCCGGACCATCCCATCGATGGCCCCGAGATCGCCGACGTCGCTCTCGATGGCGAGGCTGCGGCGTCCGAGCTGGGAGACCGCGTCAGCGGTGGACTTGGCGAGGCCGCCGTCGATGTCCACCGCCGCCACATGCGCGCCTGCGCGCGCGAGCGCCAGCGCGGTGGCCTTGCCGATGCCGTTGCCTGCTCCGGTCACGATCGCAACGCGCTCGTCGAGACTCATGCTGGCTCCTCCTGGCGTGGCCGAGGGCCAGAGAATACCGTATTCTCCCGGCCGGAGGTGTCCCGTGACCAATCGCGCCGTCGTCGTCGATCCCGCAGCGCCCGGCCGGCTCGTCATCGCATCCGTCCCTGATCCCACGCCGGATCGCGGCGAGGCGATCGTCCGCGTTCGCGCGATCTCGCTGAACCGCGGTGAGGTGCGCCGTTCCGGGATGGCTGCCGCGGGCTGGCGTCCAGGCTGGGATCTCGCGGGCGAGGTCGAGCGCGCAGCCGCCGACGGCTCGGGGCCGCGCGCGGGCGCGCGCGTCGTCGGCATGCTCGGCGAGGGCGCGTGGGCCGAACGTGTCGCGGTGCCCACGCACGCGCTGGCCGAGCTTCCCGACAAGGTCACGTTCTCGCAGGCGTCGACGCTGCCGGTGGCCGGTCTCACCGCGCTCTACGCGCTGGCGAAGGGCGGTTTGTTGCTCGGCCGCCGCGTGTTGATCACCGGCGCGACGGGCGGCGTGGGCGATTTCGCCGTGCAGCTCGCGCGTCTCGCCGGCGCGCACGTCACGGCGACGGTGCGGCGCTCCGAGCAGGTGGCGGAAGTTCACGCGCTCGGCGCCCACGAGGTCACCGTCGGCGACGAGATTCCGGCATCGCCGAAGTACGACCTGATCCTGGATTCGGTTGGCGGGCGCACGCTCGGCGGAGCACTGGGCGCGCTCGAGCGGGGCGGCACCTGCGTGACGTTCGGCGTGTCGGCGACGAGCGAGGTGACGTTCGACGCCCGCAATTTCTTCGTCGCGGGCCGGACGAGTCTGTACGGGTTCTATCTCTTCACCGAGCTCGGTCAGGAGCCGGCAGGCGTCGGTCTCCGACGCCTGGCAAATCTCGTCGCCGCGGGGCAGCTCACGCCGCACATCAGCGTCGAGCGGCCGTGGAAGGACATCGCCCAGGTCGCCCAGGATTTGATGGCGCGGCGGTATCCGTACAAGGCGGTGCTGACGGTCGACTGATCACGCAGCGCCAGAGGAGGTCAGCCGATGAATCTCCCGAAGACCGCGCGCGCCGCCGTCGTCGCCGAATACGGCAAGCCGATCGAGATCCGCGAGCTGCCCGTCCCGCGTGAGGGCGAGCTCGAGCCGGGCGCGCTCCTCGTGCGCGTGGACGTGGCGTCGATCTGCGGCTCCGACGTGCATCAGTGGGACGGCATGACGCAGGCGCTGGCGCCGGCGCAGCTGCCCATCGTGCTCGGCCACGAAATGATGGGTACGGTCGTCGCGTTCGGCCCGGGCCCGCGCGAGGACTCGATCGGGCAGCCGCTGAAGGAAGGCGACCGGCTGCTGTGGACGCACGTGTACTGCGGCCAGTGTCAGGAATGTCGCGTGCAGCACACGCCGACGCTCTGCCGGCGCAAGAAGCAGTACATGCGGACGAACTGCGAGCGCTTTCCGTATCTGGTCGGCGGCTTCGCGCAGTACTGCTACGTGTTCCCGCCGTCGGGTCGCGTGCGCATCCCCGACGGCGTGCCGGACGGCGTCGCGTCCGCGGCCAGCTGCGCGCTGCGAACGGTGATCCACGCGTTCGATCGTGTCGGGCGGATCGAGCCGCATCAGCGTGTCGTCATTCAGGGCGCGGGGCCGCTCGGTCTGTTCGCCACGGCGCTCGCGAACCACGCGGGCGTGAGCGACGTGATCGTCGTCGGCGCGCCCGAGGCGCGCCTGGCGCTCGCGCGACGCTGGGGCGCGTCGGCCACCGTCTCCGTGGAGGAGCTTTCGACCGCCGAGGCGCGGCTGGCGCGAGTGCGGGAGCTGACCGACGGCCGCGGGGCGGACGTCGTGTTCGAGCTGTCGGGCGCGCCGTACGCATTGGCGGAGGGACTCGACTTCCTGCGTCCCGGCGGACGCTACGCCGTGGTCGGCCAGCTCGGCGGCCCGCTCACACCGGTGCAGGCCGCGCTCTTCGTGCGCAAGCAGGCCACGGTCCTGGGCGTGCAGTCGGCCGACATCGGGCAGTTCTGGAAGGCGCTCGAGTTCGTGCGGCGCACGGCCTCGCGCTACGACTTCGAGGCGATGCTGACGACGCGCTACCCGCTCGATCGGATCAACGACGCCATCCAAAGCATGCGCGCGTTCCGCGAGATCAAGCCGCTCGTCCTGCCCTGGGCCGAACGCTGACTACTTGCTCTTGAGCCGGAGATCCTCGTAGGGCGCTGAATACGGGTGCCCCGCGATGAGCATGAGGCCGGATTCCGCCACGCGCGGCCCGTAGCCGTTCAGAAACGCGAGCTCCCAGATCGGCGCGAACACGGCACGATCGTGGATCATCTGCTGGATGCGGTGCAGGATCGCTTCGCGCTTCTTGCGATCCATCTCGCCGGCCTGTTCCTGGATCAGCCCCTCGATGTCCGGATACGTGCCATACGTGTACGTGCCGCCCGCGGCCACGAACGAGTCCAGACGCGTGGCGGCGTTGCCGGCCGCGCCGCTGCCGGTCTGGATGATGTTCTTGAACTTCTTGTCGCGGTTCTGTGCGAGGAACGCCGCGCGTTCCAGGGAGCGCAACCTCGAGCGAATGCCCACGGCGCTCAAATAGTTCACGACCGCTTCGCCGAGGTTGGCATACGAGGAGTCGCAAAAATATTCGCCTGCGTCGAAGCCGTTCGGATAGCCCGCCTCGGTCAGCAGACGCTTGGCCTTCGCCGGATCGAAAGGATGCACGGGTGGCGCCCAGAAGAACTCGAACGTCGCGGGAATCATGCTGCCGGTGATCTTGGAGAACCCGAGCGTCTCGGCCTGGTTGATCGCCGGCCGATCGAACGCGTGGTTTGCGGCGAGGCGTACGCGCTTGTCCGCCCACGGTGACCCGGGCGTCGTCCACTGGTCGGGGAAGACCAGCCAGAACGTGGCGGTCGGATTGTTGGCCGCAAGCGTCAGCCCCGGCGTCCGGCGTAGCTCCTCGGCGAGCGCGCCGCGGATGGAATACGCGATGTCGACCTCGCCGCGCTTGAGCATGGCCAGCCGTGTCGTCTCTTCGGTGACCGACTTGAAGACCAAGCGCTTCACGCTCGGCGTCTTGCGCCAGTAGGACTCGTAGGCCTCGAGCACGAGCTCGACGCCCGGGGTGAAGGAGACGAATTTATAGGGGCCGGCGCCGATCGGCGTCTTCTTGAACCCGTCGTCGCCGACTTTCTCGACGTATTTCCTCGGCACGATCCACCCCGCGCCAGTGGCGGGCGTCCCGTAGAACGTCAGGAAATCGGGCCACGGCTGCTTGAATCGAAAGCGCACCCGATGCGGGTCGACGACGTCGATGCCGGCGATGCGCGCCTTGAACGCCCCCGAGCCCGCGCCGCGATAGCGGTCCATCGAAAACTTCACGTCCTCCGCCGTGAGCGGATCGCCGTTGTGGAAGGTCACGCCGCGGCGCAAAACGAACTCGAAGGCGAGTCCGTCGGGCGATACGGTCCAGGACTCCGCCAGGCTCGGCGCGAACACATTGCCCGGCATCGACTTCACCAGCGCATCGTGCATCGCGTAGAGGAACTTGAACGGCGTGATGATCCCGGTGGTCTCCGAAGGATCGAACCACGTCGGCGCCAGGGAGACGTGGAACGCCCACGTGAGCTGACCCTCCGGCGCCGCGGCCGCGGGTGAGGCGGCGACCAGCGTGAGGAGCAGCGTGGCGAGCAGTGCCAGGCGGGTCGGTCGGTTCATGTCGGGCCCTCCTGCGTCTCCAAACCGTTTCGAGCGGAGCCGAGAGGAACGAGGACGAACCGGAAAAGTGAGAGCGATTATCGTCGGCTGGCGCCGCTTGTCAACCGCAGATCCTCGTAGGGGGCGGAGTAGGAAAAGCCTTTGATCACGTCGACGCACGCCTCCTCGACGCGCGGCCCCACGCCCCACAGAAACGCGAGCTCGAAGATCGGCACGTGCATCACGCGGTCGTGCATGATCTGCTGGATCTGGTGCAGCAGCGCTTCGCGCTTCTTGCGATCCAGCTCGCGCGCCTGCCGCTGGAAGAGCTCCTCGATCTCCGGCACGACGCCCGACGAGTAGATGCCGTTCTTGGTGACGTACACCTCGATGCGTGTCGCCGCGTTGCCCGCCGGCGCGCCGAGGCCCATGATGACGCCGCGGAGCTTCTTCTCGCGCCACGCGCTCAGGAACGCGGCGCGCTCCATCGTCCGCAACCGCGTGCGAATGCCGACGGCCTGCAGATACGTGACGAGCGCCTCGCCCATCGAGAAGAACGGCGGAAACGGCGTGAGGTCGCCGGCGTCGAAGCCGTTCGGATAACCTGCCTCCGCGAGGAGCTTCTTGGCGAGCGCCGGATCGTACGGCGGCGGATCGTACGCGCGCGAGAACTCCAGCACGCGCGGGATCAGGCCGCCCGTCGGCCGCGACAGACCCAGCGTCTCGGCCTGGTTCAATCCCTCGCGATCGATCGCGTGGCTCGCCGCGAGCCGCACGCGCCGGTCGTGCCACGGCGATTTGGGATCCCACTGCTCGGGCAGATCCAGATACGGCACTCCCGGCGGTCGCGCCGCGACCAGCCGAAGGCCGGGCGTGCGCTTGATCTCCTGCGCCGTCGGGCCGGAGAGCAGGTAGACGATGTCGACGTCGCCTGCCTTCAGCGCCGCCGCGCGCGTCGTCTCGTCGGCCATGCTGCGGAAGACGAGCCGCTTCACCGACGGCGTCTTGCGCCAGTAGCCATCGAAGGCTTCCATCACGAGCGACACGCCGGGCGTGAAGCTCACGACGCGGTACGGCCCGGCACCGACGGGCGCTTTCAGAAAGCCGTCGTCGCCGACCTTCTCGACGTACTTCTTCGGCACGACCCACGCCGCGCCGGTGGCGGAAGTGCCATAGAACGTCATGAAGTCGGGCCACGGCTCCCTGAGGTGAAAGCGCACGCGGCCGGGATCGACCACCTGCACCTCGCGCACGCGCTCCTTCAGCAGCTTGGCGGCCGCGCCGCGATAGCGCTCGAAGGAAAACTTGACGTCGTCCGCCGTCACCGGCTCACCGTTGTGGAACTTCACGCCGCGGCGGAGCACGAACTCGTACGTCAGGCCGTCCTTCGAGACACTCCACGACTCCGCGAGGCTCGGCGTGTTGTCGCCGGTCGGCATCGGCTTCACGACCGCGTCGTGCACCGCGTAGAGCACCATGAACGGGTTGATGAACGCCTCGGTGTCGCTCGGATCGAGCCACTTCGCGGCCAGCGTGACGTGCAGCCCCCACGTCAGCGTGCCGTCCGGCGCGGCGGAGGCGGGTGCGACGACGAGCATCAGCACCAGCGCGACGAGCGACGTGGCTTTCATGATCAGTAGTAGACCGCGCGGCCGGCGCCGCCCGTCGCGACGATCAGCTCGCCGCTGATCGCCCACGCCTTGTCCGACGCCAGGAAGGCGGTGACATAGGCGATCTCGCTCGCGTCGACCATGCGGCAAATCGCGTTGCCGCGCGGCGAGTCGGGCTCGAAGTCGCTCTTCTCGACCTCTTCGGGTGCGACGCCGAGTTCCTTGGCGCGCGCCGCGAGCAGGCGCGGCGTGCGCTCGGTGCGCGTGATGCCGGGGTGGACGCAGTTCACGGTGATGCCGAAGCGGCCGAGCTGCACGGCGAGCGTCTTGCTCAGGTGCACGAGCGACGTGTTGCGCGCGCCGCCGCTCAGATTGCCGGCGTTGCGCGCGTTGGTGCCGCTGATGTTGACGATGCGGCCCCAGCGCTGCTGCTTCATGTACGGGATGACGGCGCGCGCGCAGCGGAGCGCGCCGACGTACTTGACGTTGAAGTCGTGCAGCAGATCGTCGTCGACGATCGTCTCGATCGGACCGGTGGCCGTGGGGGAGCCGCCTGGCGGCGAGCCGCTGTTGACCAGGATGTGCACGCCACCGAGCTGCGCGGCGGCCTGAGCGACCATCGCGTCGACCTGCTCCCGACTGGTGACGTCCGCCGGGATGGCCATGACCCGGCGGCCCGTTTCGCGGGCCAGCTCCGTCGCGGCCGCCTCGAGCGGCCCCTTCGAGCGCGCGGCGATCACGACATTCGCGCCCTCGCGCGCCAGCTCCCGCGCGATCGCCTTGCCGATGCCGAGACTGCCGCCCGTCACGATCGCGTTCTTGTCCGAGAGCCCGAGATCCATCAGGCACCTCCCTCCGAAAGTCGCCCACGACACTGCGCCGCGGAATTATCGGCGACGCCGGGCCGTTGTCAACGCCGTCGCGTGGCGACTATGATCGGGCCCCGAGGCCCGCAGGAGGCGCCGGATGGCCCGCAACATGAGCGACTACGCCGCGACCATGAAGGATTTCCGGCTCGAGGTCCCTGCCTCGTTCAACTGGGCGTTCGACGTGTTCGATCGCTGGGCGAGCGATCCCGGCAAGCTCGCCATGCTGTGGGTGTCGCCCGAGGGACGGCCGCGACGCATCACGTTCGCCGAGCTGGGCGAGCGCTCGTGCCGGTTCGCGAACGTGCTCGGCGGTCTCGGCGTGGCGGCCGGCGAGCGTGTGTTCGTCGTGCTGCCGCGGGTGGCCGAATGGTGGGAGATCGTGCTCGGCTGCCTCCGCGCGCGTGCGGTCTCCGTGCCCGGCACGACGCTGCTGACGATCAAGGACATTCGGTACCGTCTCGAGGCGTGCGAGCCGTCCGTGGTCATCACCGACGAGGAGAACGCGGCGAAGATGGAGGCGGTGCTCGCCGAATGTCCCAGCGTCAAGCACCGCATCGTCGTCGGGCACGCCGGCGGCGGCTGGCAGAGCTTCGACGCGTTGATGGACCGCGCGCGAGCTGCCTACGCCCATCCCCGCAACGCCAGCGGCGATCCGATGATGATCTACTTCACCTCGGGCACCACGGGATATCCCAAGATGGTCCTCCACACGCACGCCTCGTACCCGATCGGCCACGTCATCACCGGCCGCTACTGGCTCGACAACGGCCCCGACGACCTTCACTGGACCATCTCGGACACCGGCTGGGCGCAGGCGGCGTGGACCTGCTTCTTCGCGCCGTGGAATATGGGCGCCGCCGTCTTCGTCTGGGACGCGCGCGGCAAGAAGTTCGACGCGCAGGAAACGCTGGCGATGTTCGAGCGCTTTCCGATCACGACGTTCTTCGCGCCGCCCACGGCCTACCGCATGCTCGTGCAGGAGCCGCTGCGCGCGCACCGCTTCCCCACGCTGCGTCACTGCATGGGTGCCGGCGAAGCGGTCAATCCCGAGGTGATCGAGGCATGGCGCGAAGGCACCGGCCACCACATTTACGAGGGCTACGGCCAGACGGAGACGGTCTTGCTGGCGGCGACGTTTCCGGCGACGCCGTGGAAACCCGGCTCGATGGGTCCCACTGCGCCGGGGCACGTGCTCGGCATCATCGACGACGACGGCCACGAAGTGCGGCGGGGCACTGAGGGCGATCTGGCCGTGAGGGTGGCACCGCACCGCCCGGTCGGAATGTTCGCCGGCTACTGGCGCAACGAGGACGCGACGCGACGCTGTCACCGCGGCGACTGGTACGTCACAGGCGATCGTGCATCGATGGACGAGGACGGCTATCTGTGGTTCGTCGGTCGCGCGGACGATGTGATCAACAGCGCCTCGTATCGCATCGGTCCGTTCGAGGTCGAGTCGGCGCTCGTCGAGCATCCGGCGGTGGCCGAAGCCGCGGTCGTTGGCAAGCCGGATGCGCTCCGCGGCGAGATCGTGAAGGCGTTCGTCGTGCTGACGGCCGGCCACACACCTTCGCCCGCGCTCGCCGCCGAGCTGCAAGAGCATGTCAAGCAGGTGACCGCGCCCTACAAGTATCCGCGCGAGGTGGAGTTCGTCGCCGACCTGCCGAAGACGATTTCGGGAAAGATCCGGCGTACCGAGCTGCGACAGCGCGAGCGCGGGCGCTAACGTCTCGGGAGATCGACGTTCAACGACCCTTACTGAAGGCGAACCTCGCCAGCCACTGAGGCAGTCTGCCGTGGTATCGCCCGCGGCGGGTGTAGGTTTTGCGACACCTAAAATTCTGCTAGCTTTCGCGTCGCATGCTGCCTAGAATGCCGGCCTAATTGCTGTGCTTTGTAGCACCCGCGATTGGAGCGGGGTCATGAGACCTCGGGGGCATTTGTGCGACCGTCTATTTTTTCCTCGCGTTCTCAATTCTGTGCCGTCGTTCTCATCCTCGCTGCGGCGCTGTCGCTCGGTCTCGCCACGCCCGCGCTCGCGCAGTTCGTTCAAGGCGACCTGACGGGCAACTGGACGATGCACGGGCTCACCACAGCGAATTTCGAGCAGGATCCCGGGCCCGCCAACTGGTTTCGCGGATCGTTCACGCTGAGCAGTACCGGCGTAGTGCTCTCCGGCGCCATAGAGCTCGCGGACGGCAGCACGCGCGTGTTGATCGGCGGCAAGCTCACCATCGGCCCGACCGGTCTCGTCGGCGGGACGCTGAACGTGGCCGGCTCCGTGGTCAACGTACGCGCGACGATGACGCCCGACAAAAACGGCGTCGTCGGAGTCGCGGACGACGCCGCGCACGCGCGCGACGAGGTTTTCGCGCTCGTGCGGCAGACCGCCACGACGTTTTCCACAACGGAGCTGATGGGCCAGTGGATCGTCTACGGCATCAGCACGCCCGAAGACGGCCTGGCCGCTGCCGCCATTGCACGCGGCGCATTGACGTTCAATGAGCTCGGCGCCCTGCAGGCAACCGAGCAGCAGCCCGCGCTGCTGAACACCCGTGGTGGCGATATCACGGATGGCGTCGACCAGCTCACAGGTGGCGAGCTCACCGTTTCGAGTGCCGGGGTCGTTGCGGGCTCGCTCAACGGCAACACGGGCGGACCGACACCCGAGGACATCACGTATACGATCAGCGGCGTGATCGAGGCCGGCGGGGACGTGATCGTCGGCGTCGCCACGCGCGAGGTCGTGGCGACGGGCGCGAAGGGTCGGATCTTCTTCGTCGCGATGAAGTCGGGCGCGGCTCCACTCGCGATCGCGGCGGCTCCGGCCGTGATCGGCGATGTCGCCGGGACGTGGCGCAGCTACATCCATATCGTCATCAATGATGACCCGCGGTTCGGTCTCTGGCTCGAGGGCCTGGTTGTCATCCGCGGGACGGACGGCTTCGTGTCCGGCACGCTTCGCAATGCCGACGGCACGACGGGAGCCCTGGCCGGTACGCTCACCACCCGCCCCGACGGCGATCCGGCGACGAGGCTCTCGGGCGACCTCCTGTTACGCTTGTCGGTTCCGGGCTTCGTGCCGTTCGTGCTGCCCGCGAAGTTTCAGGGCGGCGTGTCACCGGCACACGACCGGATCTTCAGCTCGATCTTCATCAATGTCGCCGTGCCCCCCGCCAGCCTGACCATCCATGGCCTGGCGATGCTCGTGCACCAGCCGGTCTCCACCGTACAGTTCGCCGCCCCGACCTACACCGTGCGCGAGCAGATCGGCGGCTCCACCGCGCTGATCAGCGTCACGCGCAGCGGTACGGTCGGCGTCGTCAGCGTGGACTGGGCGACGGTTCCGGGCGGCACTGCGACGCCGGGCGTCGACTACACGGCAGCCACGGGGACCGTCACGTTCCCGAATGGTGTGGCCACCGTTACCTTCCCGATCGCCATCGCCGACGACAATGTGTTGGAGCCCAATAAAACGGTCAACCTCGTCTTGCGTGATCCGACGAATGGCGCGGTGATCGGGCCGCGGTCGACGGCCCAGCTGATCATTCAGGACGACGAGCAGATCGTTCAGTTCCACGCGGCGTCGGCCAATATCACCGTGAACGAGGGCGTGCCCTCGGTCACGCTCACGCTCACCCGTACCGGGCCGTCAGCAACGGCCTTCACCGTGCCGGTGGTCATCGACGGGGGCACGGCCGTCTCCAATGTCGATTATCCGGCGAGCTTGGATTCCGGCCTGGTCGTGGCGTTCGCCCCGGGTCAGCTGAGCAAGACGGTCAGTGTGCCGCTGCTCGACGATGTGCTGCTCGACGGCGTGAAGACGCTCGTGCTGAGGCTCGGCACGCCGAGCTCACCGAACGTTCTCCTCGGAGTCCAGCAGACGTCGACGATCACGATCGTCGACAACGAATCGGGCTCCGTGAGGTTCGCCGTGGCCGCGTCCTCGATCGTCGAGGGCGGCCTCGCCAAGATCACCGTCATACGGACGGGCACGAATCTACAAGCCGGCATCGACATCACCTACACGGTGACCGGCGGCACGGCGACATCAGACGACTACACAGTCTGCCTCGCGCTGCCAACCCCAGCCGCGCCGTGTCAGGCAGTCGTCGGCACGGGCACGCTGTCGTTCGCGCGTGGCCAGACGACGCAGACGATTTTCGTGCAGACGACAGCGGACACGCTGAACGAGCCGTCCGAGACCGTGATCATTCAGCTGGGTAACGCACAGAACCTCGCGGTTCTCACCGCGCCGACGACGCACACGCTGACGATCCTCGACAACGACAGGCCTGGAGTGCTGCGCTTCACGACGTCGGCGCTGACCGTGGCCGAGCCGCAGGGCGCGGATCGCACGGTGCAGCTGACCGTGACGCGAGCCGTAACGCTGCCCGCCGGGGTGAACTTCGCCAGCGGTGTGACGGTCGACTACGCGGTCACCGCGGGCAACGCGACCAGCGGTGAGGACTTCACGCTTCTCGGGACTGGCACGCTGACGTTCGACGCGTTCCAGGCGTCGCAGACGATCAGTCTCGTGATACATCCCGACGACGTCCCTGAGGGCACGGAGACCCTGACCGTGACCCTGAGCAATCCCACAGGCGGCGCCACGCTCGGCACTCCCAGCGCGATCACGATCACGATCACGGACGATGAGCGCGCCGTCTTTTTCGCCTCGGACCGAGTGACGGTCGTCGAGGCCACGTTGTCAGTGGCAATCACGCTGTTGCGCTCCGGTCCGCCGGCCGGCGGTTTCACCATTCCCATCAACATCGCGCCAGCCAGCACCGCGGTTGCAGGACAGGACTATCCAGGGACCTTCACCGGCGCCACCGCGCGATTTGCCTCGAACCAGATGTCCGCCGTCGTCGTGATTCCTCTGCTCAATGACGCGTTCCTCGACGGCTCGAAGGAGCTGGTGCTGGAGCTCGGCACGCCGGTCCCCATCGCTCCAGCGCCGGATGCGCCGGCCGTTGGAACCCGACGCCTCATGACGATTGCGCTGGGTGACAACGACACTCCGGGCGAGATTGGCTTCGTCGCTCTCGCCTCGACGGTGAACGAAGGCGCCAAGCTGCGAATCACCGTCGGCCGCCGGGGTGTGAACCTCGCGCGTGACGTGACGGTGAAGTACCGGGTCGCGACGACACCGGCGCCGACGGCGACCGAGGGCACCGACTTCCAGTTTGTCGATGCCGCCGGCACTCCCCTTCCCGGCACGCCGCCGATCACCGGCACATTGACGTTCGGCCCCGGCGCCACCAGCGCGTTCATCGACGTCAAGGCGCTGCTCGACGGGATCAAGGAACCGACGGAGAGCTTCACGATCGAGCTGTTCGAAAACTCGCACGGGGCGCTGATCAACGGCCGCACGCGCCACGTGGTGACCATCAACGACACGAACCAGGCGGGTGTGATCCAGTGGTCGCCCGCGGTGGTGACCGCCAACGAGGAAAGCGGCGCCGTGACGCTGACGATCATACGGACCGGAACCAACCTCTCGCAGGACGTCAGCGTGTCGTACCGGCTCGACGCCCCCAACGCCGGAACGGCAACGCCGAGCGCTGACTACAGCTCGCCCCTGGGAACGGTCACGTTCGCGGCGGGCCAGACGACGCAGACGGTGACGCTGACGCCGTTCAACGACAACCTCACGGAGCCGACCGAGACCATTCGGATCCTGCTCCACGACCCCACGGGCGGAGCAACGCTCGGACTCAACAAGGTCGTGATCGTGAACCTCGTGGACGGCGCTGAGCGCTTCAACGGCCAATATTCCGGAACGTTCACGGGGTCGTTCGAGTTCGGCGGGCCGGTGTCGGGCACCGAACGCTTCAGCGTCAGCAACGCGGTCATCACCGTGTCGCAGATCTGCGGCGGAGGCGTGTGCGACAACGCGATCACTAACAGCACTGGCGACGTCTTCTTCAACGGGGACGTCACGTTTACGTTTGGCTCTTTGGTGGTCGGCGACTCGACCTGCGCCTTTACCGGCCGGTTCACCCCGTCCGGGACAGCGGTGTCGGCGGCCGGAACCTGGACCTGCAGCTCGGTCGAGGACGGTCAGGGCAACGGGACGTGGCGGGCGACGCGGACTTCGCTGGTGGTGCCCGCACCGTAACTGTCGCCTGGCTGGGCTATGATCGAGCCCCTCTGGAACAAGGAGGGGCCATGACGCGCCGGCCGTTCACGTCCGAGCACGAGATGCTGCGCAAGACCGTGCGCGGCTTCGTCGAGCGCGAGGTCACGCCGCACGTCGGCGCGTGGGAAGAGGCCGGGCAGATCCCCAAGTCGTTCTGGCGACGCCTGGGCGAGCTCGGCTTTCTCGGGCTCGACTTTCCCGTCGAGTACGGCGGCGCCGGCGGCGATTTCTTTTCGAGCGTCGTCCTCGGCGAGGAAATGGCGCGCTGCCGCTCGGGCGGCGTCGCCTTCAGCGTGCTCGTCCACACCGACATGTCGTCGCCCTGGCTCGTCCGCTTCGGCACCGAGGCGCAAAAGCGCAAATACTTGCCTGGCATCGTGCGCGGCGAGACGGTGTGCGCGCTCGGCATCACCGAGCCCGGCGCCGGCTCGGACATGGCGAGCCTCGCGACGCGCGCCACGCGCCGCGGCGACCACTACGCGCTGACCGGCAGCAAGATCTTCATCACCAACGGCGTCTACGGCGACCTCTACTTCGTCGCCGCGCGCACCGGACCGGCGACCGCGGCGCGACGCCACGACGGCATCTCGATGTTTCTCGTCGAGCGCGGCGCGCCGGGATTCGAGGTGAGCCGCAAGCTGGACAAGCTGGGCATGCGCGCGTCCGACACCGCGGAGCTCGTCTTTCAGGACTGCCGGGTGCCCGCCGAGAGCCTGTTGGGCGAGGAAGGCCGCGGGTTCCAGCAGCTCGCGGCCGGGCTGCAGCGCGAGCGGCTCATGGCCGGTGTGCTGGCGCTGTCCGGAGCGACGCAAGCGCTCGAGGACACGATGGCCTATCTGCGCGAGCGCACCGCCTTCGGTGAGCCGCTGAGTCAGCGACAGGCGCTGCGGCATCGCCTGGCCGATCTCGCCACTGAGGTCGAGGCCGCGCGCCGGCTGCTCTATCACGCCGCGGAGCTGCACGCGGGCGGCGAGGAGTGCGTGAGCGAGGTTTCGATGGCCAAGCTCTTCGCGACGGAAGTCGCCAACCGCGTCGCCTATCACGCCGTGCAGCTCCACGGCGGCTACGGCTACATGCGGGAGTTTCCGGTCGAAGGCTTCTTCCGCGACGCGCGGCTCTACACGATCGCGTCCGGCTCGTCGGAGATCATGCGCGAGATCATCGCCAAACGTCTGCCGCTGTGAGGAGCACGCAAGGGAGGATACCGAGACGATGAATGTGCCCGTGCTGCCGACCCACGTGATCGGAAGCCACGGCTTCCCCGGCTGGTTCTGGACGGCGCTGGATCGCATCAAGGCCGGCGACTATGGCCAGACGGACGCGAAGGAAACGTTCGACGACGCCACACAGCTCGCCATCCGCGATCAGGAGCGTGCGGGCGTCGATATCGTCTGCGACGGCGAGATGCGGCGGTTCTTCTTCGTGCAGACGTTCTATGGCCGCATGCAGGGCCTCGAGACGCTCGAGCCACTGCGCAAGACTGGCCTCTACGCCTACGACAGCGTGCCGCGCTATCGTCCGACGTCAAAGATCCGGATCGAGCAGGGACTGGGTCTGGTCGACGACTTCAAATATCTCAAGACGCAGACCGAGCGGCCGGTGAAGGCCACGTGCCCCGGTCCCGTGACGCTCTCAATTCACGTGCAGACGCGGCCGGGCGACGTGTACAACAACGATCGGCTCGCCCTCTGCTGGGATCTGGTACCCGCGGTCAACGCCGAGCTCAAGGCGCTCGTCGCCGCCGGCGCCGACTACATCCAGGTGGACGAGCCGTCGGCGGCGATCGTGCCGGGCCAGATCGCCGAGTACGTCAAGATGTTCAACGCGTGCGTCGCCGGCGTCGAGGCGAAGATCGCGTTCCACATGTGCTTCGGCAATCTGCTGTCCCGGCCGCGCGGCAAGCGCTCGTACCGGTGGATGTTCCCCGCGCTGCGCGAGGCGCGCTGTCAGCAGTTCGTGTTCGAGTACGCCAACCGCGAGATGGCCGAGATCGAGGACTGGAAGGAGCTCGGCGTCGACCGTGACGTCGCGTGCGGTGTCATCGACGTAAAATCGTTCTACCTGGAGACCCCGGAGGACGTGGCCGAGCGGCTGGAGCAGTGCGCGCGCTTCATTCCGCTCGAGCGCTTGTCGGCGGTGCCCGACTGCGGGTTCTTCCCGGTGCCGCGGTGGCTCGCGTTCGAAAAGCTCAAGCGGCTGGTGGCCGGCACGCGCCTGGCGCGCAAGCGGCTGGGCGTCGCCTAGCGGGTAACCGAGGGGTGCCAGGGGCATCAACGCGGCTTTGGCAGCCGGTCGCGGCGGTCCGGGGCGGCGAGGAGGACGCGCCGGCTTTGGTGCGGGCGGTGCCGGAGCAGTTTTGCGGCGCGCCCAGCCCTCAACGTTCTGCGGCGACGCTCGGTCCTTCACTCTATGACCTGATCGGCCCGCAGCAGCAGCGACGCCGGGATCGTGTGGCCGAGCGCCTTGGCAGTTCTTTCTATCGCGCGGCCCTACGACTGACGCGCCCCGACGCGGCCGGCTCGATCTTGCGCGGCCGGGCCATGCGTTCGCGGAGCGTGCTGCGAGGCGTCCATCACGCCGTCACGGTTGTTCAACCTCCTCGAGGACGCCCACAGGACCTGATCGTCTCGGCCGTTCAGCATCGACACTTGGTGTCGTCGCCGCTATTCGCATCGATCGTGTGATTCTCGCTCTTGCTGAACGACACTCGCTTCTTCGGGCGGTTGTCGAATTTGACGCACATCTCTGTCTCCCGGCCTTGCGGACTGTTGTTGGCTTCCAGATAGACTTTCTGCAGATTCTGCACGCGTGTCGGCAAGGCGAATGCCCGCGATCCGTCGCCGCGCTTCCACTGGGCGAATGCCGTGGTGTCGTCTTTGCTGGGCCCCGCGTTCAGGGTGACCACGTCAGCCTGCGACGAACAAACCATGCTGACCCATCTGGCGCTCTCCGGGGTTCGTGACGCGGCTCCCCGCTGACAGGCCGACGTCAGCGCGGCGACCGTTAGAAGAGTGAGGACGAAGGCGAACCGTGACATGGCAAGATTCCTTTCCGCCCCCACTTATTAGTGTACGTATATTCGGATGGCTCGCATCAATTCGCGGATTTGCTGGATTTGACCACCCCGGGTCCCTCTCGCAGAACCGCCGCTTGGACGTGTCTTGGACGCGAACTGCCCACGTCTATAGTCGCGCGGGGTCAAACGCGTGGAGATCGACGGTCTTCGCTGCGCCGTCGACAATCATTTCCGCGAGCGCGAGTGCTGTGGCGGGCGCGTTGAGCATCCCCCATGGTCCGTGGCCCGTCGCGACGTACGCACCACCGACGCCGGGAACGCGGCCGATCAGCGGCAGCCCGTCCTCGGTGACCGGGCGATAGCAGGCCTGCCGGCGCGTGACCTTGGCGGCCGCGAGCATCGTCGAGACGCGACCCGCCGCGCGCGCGAGCGTGTCGCACGCGGCGTCGTCCACGTGCACGCCCTCCGCTGACTCGGGAAGCGGCTGCGGATCGGCCATCCCGCACACGTAGACGTCGCCGTCCGGTCGCGGAAAGATCTCCGGCTCCAACGCTCGCCCGTCGGCGGTGCGGTAGTCGACGAAGAGCGCGTGCGGCGGCACGTTCGCAGCGTCGAGCGTGACGCTGAAGCCCTTCAGGCCGTACACCTTCGGGAGTCGCAACCCACGCACGGCGCGAGTCGTCCACGGACCCAGCGCCAGCACCACGGCATCGGCCTCGACCGTGGCGCCGTCCAGCGTCACACCGCGCGCCGCGCCGTCATGCCGCACGACGTCCTGCACGACGCCAGTCCTCAGCACGGCTCCGTGGGCCCGCGCGCCATCGATCAGTGCAGTGGTGAAGCGCGCCGGATGCACCTGCGCGGTGGTCTCGGTCGAGCCGAGCGCGCCGAGCATGACGCCGGCGCCATCGAGCCACGACGGGGCCGCCGCGCGATGGCCGCCGCGCACGTCGCCCTTCTCGCGCGCCGCCATGGCGAACGTGTCCATCCGGCGGTAGCCGTAGTCGGCGCCGAGCTCACCCGCGAGGCGCGCGTGCAGCGCGAAGCTGGCGCGGGCGAGCGGCCCCAAGGGCGAGTTGTCGCACCAGTCGAGCGCGAGAAAACCACCGGACTTGCCGGAGGCGGCACACGCGACACCGGTTCGCTCGAGTACGGTGACGGCGACGCCTCGCAGCGCGAGAAAGTACGCCACCGACGCGCCCACCACACCGGCGCCGCAGACGATAACGTGCCGCGGCGCGCTCACCGCTGCCGTTCCTTCGAGTACTGCCAGAGTGCCCGGTCAATCGACCTCATTGATAGTCCGGTTCGGTCGCTGATCTTGCGAATGAAACAGGTGTAGCTCCACCACAGCGAAAACGTATACGTCGGCACCCGCTGGAGGCCGACCGACCAGAGAGCCCTGACGTCCAGGATCGGATAGCGCTCTTGGTCGCAGAAGTGCAGGATGACGGACGCCGTAGGCCAGCTGACGCCCTCCAGCAGCAAGAGCACTCGAATCTTCAGCTCTTCGTGGCGTGTGCCGAGCGCAGTGCGAGTGACTTCGCCGACGAGCTCTTCGCTATTCACCCTGCAACGCCGTTGCGTGCGGGCCGTTTTCCAGCGACACAGCTCGAGAAACTCATTGCGCCGCAGATGACCGCGGGCGCGGACGGACGGCGCGATGACCTTTTCAATCTCGGCCTCACTCGGATCGGCATAACGATCAGCCCAGGCCGACAGCTGATCCTCAGGCACTCGCAGCCGGAATCTCGGTCGAGGCGTCCTCCGAGTCAGAGCTGCCAGTCCTGGTCCCATGTCGCGTCGGCCCCGACACCCTCGCGCGCGACCGACACGTCGAGCAGGTACGGCTGGTTGTCCTTCGTGGCGCGCTCGAGGCCACGCCGCAGCGCCGGCTCAAGGTCCTTTACCTTCGTGACCGCCTCGCCCTCGATTCCCTGCGCGCGCGCGAGGCCGACGTAGTCGACCATCGGCGAGCCGAGCGTGAGGCCGGGGTACTTGCCGTCGCGCACCATCTTGCTGTCGGGCATCTGACTCGCCCAGTTGTGGCGCACGATCTGATAGCTCTCGTTGTTGGACACGACGATCAGCATCGCCGTCCGATAGCGGGCCATCGTCCAGAAGCCGATCGCGCTGTAGCCGAGCGCGCCGTCACCCAGATGGCAGACGACCGGCCGCTCGCGGCCGACGGCGATCTTGGCGCCGATCGCCGCGCCCACCCCGAACCCGAGCGAGCCGCCGCCGCTGCGCGTCCACGTCATGCCACCGTGGCCGAACGACATCAGCGCCGTTCGCGCCGTCGAGCTCTCCTGCACGACGACCGCGTCGCGCGGCAGCACGTCAGCCAGGTGCGTTTCGAGCACTGCGGGATGAATCACCGCGTCGCCTTCGTGCTCGCGCGCCAGCTTCTCCTCGCGCTCGATCAGCGTCTTGGCGTACGTGACGATCTTCTCGCGACGCCGCGCCCAGCCCGACACCGCGTCGCCGCCGTGCAGCCGCGGCAGCGCCTCGATGAGTGCCTGCAGTGTGCCCTTGATCTCGCACTGCGCGGCGACGTCCAGCGGGTAGTGCCGCCCCATCAGCACAGGGTTGGGACCGATCTGGATGATCGCCGGCTCGGTCACAGAGCCGTGCACACCCTGACAGCCGACGAGGAAGAGCAGGTCCGGCTCGAGGCCGGTCGTCTTCTTGAAGTCGCTCGACACGGGATACATGCCGCAGTAGAGCGGATGGCGGTTCGGAAAGTTCACGAAGACTTGCCGCGACGGGAACACCGGCGCGTGCAGCAGCTCGGCCAGTCGCACCGCCTCCGTCTGCGCGCCGCCGCGCCAGACGTCGTCGCCGAACATCAGCACGGGGCAGCGCGCAGAGCCGAGCCGCCGCGCGATCGCCTCCACCGTCTCGCGCCGCGCCGGCGCCGGCGGCTCGATGCGGTAATCCGCCCCCTCGCCGATCTCCGCCTCGAGACCCTCGCGATTGAGCAGCGACGCGCTGATCGAGAGATAGACGGGACCCGTCGGCGGCGTCGTGGCCTCGCGCAGCGCGCGGGCCGTGGCGACAGGAATCGCCGTCGGGTTCGCGACGACCGTGTAGGCCGCGCGCGCGTCCTTCGTGATCGCGCGCATCGTCTCCGCCTGGCTCAGCCCCGGATGCGGTGCGAGCCCGCGAAAATCTTGTAATTCGCTCGCCCAGTCGCCGGCGACGACCAGCAGCGCTGAGCCGGCGTGCTGCGCGTTGAATAGCTGGCCGGCGAGCTGCCAGGAGCCGCCCATGACGTGCGCGATGACGACACCGACCTTGCCGCTCAGCCGGTGGTAGCCGTCCGCCATGGCGGCCACGAGGCCTTCGTGCTTACCGACGACGAGACGCTGCTCCTCGCTCTCGGCGAGCGCCGCGAAGATCCCGGTCTCCGCGGAGCCCGGGTTGGTGAAGAGATACTCGACGCCTGCGTCCTTGAGCGTCTGCAGCAGGAGCATGCCGCCGGTGCCGGTAATCGTCTTGCGCATGGTGGTCACCTCGCGCCGGTAGTATAAGGGGCCATGGCCATCCGCGTGACGCCGCTCACCGCCGTCTTCGCCGCGCAGGTCGACGGCGTCGACATCACGCGGCCCGTCGACGACGCGACGTGGGCGGAGATTCGCGCGGCCTTCGAGGAGCACTCGGTACTGGTGTTCCGCGGCACCGGTCTCGACGACGACACGCAGGTCGCGTTCAGTCGGCGCTTCGGAAACCTCGAGATCACGAAGAGCATCAACCCCGCGGCGGGCACCCCGTTCGCGCGGCAGTCGAATCTGGACATCAAGACCGGTGACGTCATCCCGCCGGACGACCGGCGGATGGTCTACCAGCTGGCGAACATGCTGTGGCACAGCGACTCGTCGTTCAAGCCCGTGCCTTCGCTCTGCTCGCTGCTCTCCGCGCGCATCGTGCCGCCCGAGGGTGGCGCGACAGAGTTCGCGAGCACGCGAGCCGCCTATCCGTCGCTGCCCGACGCACTCAAGGGCCGCGTCGAGCATGCGGTCGCGGTGCACGATTTCGGGTGGTCACGCGATCAGGTGCGGCCGGGATTCTTCACGGCCGAAGAGCGCGCCGTGTATCCGCCGGTGCGGCACGCCGTCGTGCGCGTCAATCCGGTGAACGGGCGCAAGGCGCTGTTTCTCGGCGCCCACGCCTCGCACATCGAGGGACTGTCGCTCGAGGAGGGACGCACGCTGCTCCGCGACGTCCTCGAGCACGTCACGCAGCCGCGCTTCCGTTACCGCCACGAGTGGACGCAGGGCGACCTCGTGATCTGGGACAACCGCTGCGTGCTGCATCGCGCGACGCCCTACGACAGCACGCGCGACCACCGTCTGCTGCAGCGCACGACGATCGCCGGCGACCCCGCGGAGCCGGCTGTCACACGCTGAGTCGTCCCGCCGAGCCGGCCGCTACTCGCTGAGCCAGACCGTATCGAGCTGCTGGTTGAGAAAGTGGCTCGGCATGATCTGCCAGCCGCGTACCTTCGACAGATGCGGCACGATGCGGTGCCACTGGAAACCCATGATGAAGTGCACTTCCTCGTCGTAGAGGCGCTTCTCGTACTGCCGCAGCAGCCGCCGCCGCTCGTCCGGATCCAGGGTCCGCGACTGGCGCGAGTACAGATCGTCCATCACGGTGTCCTTGTGCTTGCCGTAGTTGACGGGCGACGTCGTGAGGAACCAGTGGATGTCGAGGTCGGGCTCCACGATCGAGTTGCACGGCGCGGTCACGGCGACGTCGAAATCGCCGGTCCGCAGCGCCTGAAACCACGCGGACGTCTCCAGGTTGTTTTGCTTCACGGTGACGCCGATCTGCTTCCACTGGTCGATGAGCCAGATCCCGAACGGCTCGTACGGCTGCGGCACGGCGCGGTTCACGAGCGTGAACGAGAGATTCTCGGCGCCGGCCTCCTTCAGCAAGCGCCGCGCCTCGGCGCGCGCGGCGTTGATGTTGCGCCCGAAGCCCGCCAGCTTCTCCAGCTCCGCCGGCGGCGTCGCCCACTGCGTGCCCGGCACCTGGATGCCGGCGACCTCCTTGATCATTGCGATGCGTGAGAGCGCCTTGCTGCCCTCCCAGCGGTCGAGCGCGAGGGTCAGGGCGCGCCGCACGCGCTTGTCGTCGTAGGGCTTGCGCTGCTCATTGGGCGTAACGCCGATCGAGCAGTTCCACGGGCTCTCCTGCACGGTGATCTTGTTGCCGAGCGCGCTCACGAGCGAGTCGCGATCGGCCGGGGTGAAGCCGCGGAACTGGATCATGGCCCGCTCGCCGCGGATCGCCGCCACCTGGGCCGACGAGCTCGGAATGAAGATCGCCCGGTAGCCGTCGAGGTAGGGCTTGCCCTTGTCCCAGTAGTCGGGATTCTTCTGCGCGACCCAGTGCGAGCCGCGCACGTACTCCACGAACTTGAAGGGCCCCGTGCCCATCACGTTCTTCTTGTACCAGTGCGGATCCTTGGCGAGGATCTCGGCCCTGTAGATCCAGTTCCAGGGCGACGCGAGGTTCGTCAGGAACGACGCCTCGGGGTACTTGAGGCGAAACACGACGGTGTCGGCGTTCGGCACCTCCACCGCCTCGATCGCGGAGTACGTGGCCTTGCGGCTCGAGTGCACGCTTTCGGGCGGAAAGACGATGTGGTCGTAGGAGGCCTTGACGTCCTGCGCGGTCAGCACGCTGCCGTCGTGAAACTTGACGCCCTTGCGGACCTTGAAGGTGTACGTGCGGCGATCGGTGGAGACGGTCCACGACTCGGCGAGGTCGCCGATCACCTTCGTGCCTGTCTTGTCCGTGGGGTCGATACGCAGCAGCGTGTTGTACTGCGGCGCGCCCGGATGGAGCATCGCGAACGTCTCTTCCTGATGCGCGTCGAAGCTCGGCGGTTCGGCGGCGACGACGAAGACCAGCTCACCGCCCCGACGCGGGGTGTCCTGGGCGAGAGCAGACGTGGCAAGGATCGAGAGCACGGCCAGCGCGGTCAGCACGGTTTTCATGGGCGGCATTATACTGGCGCCCCATGAAAACCATCGTTGCGCTCCCCGGCGAAGGCATCGGTCTCGAGATCGTCGACGCCACCTGCGAGCTGCTGGCGGCGGCCTCCATCCCCGTCAAGATCCTCACGCCGCCGCAGATCACCGCGCCCGGCTCTCCCGTGCCGGACGAGACCAAGCGCATCTGTCGCGAGGCCGACGCGGTGCTGTTCGGCGCCGCCGGCCCTGCGACGACGCGGGTCGTGGGCTGGCTGCGCTGGGAGATGGACGCGTGGGCGGGTGTCCGCCCCGCGAAGTTCTACGGCGGCATGCGCTCGCCGCTCGCCGACGCGGACGGTATCGACCTTGTCGTGATCCGCGAGAACTCCGAGGGCATGTATCCGGGCCGCGAGGGCGCGCTGCCGGAGCTGGCGCGCGCGCTGCCGAGCCTGCGCGATCGGTTCGACCGCGGCCTCGAGCGCTACGGAGACGGACGCTTCGCCGTGAAAGTCGTCACCCGCCGCGGCGCCGAGCGGATCGCGCGCTTCGCCTGTGAGCTGGCGCGGCGGCGGAAGGCTCGCGGCCGCGCGGGGAAGATCACCTGCGTGACGAAGTCGAACGTGCTGCCGCAGACCGATGGCCTGTTCCAGCAGACGGTTGGCGAGATTGTGAGCAGCTATCCCGAGCTCACGTTCGAGCATTTCCACGTGGACGACGCCGCGCGGCGGCTCGTGCGCTTTCCGACGACGCTCGACGTCGTCGTGTGCATGAACCAGTACGGCGACATCCTCTCGGACGTCGCCGGCGAGGTCGCGGGCGGCCTCGGCGTGGCGCCGTCGGCCAACTTCGGCGACGACGGCTGGGCGTATTTCGAGTCGGTGCACGGCTCGGCGCCGGACATCGCCGGCAAGGGCATCGCAAATCCCACGGGCACGCTGCTGTCCGCGGTGCTCATGCTCGAGCATCTCGCGCTCAGCGCCGAAGCGGCGCGGCTCGAGGCGGCCGTGGCGCGCGTCTATCGCGACGCCAAGTCGCTCACGCCCGATCAGCGGGGCACGGCGAGCACGAAGCAGATGACGGCGGCCGTGCTGGCCGCGTATCGCAGCCAATGAGCGCCGCGCGCGTGCTCGCTGGGCTGTTCGCGTTCCTGCTGCTGTCCGGCGCGACCGCCGAGGCGCAGCCGAGCGGCACCGTCACATTCGGCGCGCACGTCACGCTGGCCACACGCTGGCTCGATCCCGCCGACACCGACGCCGAGATCACGCCGTTCATGATCTTCTACGCGCTGCACGACGCGCTGGTGAAGCCGATGCCGGGCGGCCTCAACACGCCGAGTCTCGCGGAGTCATGGACCATGTCACCCGACGGCAAGACGTGGGAGTTCGTGCTGCGTAAGGGCACGCGCTTTCACAACGGCGATCCGGTGACGGCCGAGGACGTGAAGTTCTCGTTCGAGCGCTACAAAGGCGCGGCGGCGACGATTCTCAAAGAGCGTGTGCGCGAGATCCAGGTGCTCGATTCGGGTCGCGTGCGCTTTCACCTCAAGGAGGCGTGGCCGGACTTCATGACGTTTTACGGAACGAGCGCGTCCGGCGCCGCCTGGATCGTGCCGAAGAAATACGTCGAGAAGGTCGGCGACGACGGATTCAAGAAAGCGCCGATCGGCGCCGGTCCCTACCGCTTCGTAAGCTTTCAGCCCGGCATCGAGCTCGTGCTGGAGGCCTTCGACGGCTACTGGCGCAAGACGCCCAGCGTGAAGCGCCTGGTGCTGCGCAGCATCCCGGACGAGTCGACGCGCGCGGCCGCGCTCAAGCGCGGCGAAGTCGATATCGTCTACTTCCTCAACGGCCCGATCGCCGAGGACGTACGGCGCACGCCGGGCCTCACGCTCACGGCCATGCGCACGAACGGTGTGCTGTGGCTGATGTTCCCCGAGCAGTGGACGGCGGGCTCACCGTGGGCGGATCGCCGCGTTCGGCTGGCGGTGAGCACGGCGATCGACCGGCAGGCTATCAACGAGGCCGAGTCGTTGGGCTTCTCAGGACCCACCGGCAACATCGTGCCGCGCCACCAGGAATTCGCGCTCGCGATCGATCCGCCGCTCTATGATCCCAAGCGCGCGAAGTCGCTGCTGGCCGAGGCCGGGTATCCGAACGGCTTCGACGGCGGAGAGTTCACGCCGTTCCCGCCCTACACTGGGATGGGCGAAGCGATCGTGAACTATCTCGCCGCGGTCGGCATCAAGCTGCGCATGCGGACAATGGAGCGCGCCGCGCTGCTCACGGGGTGGCGCGAGAAGAAGATCCGTAACCTCTTCGTGGGCGCGACCGGCGCCGCCGGGAACGCCTCCACCCGCCTCGAGGCCTATGCGACGAGCCGCGGGACGGGCGCGTATGGCAGCCTGCCGGAAGTCGAGGCGTTGTTTGCGCGGCAGCTGCACGAGATGGATCGCAAGAAGCGCGAAGACATGCTGCACCAGATCCAGCGCATGCTCGCCGACCACGTGGTCTTCGCGCCGATCTGGGAGAACGGCTTCATTCGCGCCTACGGTCCGCGTCTCGATGAGGCCGGGCTCAAGCTGATCCCGTCGTTCCCCTATTCGGGGCCGCTCGAGGATCTCCGGCTCAAGCCCTCGGCGCGCTGACGGCTCGCGCTGCGCGCGGTCTGACCAGCACGCGCGCAGACAATCGTTCAACGCGTGCGGAAATTGTTTTCACGAATTGTGCGACGGCCCGTAGCCCGGTAGGCTGAGCGCCGCCGAAAAGGCAAGGAGGCGGATATGCGCAAAGCGATCGTGTGTGCGTTGGCGTTGACTCTCGCGTTGACCGGTATCGCAGGCGCCGCCGACATCGAGGGCAAGATCAAGGCGGTCGATCCCAGCGAGAAGAGCTTCGTGCTCGAAGACGGCACGAAGGTCTGGGTCGGCGAGGGCGCGTCGATGAACGACATCAAGGAGGGGTCGCAGGTGAAAGCCTCGTACGAGGTCAAGGACGGCAAGAACGTCGCGACCAGCGTCGAGGTGAAGGACTAGCACCGTCTCCGCGCAGCCTGACGGGCATGCTGGGAGCTCACGCTCCGGCATGCCCGTTTCGTTTATCGCTCGAGAAACGATCCCAGCCCCGCCTCGACGACGAAGCGCCGAATCGCCTCCGCAGAGATCAGCGTCGTCTCGCCGGCGATCGGGATCTCGATGACGCTGTCGGGCGTCGCCTTCGGCGTCATCTTCGCGGTGCGGTATCCCTCGACCAGTCCCACCAGCGCGCCGGTCGTGACGTCGAATACGCCACCGCCGCTCGCGCCATAGCTGACGGAGACGTCCACCATACGCGCCGGCCCCTCGTAGACGGTGTCGGCGTCGTCACGCACGATCTGACTGATGACCCCGTTGGAGAGCGTCATACGCCGCCCCCACGGGTAGGCGACTACCCAGACTTCGTCGCCGAGCGCCACAGAGTCCTTGAGGCGCACCGGCGCCGCCTCGAGACCCTCGACCTCCAGCAACGCGAGGTCGGAGCCTTCGCTGAGCTTCACCAGCTTCGCGGCGCTGCGCGCTTTGGCGCCCGCAAAGGTAACGTAGAGCTTCTGTGGCGTCACGGGCTCGACGAAGTGCCGGGTGGTGACGATCCACGTGCGCCGTCGCGAGACGTCGCGGGCGAGGACGACACCGGACGCCGCACGGCGGTCGCCGCTGTCGCGCTCACACCGCAGCTGCACCGTGGACGGCAGGATCTGCTTGATCACTTCCGCGCGGCTCGACGACCGGCTCTTCGTGGCACAGCCGCCGAGCACGAGGAGGCCCCCCAACACCACCGGCAGCGAACGACTCAACGCCAGGGGGTACCACACGGCCATACTTTAACTCGGGAGGGGGCCTCGACAGCCCCCTCCGCCTCTATTTTGCGTCGCGCGGCTCGTCCCGGAGGAACCGCCCCGAGCGCAGCTCCTCGAGCGTCTGCTCGATCTCCGCGCGCGTGTTCATGACGAACGGGCCGTAGCGGGCGATCGGCTCGTGCAGCGGACGCGCCGCGGCCAGCAAGAAGCGGCCGCCCTCGTCGCCCGCGGCGGCCTCGATCACATCACCGTCGCCGAACACGACCAGCGCCGGCGCGTGCACGGCCTTCGCGTCGCCGCCGAAGCGCACCGCACCCGCATCGACGTAGGCGAATGCCGTGTGGCCGCGTGGGACGGCGTCGCGGAAGGCGGCGCCGGGCGGCAGCACCACGTCGACGAACTTGGGCGCCACCGCGAGGCCGGTCACCGGCCCCACGACGCGGCCGTCCATGGACTCGCCCGCGATGACGCGCATGCGCGCGCCCTCGTCGGTGGTCGTCTCGACAAGCGCGTCGGCGCGAAGGTCGCGGTACGTCGGCCGGCCCATCTTGTCGCGCGCCGGCAGGTTGAGCCAGAGCTGTAGCCCGCCGATGCCCTCCGGCCGCACCTGCGGCATCTCCTCGTGCATGATCCCGCTGCCCGCGGTCATCCACTGGATGTCGCCGGCGCCGATCGAGCCGCGATGGCCCAGCGAGTCCCCGTGCCGCACCTCGCCGGTGCGGACGAGCGTGACGGTCTCGATGCCGCGATGCGGGTGATACGGAAAGCCCCGCTCGTAGTCGGCGGGACGGGCCGACTCGAAATGGTCGAGAAGCAGGAACGGGTCGAGATGGTCGAGCCCGCGGGTGCCGACGCTGCGCCGCAGATGGACGCCGGCGCCCTCGATCACGGGCTCCGGGGTGATCACGTAGGCGACGGGACGCGCAACTGCCTTCATTGACTGCCTCCCGGCCGGCCCGACCGGCCGGCGCGATTTAATTTAAGTTCGAATTATTTGACGTAGAATGGAGCCAGAGGGATTCGTGGGGACCCATTACCGGGGCCGGCCGGCGGAGGTGCGGGCGCTCGACGCGTACATCAAGCTGACGCGAGCCACCAGCTCGGTGGCGTCGCGGCTCGCCCCCGGCCTCGCGCGCGCCGGGCTCACCCCGACGCAGCTCGGCGTCCTGGAGGCGCTGCTGCACCTGGGCCCGCTCGGCCAGCGCACGCTCGGCGCCAAGCTCTTGATGAGCGGCGGCAACATCACGGCCGTCGTCGACAACCTCGAGCGGCGTGGCCTCGTGCGACGGGAGCGCCGCGGCGACGACCGCCGCAACGTCACCGTCCACCTCACACCCCAAGGACGCCGGCTGATCGAGAGCGCCTTTCCCGCGCACGTGCGCGAGATCGTCGAGGCGTTCTCGGCGCTCACCGCCGCCGAGCAGGACGCGCTCGGTCGCCTGACGAAGAAGCTCGGCCTCAGCCAACCTGGTAACGCTTGACGGCGGCCTGATCGAAGGCGAGGCCGAGCCCCGGCTTCGCCGGTACGATCAGCTGCCCCTGTTCGAGCTTCGGCGTCTCCTCCCACAGGCGCAGCGTCCACGGCATGTACTCGACGGTGAGGCCGTTGGGAATCGCCGCGATCAGATGCACGTGAAGCTCGGGCACCAGATGGCTCACGACCGGGAGGTTGAACGCCTCGGCCATGGCAGCGATCTTCATCCACTGCGTGATCCCGCCGGCGCGCAGCAGATCGATCATCACGATGTCGATCGAGCGCGCCTCGAGCATATGGCGGAACGGGACGATACCGTAGTGGTACTCGCCGGCGGCGATGGGCGTGGCGAGGTTGTCGGCAATGCGCGCGAGGCCGGCGTAATCGTCGTGTGCGGTCGGATCCTCGAGCCAGAAGAGATGATACGGCTCGATGCGGTTACCAACCTCGATGGCGTGGTTCACGCTCCACAGCTGGTTGATGTCGCACATCAGGTCGACGTCGCGACCGATCGCCTCGCGCATCACGCGCACGCGCTCGACGGACGCGTCGACGGTCGGCTCGCTGCCGCACTGCATCTTCATCTGGCGGAACCCCATGTCGCGCAGCCGCGGCCCCGCCTTCGCCAGGTAATCGATCGGGTGCGGCCGCATGAGCGCGCCGCTCGCATACGTCGGCACGCGCTCGCGTAGCCCGCCGAGCAGCGCGGCCACCGAGCGGCCGGCTGCCTTGCCCTTGAGGTCCCAGCATGCGATGTCGATCGCGGACAGCGCCAGCGTGAAGATGCCGCCGGGGCCCGAGCTGCCCGCCGCGCGCCGCGCCTTGGCGGCGAGGCTTTCCGTCTGCGACGGGTCGTCGCCGATCAGGAGCTGCGCCAGGCCATCCACCGCCGCGCGCAGCGCGGCCGTCAGCGCGCCGCCGAAGAACGTGACGCCCACGCCGCTGAGTCCCTGATCTGTCCCGAGCTCCAGGGTCACGAACTCACGCGTGTCGGTCGGCGCCGGCAGTCCCACCACCAGCGGGTTGTCGGCGGGCGTTCGCAAAATCCGCGTGGTGGCGTGGGTGATCTTCATGTCGGAGCCTCCCGGGCGTATGCTACACCGCACTTCGCGAGGGAGGCCCGGATGGCGGACTACGTGCTGGTGGAAAAAACCGAAGGCGTCGCGATCCTCACCATGAACCGCCCCGAGCAGCTCAACGCGATGAACCGGCAGCTCAGCGCGGAGCTCCACGCCGCGGTCACCGATGCGGTGGCGGACAAAGAGATCGGGTGCGTCGTGATCACGGGCGCAGGCCAGAAGGCGTTCTCGGCCGGCGGCGACATCCACGAGCAGCGCGAAGACGACAAGAAGTACACGCAGGCCGAGCTCGATGCGCGCGGCGCCGAGCGCGCGCGCGGATTCTACGAGATCGGCGCCTGCCCCAAGCCGACGATCGGGATGATCAACGGCCTCGCGTACGGCGGCGCCGGCGTGCTTTCCTCGTCGCTCGACATGCGCGTGGGCTGCGAGCACGCGTCGTTTCGCTTCCTCGCCGCGGCGTACGGACGCATCAACACCACGTGGACGCTGCCGAACCAGATCGGCTGGCCGATCGCGAAGGAGCTCTTGTTCTCCGGGCGCGAGGTGAAGGCGGAAGAGGCGCACCGCATCGGGCTGCTCAACCATCTGGTGCCGTGCGCCGAGCTGCGCGCGAAGACGATGTGGCTCGCGACGATGATCGCGCGGAACCGGCGCGAGTCGGTGATGGGCGTCAAGGCGCTGCTACTGCAGGGCATGGGCTGCGACCTCGAGCAGCAGTGGAAGAACGAGCGCGACTACACGACGAACGTCGCGCGCCCCGCGAAGGCCGAGGACGCGTTTGGGGACTTCATCGCACGCAGGGGACGAAAGGACTGACGATGGCGACGATCACCGGCTCGGAAGTCCTGGCGCAGGCGCTACGCTCTCAGGGCGTCGACACGATGTTCTATCTCATGGGCGGGCCGATGCTGGAGACGGAGGCCGCGTGCATCCAGCTCGGCATTCGCGCGATCGACCATCGCCACGAGCAGGCGGCCGCGTTCGCGGCGCACGCGTGGACACGCGTGACGCGGCGGCCGGGCGTCTGCATGGCCGCCTCGGGCCCGGGCGCCACGAATCTCCTGACCGGCGTCGCCACCGCGTTCACCGACTGCGCGCCGTTGGTCGCCATCGGCGGCTCGAGCCCCCGCGTGTACCTCGGCATGGAGGCGTTTCAGGAGATCGACCAGCTCGCGGTGTTCAAGCCGGTCACCAAATGGGCGGAGCGGATCTACGACGCCAGGCGCATTCCCGACGTCGTGGCCACCGCGTTCCGCCAGGCGACGAGCGGCCGGCCGGGCCCCGTGTATATCGATCTGCCGGGCGACGTTCTCGGCGAGAAGGTCGAAGACGGCGCCGTGGCGTACCCGGCGGCGTGGAAGCCGTCGCCGCGGACGCTGGGCGACACCGGCGCGATCAAAGAGGCGATCGCGCTCCTGGCACGCGCGCAGCGGCCGATCATCGTGGCGGGCAGCGGCGTGTGGTGGTCGGACGGCGCCGCCGCGCTACGGGCGTTCGTCGACGCCACCGGCATCCCGTTCTGGACCAAGCCGATCTCGCGCGGCCTCATTCCCGAGGACCACGCGCTGTCGTTCTTGAACGCGCGCAGCACCGCGTTCACCGAGACCGATTGCGTGCTCGCGGTCGGCACGCGCTTCGACTGGATGATCCAGTTCGGACGCCCGCCCCGCTTTGCGGCCGACATGAAGGTGATCCACGTCGACGTCAACCCCGCCGAGCTCGGCCACAACCGCGCGGTCGACGTGCCGATCGCGGGCGACGCCCGCGCGGTGCTCGAGCAGCTCTCCGCCGAGGCCGAGGGCAAGCTCAATCCCGGCAAGTACGCGGCCTGGACCGGCAAGCTGCGAACGCTCGACGCCGAGAAAGGCGCCGACCAGGACAAAGCGATGAGTCGGGACGAGCTGCCGATGCATCCGCTGCGCCTCTGCAAGGAGGTCCGCGACTTCCTGAAGCGCGACGCCATCCTCGTCGTCGACGGTCAGGAGATTCTGAACTTCGGCCGCCAGGCTATCCCGACCTATACGCCGGGTCACCGCCTCAACTCCGGGACGTTTGGAACGATGGGCGTGGGGCTGCCGTACGGCGTCGGCGCAAAGGTCGCCAAGCCGGACGCGCAGGTGCTCGTGCTCCATGGCGACGGCTCGTTCGGCATCAACGCCATGGACATCGACACGGCGGTGCGCCACGGGATCCCGGTCGTCACCGTCATCAGCAACAACGGCGGCTGGACGGCCGACGCGCCGTGGTCGCGGCCCTTGCCGAAGCCCGGACGCAATCTCGGCTACACCCGCTACGATCGGCTGGCGATGGATCTGGGCGCGCACGGAGAGTTCGTCGAGAAGCCGCACGACATTCGGCCGGCGCTCGAGCGCGCCTTCGCCTCCGGCAAGCCCGCGGTCGTCAACGTCATCACCGACCATAAAGCGCGGGCGCAGACGGTGAGGTTCTCGGCCTACAGCACGTAAGCGGCGGAGAGGGCCGCGAGCGTTGCGGAGTATGGAGGGGGCAAGGCACGTCTAAGCGATAATCGATTGATGCACATCGTCGTCGGCTTGATTTTCATCATGCTCGGCGCGACCTGCGTCGGCTATCTCTGGGCCGGCGGCCCCTTCCTCGAGCTCAAGCCCCCGCTTCTCCCGCTCGGCATCCTTCTCACTCTGCTCTCGGCGAGACTCGCCGGGCGCTCGCGCGCTCCGGGGCTGCTCGCGCGCGCCGGTCTCGGCGCCGGAATCGTTGCGGTCGCGTGGGCGGCGACGCGCTGGCTGCTCGCTGACGCCGACGACACCGGGGCATTGTCGCGCCACGTTTACCTGGTCGCGGTCGCGCTCGGCGTGGGCGGCATCGTCGGGCTGTACCTGTTCGCTCGCCGCCTGCGTCCGCTGCGGAGGTTGAAAATCATCGACGTGATGCCGCTGGCGGCCGCGGGCGCGGCGCTGGCGCTCGGCATCGTCTGGCTCGTCGGCGACGACTCGCGGCTGCGGCCGTGCCGCCTGGGCAATGATGCCGCGTGCGAAGTCGTCGCCAGCCGACTGCTGGGAGCGGCCGACCGCACGCCCGTCACGCCGCCCACGCGCTGGGAGGAGGCCGCCGCGCGCGTGCTGGATCTGCAGACGTGCCGCGGCGAGCCCGGACCGTGTGCCGTCCGCCGCTACGCGGTCGGGACGGTCGCGCTTCGCGCCGGACGGCTGGACGCCGCGCGCGAGGCGTTCTTGCGCGCGTGCGAAGACGATCCCGCCTGGTGCGCACGGGCCGCGCAGGAAAAAGCGCTGCCATGGACACCGGAGCAACGCGCCCGCCTCGAGCGCAGTCCGTGACGCCGACCGCTCACGCCGCCGCGTAGCGCGGCATCACCTCGGCGGTGAAGAGCTCGATGGACCGCATCGCCTGCTCGTGGCTCAGATCGCCCCACTGGAACGAGCAGACGAAGTAGTTGGCGCCTGTCGCCACGTATTCGTCCAGATATTCGCGCACCGCCGCCGGCGATCCGGCCAGCGCGACGCCGCCGAGACGGTTGGGATGCGGCCGGCGCTTCTGCTGATCGAAGCGCTCCAGCTCCGCGTCGATGTCGCGACGCAACTCGCGTGTGGGCAAACCGGCCGGACGATCGCCCACGAAGCCGAACGAGCCGTCCTTGGTGGACATGAACTGCGTGAGATTGCGCTTCTCGGCCTCGAGGCGCCGCGGGGCCGCGAGGTTCCAGCGATACTTCTCCCACGCCGGTGTGGCGGCGGCGAGCGCCTCGTGGTCCGTCTCGGCGACGACCAGGTGCACGACGAGCCCGATCATCGGCTCGTCGCCCTGCAGCGTCTTCGTCCCCTTGCCCTGGTGCTCTTCCCAGGCGGCGCGGTAGCGCGGCACGGCCTCGGTGAGCCCGTCGAGCGACCCGACGATGATCGTATGCATGCCTTCCATCGCCGCCGTGACGGGATTGCGCATGTACCAGAGCGGCGGATACGGCTGCTGCAGCGGCCGGAGATACATCGGCAGCTTGTCGAAGCTGTGAAAGTGCCCGGCGTAGGTCAGCTCGTCGTGGCTGAGGCCCTCGCGGATGATCGCCAGCGTCTCGCGATAGCGCGCGTAGTTCGTCTCGGAATCGGCCTCCTGGCCCCAGAAGTACGCCTCCATCACGCCGCCGCGGCCGACGCCGATGTCGAGTCGCCCGTCGCTCAGGTGGTCGAGCATGCTGATCTCTTCGATCAGGCGCAGCGGATGGTGCAGCGGCAGCACGTAGACACACGGGCCGAAGCGCAGGCGGCGGGTGCGCTGGGCGACCGCGCCCAGAAACACGTTCTGCGACGGTGCGAGACTGTGAATGGCCGGCGTGTGGTGCTCGGCGAGGTGGTAGGCGTAGAACCCCGCGGCGTCGAGGCGCTCGATCTGCATGAGCCGCTCGCGATAGATCCGATCGAGACGCAGGCCCGGCACCGGCTCGATGTGGTCGAAGACCCCGAAACGCACGGGCGGAGTATACGCCCGCGCTTGCCGGTATACTTCCGGTCACCCGACAGAAGAGGTGCACGATGAGCGAGCGCGCCCTGACCGGCATGCGGATTCTCGACCTTACCCAGTTCGAAGCCGGCACCACCTGCACGCAATTCCTCGGCTGGCTCGGCGCCGACGTCATCAAGATCGAGCCCCCGGGCGGCGAGCAGTCGCGCCGTAATCGTCCCGAGGTGCCCGGCCTCGACGCGATGTTCTTTCTCGTCTTCAACGCCAACAAGCGCAGCGTGACGATCGATCTCAAGAACCCGGAAGGCCGCGCGCTGTTTCTGCGCATGGTCGAGCGCGCCGACGTCGTCGTCGAAAACTTCGCGCCCGGACTCATGGAGCGGCTGGGGCTCGACTACGAGCGGCTGCGCGCCACGAATCCGCGCATCATCGTCGCGCGCATCAAGGGCTTCGGCCTGTCGGGCCCGTACGCGGAGTACAAGAGCTTCGACATGATCGCGCAGGCCACCGGCGGCGTGATGAGCGTCACGGGTTTTGCCGACCGCGAACCCGTGCGCTGCGGCGCCGCCATTGGCGACACGGGGACCGGCGTACACACCGCGGCCGCCATCATGGCTGCGTACATCCAGCGCCAGCGCACCGGTCAGGGGCAGCTGGTGGAGGTCGCGATGCAGGAGGTGGTGGCCAACTTCCTGCGCGGCCGCTTCGTCGATCACTACCGCGACGGCAAGCCGAGCGAGCGCCGCGGCAACGGGCTGGTCGGCGGTGTCCCCGGGGGCGCCTATCCGTGCGCGCCGGGCGGGCCGAACGACTACGCGTACATCTACGTGCAGACGATGAACGCGGGCATGTGGCGCGACTTCGCCACGGCAATCGGCCGCGATGACCTCTTGACCGACCCGCGGTGCAAGGACGCCGCGGCGCGCTGGGAGCACCGCGACGCGCTCAACGAGATCATCTCGGCGTGGACGCGCACACGCACGAAGCACGAGGTGATGACGACGCTCGGCAAGGCCGGCGTGCCGTGCGGCGCCGTGCTCGACACCGCCGAAGTCCTGGACGATCCGCACCTCAACGCGCGGGGTCAGATCCACACGATCGAGCACGCCACGCGCGGGCGCCTGCGGCTGCCGGGGTGTCCGGTGCATCTTTCGGCGTCCGAGGCGCCGACGACGCCGCCGCCGCTCGCCGGCGAGCATACGGACGCGGTGTTGCGCGAGGTGCTCGGCCTGGCCGCGGACGATCTCGCGAAGCTGCGCGCGCAGAAGGTGCTGGGCTAACTGAAGACCGACCTGCTCCTGATGCCGATGAGCGCGCGCTGGAGCGACATGCGCGCAGCCGCGCTCGCCGCCGAGGCCGCCGGCTTCGACGGGCTGTGGACGTGGGATCACCTGCGCGATCCCGACGGCGACGAGCCGGGTGTGCCGGAAGCGTGGACGGTGCTGACGGCGCTCGCGGAGGTCACCAGGCGCGTCATGCTCGGCCCGCTCGTCCTCAACGTCGCCAATCGCGTGCCCGGCGTCCTCGCGAACATGGCGGCGACGCTGCAGGCGGTGTCCGACGGCCGTCTCCTGCTCGGGCTCGGCGCCGGCGGCCATCGCCGCACGCCGTACGCCGCGGAGCAGGCCGCGATCGGGCAGTCGGTCGAAGGCGACGCCGTGCGCGCTCAGCGCGTGGTCGATGCGATCACGCTGATCCGGCGGCTGTGGACCGGCGAGGCGGGATTCTTGCGCCCCGAGCCGCTCCCGCCGATGATCGTCGGCGGCTTTGGCCCGCGCATGGCGGCGATCGCGGGCCGGCACGGTGACGGCTTCAATACGCAGGCGCTGCATCCGCAGCTTGCCGACCTCGCGCGGCGCGCGCGCGACGAGCACGCCGCGTCGAAGCGGCAGGAATCGCCGTTTATCATGACGGTGTTCGCCGGTCTCGACGAGCGCTGGCTCCGCGACGACTCACGTGCGCGTCACACGCTCGATCGCGTCGGCGTCGACCGTCTGATCCTGCTGCTCGCGCCGCCGTTCGACGCCGGCGAGATCCGCGCCGCCGGCCGCCTGCTCTCCGCAGCGCGCTAGCGATTCACCGCGGCAGACGCGGCCGGCCTGGCGAGCGCGTAGGCCTCGTCGATGAGGCGTACGACGGGGACGAGATCGTGCACGCCGACCGGCGGCGGCACGCCGCGACGGAAGTGATCCAGGATGTCGCGCACGCAGTCGGGATAGAGCGCGGGCGGCCGCTCTTTCAGCGTCTGCTCGCCGTCGCGCGTGATGACGCGCACCGTGTCGTCGTGGTGCAGGATCAGGATCGCGTCGCGGCCGGCGATCTTCCACTCGCCGTCGGTGCCCGCGTACGGTACCGTGTTGCCGACCTCGATCGTGCCGAGAATACCGCTCTCCGAGCGCAGCAGCACCGAGGCGTAGTCCTCCACGCGCTCTCCGTGCACGCGCGCGCTGAGCTGCGCGGCGGTCACCCGCGCCGGCTCGCCCGTGAGGTGCAAGAAGAGATCGAGCCCGTGCGCGCCGAGATTGCGCAGGCACCCGCCGCCGGCGAGCAGCGGATCGAGCATCCACGCCGAGCCCCAGCCCGGATAGCGCGCGGACGTCGGGCGGTTCAGCCGGAAGTACAGGTGCGACAGCGTGCCGAAGCGCCCCTCGGCGAGCATCGCGCGGGCGCGCGCGACGAACGGCTGGTAGCGTTGAGACAGTGGCACGGCCACGAACGCTCGGGTCGCGGCCGCTTTGGCCGCAATCGCTTCGACCTCCGCGGCGCGGACACCCATGGGCTTTTCCATCATGAACGGATAACCGTGCTCGAGCAGGAAGCGCGCCGTCTCCGCCATGCGCGCGTGCTGACCGAGCGCCACGACGAAATCCGGCCGCGTCTTCTCCAGCATCGCGCGGTAGTCGGTGAACACGGGCGGGCTACCGAGCGCCGCCGAGCGCTCGGCGGCCACGGAGGCATCGGGATCGTGCAGGCCGACCAGCTGCACGTCGTCCATCGCCGCGAGCAGCCGCAGATACGCGGCGTCGTACAACGCGTGCCAGTGGCTGACTTCGATCGCCGCGACGCGGATGACCGCCATCTCAGGCGGCGACCCGCCGGATCAGTGCCGCACAGCGGTCCAGCACCGGGAGGACCTCGTCGGCGCGCGCGGGCGGGAGGCTGAAGACGACGCGCGCAACGCCGGCGTCGCGATAGCGCGCCACGAGGTCCGCGTCCTCCGCTACCCCGAAGATCGTGATCGGCAGCGTGGCGGGATCGCGGCCGGCCTCGGCAGCGAGCTTGCGGAACTCCGGTAGCAGGCCGAGGACGTCGCCATAGGCCGGACGCCGCGCGTGGGGCACCCAACCATCACCGAACTCGAGCGCGCGCCGCGCCCCATACGGGAACGCGCCGCCGACGATCACCGGCGGGTGCGGCTTCTGCACGGGCTTGGGCCAGGTCATCATCGGCGGGAAGTCGACGAACGCGCCGTGGTACTCGGGCTTGCTGCGCGTCCAGATCGTCTTCATCGCTTCGACACGCTCGCGCATGAGCGCGAAGCGCGACTTGAAGTCGGTGCCGTGGTCGGCCATCTCCTCCGCATTCCAGCCCGCGCCGATGCCGAAGACAAAGCGACCGCCGGAGATCTGATCCAGGCTCGCGACCTGCTTGGCCGTCTGGATCGGATCGCGCTGGACGACCAGACACACGCCCGTGGCGACGCGCAGATGCGTGGTCGCCGTGGCCGCGGCCGCCAGCGTCACGAACGGGTCCATTACGTCGTAGTACTTCTTCGGCAGCTCACCGCCCTGCGGAAACGGCGTGCGGCGCGAGAGCGGAATGTGCGAATGCTCCGGCGCCCACAGCGACTCGAAGCCGCGCGCTTCGAGCGCCTGGCCGAGCTCGGCGGGGCCGATCGAGTAGTCCGTGAAGAAGATCGAGGCGCCGAAGTCCATGCTGCTCCTTTCGCTCAGCCGTCCGTCAACGGCACGATCGCATACACACGCGGCTCCCCGCCGATCACGCGCGTCACGTGTCCGCGTCCGGTGAGATCCTCGGCCAGCACCACGTCGCCGGGCTCGACGCGCACGACCGTGCCGTCGCCGACCTCGATCTCCGCGGTGCCGGACAGCGAGATGGAATACTGTCGTCGCGGCGCGCAGTGCCAGTCGAGGACGTAGCCCGGCGGGGCCACGCGGAAGGCGATGCCCGTCGCCGATTGCAACGGCGTGCCCTCGCCGTGCGCGCCCTCGACGTCGCGGAACGGCTTCATCGCCAGCGGCAGCTCCGCGACATGCGATTCGCCATCCGCGCCACTGTACACACGCCACATTTTCACCATGGATCGGTCCGGGCTCGCATCATAGGGCAATATGCGGGCGATGGCGCGGCTGAACGTCGGCGTGCTGGGGCTGAGCCACGATCACGTGTGGGGCAACCTCACCGCGCTGCGCTCGGGCGAGCACGGACGCCTGGTGGCAGCCGCAGAGCCGGACGCCGCTTTGCGCGAGCGGCTCCGCGCCTTCGACGACGCCGTCACCGTGGGCGAGACGTTCGACGCGGTGCTCGAGCGCCGGGACCTCGACGCGGTACTCGTCTTCTCCGACAACCGCGCGTCCTCCGAGCTTGGTGTTCGGGCACTCGAGCGCGGCCTGCCCGTGATGCTCGAAAAGCCCATGGCCGCCGACCTGCCGGGCGCCCGCGCGCTGTTCGCCGCCGCAAAGCGCAGTGGCCTGCCACTGATGGTGAACTGGCCGACGGCGTGGCGTCCCGCGCTGCGACACGGGCTGGCGCTGGCGCAGGACGGCGCGGTCGGTTCGCCGATCCAGCTGAGCCATCGCGGCGGTCACGCCGGCCCGCGCGAGTTCGGCTGCTCACCGCAGTTCTGCGAGTGGCTCTACGACCCGCGGCGCAACGGCGGCGGCGCGCTCGTCGACTACTGCGGCTACGGCGCCGTGCTCGCGCGGCTACTGCTCGGCCGTCCGCAAGCGGTCACGGCCGTGACGCCGCCGCCGCGCAAGCCGGGCCTCGTCGCGGAGGACAACGCGATCGTGGTGCTGGCGTATCCGCAGGCGCTCGCGCTGCTCGAGGCGAGCTGGACACAGATCGGCGGCGAGCCCGCGTTCGCCATGCTCGTGTATGGCGAACGCGGCACGCTGCTCGTCCACCAGCCGCGTCCCACGCGTGAGGGCGAGCGCACCGGTGCGGGCCGCGTGCAGCTCGTCACCGCCGACGGCGCGCGCTTCGTCGACCCGCCGCCCCTGCCCGCTGACGAGCGCGACGGCCCGACGCACTTCCTCACATGCGTGAGTACCGGCCGCGAGGTGACGGAGTTCTGCTCGGCGCCGGTTGGCTGCGACGTGCAGGAGGTCATCGCGGCGGGACTGCGCGCCGCGGCCAGCGGCGGACGCGTTCCCCTGCCACTCGACGCCGCTTCAGTCTGAACGGCCGGAGCGCGGTTGCGAAGAACGGGCGGGAATGATATGAGAAAGCCCTTTTACAAACCGAGGAGGTCTCAGTGGAACTGGCAGTGTTCCGCGATGCCCCCCCACAGGATCTGGTGGACCGGTGGCGCGACTGCCTTCACCACGGCGACTTTCCGACCTACTACACGTCGCCGGAGTACTTCCGAGAGCCCGCACCACCCCGCCAGCGTCCTTTCGCCATTCTGGCCATGGAGCATGGCGAAGTCGTCGGGGTGCTCACCGGAACCCAGACGGATCGTGAGCTGACGTGCGGCATTCCAACGAGACCGCAGATTTGCCTTCGGCAAGGTCGGGACAGCGCCCCCATCGTGCAGGCGCTCGCCAATCGGGTCCTCGCCGAAAGCCGATCCGCCTCGTTGATCACGCTGTGTACGTGGACGCCGATCGAGGGCTTATCGAAGTCCGGATTCCGGGGTACGCAGGCCGACGCCCTTGTCACGCTCGATCTCACGCGCGGAGCGGACGCGCTCTTCAGGAAATTTTCCAGCAACCGACGTCTCAACATCAAGAAAGCCATCCGGGCGGGCGTTGAAGTCGTGCAGGGCGCAACCGATGACGACTTCGCCCAATACTACGAAGTGCATCGCGCGTGGTGCGACTACAAACGTGCGCCGGCGCCGCCGTCATTCGCGGACGTGCGCGAGCTGCTGCGTCTGACTGGAAATCGCCGACTGTTCCTGGCGCGGTTCGAGGGCCGGGCAATCGCCGGCATCGTCGTGCGATTCGTTCCGAGCGGTGTCGTCGAATATGCGGCATGTGGGTGGGTCAAGGACGCCCTCGACCTTCGCGGGAACGACCTTCTGCATTGGCGCGCGATCGAGTGGGCGTGCGCATCCGGCTTCAGGATCTACGACTTCGCCGCCTCCCACCTGTTTCTGAGAAAGTTTGGAGGTGAGATCAGACCCACGTACCGATACCGAGTCGATCGAACGCTTTTCCAAAGGCACGAGCTGAATGCCGCCGCCCTCGCCCAGGCGCGGGCGATGTTTCGCCGACTGCCCGACGTCGTTCGAACGCGGGTCCGGCAACTGCTGCCCGAGGTTGTCGTGGTCAACGGGATCATGGAGTCGGTCAGCGCATTCCTCTGACCACGGCGCCGCCCGGCGCCGTCACTACCCGCCGAGCGACGGCGCTGCGGTGCTGCGATAGTGCGTTGCGTAGGCGTGTCGGCAGCGCTCGCGCAGCATGGCTTCGTCGACCGGCTGGCCGAAGCGCGCCGGTGAGATGTCCGAGCAATCCAGCGACGGTCGCCCGTCGACGATCCACTCGGCGACGGCCTCGCCCAGCGCCGGGGAGGCGCTGAGGCCGCCGACGCAGCAGCCGCTCATCACCCAGGCGCCGGGGACACCCGGCAGCGGGCCCACCAGATATCGATCATCCATGGTCAGCGTCGGCACCCCGCCGCGGTGTTCGACGACGCGGATCGCGGGGTCCTCAAAAATCGGGAATTGCTCGCGCACGCTCGCGGCCAGCCGCCAGAGCACGTCGATGTCGAGCGGGAGATCGCTCACATCGTCCGGCGGCGCATCGAATTGCAGCGGATCCGGCTCGTAGCCGCCGAGCATGAGGCCGCCGCGCTCGTGTCGGACATACACGTTGGCGTCGATGACGCGCGCGATCGGAAAGTGCGGACCCACGCCGGGGATCGGCGCCGTGATCAGGAGCTGGTGACGAGTGGCCACGACCGGCAGCACTGCGCCGAGCTCGGCGGCAACGATTCGCGCCCACGCGCCGGCGGCGTCGACGACCGCCCCGGTAGCGATCACTCCGTGCGGCGTGCGAACGGCCTCGACGCCACGCGCGCCGATCTCGAACCCCGTGGCGGGAGTGTGCGGCAGCAGCACGGCGCCGAGCTTTTCCGCGGCGCGGCAGTAGCCGAGCGGCAGCTCCGACGGTTCCACGTTGCAATCGGTCGGACTCCAGGTGACCGCAACGATGCCGCGCTCGCCGAGAATCGGCAGTCGACGCTGCGCGTCTGCGACGGACACGAGCTCGATCGGGACGCCCGCGGCGACGCCCCGCGCGACCTCGGCCGCGAGCTGCTCGGCGTCGCGCTCGGCGCGCGCGATTTTGAGCGCGCCACTCTGCGTGAAGCGCAGCGGCTGACCGGTCTCGTGGGTGAACACCGCCAGCTTGGCGACCGCGCGCTGCGCGAGCTTCGTCAGCGCCGGCGTGGCGCGCACCTGACTCGTGAGGCCGGCGGCGCGCGGCGACGTCTGTGAGGCCAGAGCGGCCCGCTCCAGCACGGCCACCCGCACGCCGCGTCGCGCGAGATGGTACGCCGCACTCGCGCCGAAGGCGCCGGAGCCCACGACGACGACGTCGGCGGAGGCGATCACTGACCGCCGAGCGCTCGGTAGGCCTGCGCAGCGGCGTCGCGGATCGACGGCTGCTCGGTCGGCGACTTCATCAGGACCGAGAGCGTCGGTAGCGCCCGCCGATCGCCCTGGGCGGTGAGGTACTGGATCGCGCGCAGCCGATACGACGGCTCCGCCTCGGAGGCGACGACCTGGCGCATGAACGGCGCCGCACGCCCGTCGTCGAGCGCGACCAGCGCGCGAAACGCCATCTCGCGGCCGCGTCCGTCGAGCGCCGCTTCGTTGAAGATCTGCGTAAGCCCGTTGACGCCCAGCGGCCGTCCCGCCTCGGCCAGCCCTTGCGCCGCGGCCAGACGCACGAAGCGATCGTCGCCGCCGTTGGCGAGCAGGCGCTCCATGACGGGCACGGACTCCGGCGTCTGAAGCCGACGCAGGCCGAAGGCGGCGGCGCGCCGCAAGAGGATGTCGTCATCATTCTCGATGATGTCTTTGAGCAGCGGCAGCGACTGCGGAACTTGCAGGCTGCCGAGCAGGCGTGCCGCCGCGCGGCGCTCGTCGCTGTCGTGACCGGCGGCCAGAACCTGCATCAGCGCCTTGGCCGCCACGTCGCCCATGCCGCGCAGCTCCTCGACCAGCTCGCGCGCCTCTCGCCAGCGCTCGCGGCCGTCGCCGGCGCGTGTGGCGTCGAGATACTTGTAGAAGCGCTCGAGCGCCGACTCGACCGTCGGTGCCGCGCCGGATTGTGCGCCGCGCGCCGTCGTGCGCTCCGGCGTAGTGCCACCCCGCACGCGCAGCTCCTGCACCATCCGCTCTTCGCGCATGGCCGCCGTCATCCCGCCGTCGGCGCTCGCCGTCGCGGGGCGGCGCGTCGTTGTCGCGCCTGGCGCTTCGCCGCGTGGCGGAGCCGCACTCTCCCGCGCATGCAGGCGCGCCTGCAAGGTGGTGACCTGCTGCCGCAGGTGCTCGACATCATCGGGCGCCGCACGGGAGGTGCTCGTCTTGGCGCCAATGCCGGCGAGCGCCCAGCCGGCCACGAAGGCGACGACGACGGCGGCCGGCCAGAGCACGCGGCTCATGGCCCGGCATGATACCCTGCGCGCCGTCAAGGAGGGACCCATCATGACCACGCGCAGAGAGTTCCTCGGAACTGCCGGCACCATCGCTGGCCTCGTGTTCGTCGGTTGCGACCTCCTCGCGGCGCGCCCGGCGCGCGCGCAGGGCTCTCGTCGCGCGACGACGATCGGCGGCCAACGGGTGAAGGTCGTCGACGTGCACGCGCATTGCGCGGTCGGCGAGGCGATGGCGCTGATGGGCATGAAGCTGGGCGACCCGACACCGGCCACGCGGCCGGAGCTCAACATGATCACGCACGTGTCGGGCCGACTGCGCGCCATGGACGAGCAGGGCATCGACATGGAGGCGCTGAGTATCAATCCGTACTGGTACAAGGCCGAGCGCGACCTCGCCAAACAGGTCTGCCAGATCCAGAACGAAAAGCTGGCCGCGGCGTGCGCGGCGAATCCCGATCGTTTCGTCGCCTTCGCCACGGTGGCGCTGCAGCATCCGGATCTCGCCGTCGAGCAGCTCGAGGAGGGCATCAAGAAGTACGGGCTGCGCGGCGCGGGCATCGGCGGCAGCGTGAACGGCGAGGAGATCAGCGATCCGAAGCTCGAGCCGTTCTGGGCCAAGGCCGAGCAGCTCGGCGCGGCCATCTTCATTCACCCGCAAGGGACGGGCGTCGCCGCCGACATTCCCAAGCGACTCAAGGGCAACGGGCTGCTCGGCAATATCATCGGCAACCCGCTGGAGACGACGATCGCGCTGTCGCACCTGATCTTCGACGGGACTCTCGACAAGTTCCCCGGCGTCAAGATCATCGCCGCCCACGGCGGCGGCTACCTGCCGTCGTATGCCGCGCGCTCCGATCGCGGGTGCTCGACCCAGCCCACGCAGTGTCCGGGCGGGCCGCACGGCCCGATCAAGAAGAAGCCGAGCGAATACCTCAAGCAGCTGTACTACGACACGATGGTCTTCACGCCGGAGGGCCTGCGCCACCTCGCGGCCGAGGTCGGCACGAGTCAGCTCATGATCGGCACGGACTATCCGTATCCGTGGACGAGCGAGGCGGTCGACCACGTGCTCGGCACACCGGGCCTCAGCGACGCCGACCGCACGGCCATCCTCGGCGGCAACGCGGTAAAGCTGCTCGGGATCAAGTCCTAGCGCGCCGGCTGCGGCATCGTGGGCGTGCCGACGAGCGTCGTGCGGCGCATGTCGCGCGGTTCGTGCACGGGAAACGGCCGCGCGCGATGCATGGTGCGGCGGTTGTCCCACATGACGAGGTCGCCCACGCGCCAGCGGTGCGCGTAGACGAACTGACGCTGCGTGGCGTGCTCGACCAGATCACGCAGGAACGCGCGTGCCTCCGGCACCGGCCAGCCGACGATGCCGCCGGCGTGTGACGAGAGGTAGAGGGACTTCCGACCCGTCGACGGATGCGTCCGGACCAGCCGCTGGAGCACCGGCGCGAAGCGCGCACGCTCCTCATCGCTGAAATCGGTGAACCCGAGCTGCTGCCGCGAGTAAATCTGCGAGTGCTCGCAGATCAGGTCCTCGACCTGCGCCTTCGTCTCCTCGTCCAGCGCGTCGTAGGCCGTCCGCATGTCCGCGAACTCCGTATTGCCGCCCTTGGACGGAATGCAGCGCGCGTGCAGCAGCGAGTACATCGCCGGGATCGCTTTGAACGAGCTGTCGGAGTGCCAGAGGCGGTTGCCGATGGCGAACAGCCGCCGCCGGTCGTCGCGCGCGAACACGTGATGATTCTTGTCGAGATTCGACACGTCGGCGAACGTGGTCGGCAGCCGATATTCGTCCGGCGCGCGCAGGCTCGTGCCGATGGCGTGCTCGAGCTCGCCCAGGCTCCGGCTGAAGGCCAGCTGCTCCTCGTCGTCGAGATATTGCTCGTGGAAGACGAGCACGGCGTACTCGTCCATCGCCGCGTGAACGGCGGCCGCTTGCTCCGGCGAGAGCGCCTTGCGGAGGTCGAGGCCGTCGACCTCCGCGGCGAAGCAGGGACCGATCTGGCGCGTCGTCACGCCGGCCATCACACGCGCCGCCGCAGGAAGTCGGTCACGAGCGGCCAGGCAAGATCCGCGTAGTGCGGCTGAAAGCCGTCGTTGTCGGGGTGGCGGAAGCCGTGGTTGGCGTCGGAGAAGTAGTGCCATTCCACCGGCTGGCCATTCTCGCGGAACGCCTGCCAGAGCGGCGCCTGGATGGCCGGCGTCGCGATATAGTCGCGGCCGCCCGCAAACACGAGCGTCGCGCACTTGAGCGTCGGCGCCAGCTTGAACGCGTGACGCGGCCGGTGCGACGTCTCGGGCTCGTCACGGACCGACGGATAGTAGAGGACGATCGCCTTCACGGTCGGATGGTCGGCGGCGAAGGGAATCAACAATCGCCCGCCCATACAGTGGCCGATGCACGCCGTGCGCAGGGGATCCGAGTGCATCCGTCCGACGAGGTACTGCCACGCCTCGTCGAGCTTGCCGAGGAACTCCGTGTCGCCGTGTTTGGCCTGCAGATCGGCGCCCTGACCGATGTGCGTCGTGCCCGGGATGCCGAACATGTTGAACAGACTCGGAACGAGCACGTTGAAGCCGAGCTGGGCGAGCCGGTACGCGTCGATCTTGTAGTCCGCGGTCACGCCGTGCGCGTGGTGCACCATCATGATGCCGGGACGCGTGGCGACGCCGTCCGGCTGCGCCAGATAACCGCCGATTCCGTCTTCTTCGGGCTTCAGCACGCGCGCGGTGATCGTCATGAGCGCTCCTTGATCGAGACGCGCCAGTGGATGCGGTCTTCCTCGGGCGGATAGTCGCCGGCCGCCCGATGATACGAGCAGCGATTGTCCCAGATCACGATATCGCCCTTGCGCCAGCGATGACGATACTCGCCTTCCGGCTGAATCATGCGCTCGGTGAGCTCGTCGATCAGCGCGTCGCTCTCCGCCGGCTCGAGGCCGTCGATACTCAGGATCTTGCCCGGATCGAAGTAGAGCCCCTTGCGTCCCGTCTCCGGATGCGTGCGGATGATGGGATGCCGCACGGGCACCCAGTCGCGATCCTCGGGATTCAACAGCGCCGTCGCCTTGCGGCGGCCGCCGTAGGTGAACACGCCCTTACGTCCCTCGAGACGATCCTTGACTCGCGAGGGCAGCGCAGCGTACGCCGCGTACATGCTCGCGAACAGCGTGTCGCCGCCGCGGCTCGGCACGGCCAGCGCGTAGAGCTGTGTGGCCTTGAACGGCTCGGCGTCATAGGCGCCATCGGTGTGCCATCCCTCGGCGCCGCGGCGGTAGATCGCCTCGTCCAGGCGGCCGTCGGGCCCGAACTTGTTGACGCCCATCACCGTGAGCTCCGGGTAGTCGGGATGCCGCGTCGACTTGGACGGATGGGGATGGACGACGCCGAAGCGGCGGCTGTAGCGCAGGAAGTCGTCGATCTCCAGCTGTTGATCCGGCACGACGACGACGTTGTAGTCGAGCCACGCGCGATAGATCGCGGCAAAGCCCGCGTCGTCCAGCGTCTTGACGTCGACCCCGTGGATCTCCGCGCCGATCTGCTTGCCGAGGCGTCGCACCTGGATCATCGCCAGCCTCCCGTCCCGACGGGTCGCAGCGCCGGAATCGTACCACCGTGGGATACGAGTAAGCGGACGCTTCTGTCGCCGACCGTCGGGCACCGGAGCCGTGCGCAGGTGCCCCGACGGCAAATATGATAATCGGCGCGATGGCGTCCTCCGCCCGGCTGCCCTGGCTCGTCGTCGGCTCGGTGTGGCTGACGCTGGCGATCGCGTCGGGCCTCTACTTCTCGTTTCCGGTGTTCTTCGTCGCGCTGCTCGAGGACTTCGGCTGGTCGCGCGGCGCGACGGCGGCCGCGTTCTCGATCTCATCGATCGTGCAGGGCGTGCTCTCCCCCATCGTCGGCATGCTCGTGGATCGTCTGGGTCCGCGGCGGGTCATGCTCGCCGGCGCCTGCGTGCTGGGCAGCGCGTGTCTGCTGGCGAGCCGGATCGACTCCGTCTGGTCGCTCTACGCGGTGATCGGCGTCCTCGCCGCGGCCGGCGTGTGCGCGGTGAGCTGGGTGCCGAGCGGCGCGCTGATCGCGCGGTGGTTCGCCGAGCGGCGCGGGAGCATGATGGGCCTCGCGTTTTCCGGCATGGGCGCCGGCGTGCTCGCCGTGGGCCCGCTCGCGCAGTGGCTGATCATCGTGTACGGCTGGCGCGCCGCGTACGTCGTTCTCGGACTCGGCACGCTGGCGACGCTCCTGCCGCTGATCTGGCTCGGCGTGCGTGAGGCTCCGGTGCCGGCGCAGCCGGATGGCGCGGCCGCGCTACGCACCGTGAGCGCAGACCCGCCGCGCGAAGTCCGCACGGCGCTGCGCACGCGTGCGTTCTGGGCACTGTTCGTCGCCTATCTCTGCACACCGCTCGCGGTCTTCTCCGTCGTCACGCACCAGGTGGCGTTCGCGGTGGACCACGGCTTTCCGCGCCTCTTCGTGGCCGGGATCTTCGGCTTGACCGGCCTGCTCTCGGTGGCCGGCCGCATCCTGTTCGGCGTCGCGGCCGACCGCATCGGACGCGCGCTGTCGGCGACGATCTCCTACGGCTGCACGGCGCTCGGGACGCTCTGCTTGCTGTCGCTCGAAATCCAGCCGCACGCCGCCGCGCTGTATGCGTACGCGCTGCTCTTCGGCCTCGGCTTCGGGGCGCGCGGGCCGATCATCACGGCGATGGCGTCGCAGCTGTTTCCCGGACGCCGCTTCGGCGCGATCTACGGGTTTCTGAGCGTGGGCAACGGCATCGGCGGCGGCGTCGCGCCGTGGTACGCGGGCGTGATCCACGACGTCACCGGCAGCTATCGCGTGGCGTTTCTGATCGCGGTGAGCTTCTGCGTGATCGGCTCGGCGTGCTTCTGGTTGGCGCGTCCAGCGCAGCGGTGAGGACGATGTGAGAACCTGCGCGGGTGCGCTCCTCGTGCGCGGTCGCAACATACTCCTCGCGAAGCGGGCGGACGATCGCTCCTTCTACCCCGGCGTCTGGGACATCATCGGTGGCCATTGCGAGTCCAACGAAGCCCCCGTGGACACACTCACGCGCGAGCTGCTCGAGGAAATTGGCATTACACCGCGGATCTTCGAGGAGATCGCGGTGCTGACAGAGCCGAGGCCTGCCGAGCACGGGGACGCACGCTATCACGTCTTCGTCGTCAGGACGTGGGATGGCGGTGAGCCGCGCCTGTTGGGTGCCGAGCACAGCGAATTGCGCTGGATGAGTGTCGCTGACGCACTCGAGCTGCCGCTCGCTCATCCGGCCTACCGTGAGCTCTTCGCGAAGGTGCTTGCGTTGCCCTAGCGCGTTTGCTCCAGCGCGGACAGTCGCGGCGCGGTGAGCGCGGGTGCGACCGCTTCCGCAAACAGCCGCATCGAGCGCAGCGCCGCCTTCGTCTCGATGCCAGGCAGCGCCATCAGCAGCAGCACGCGCTGATAGCCCGTGGCGTCGAGATACTGCTGCAGGCCATCACGCACCTCGGCCGGCGTGCCGATGAGCGCCCAGCCGTCGGCCAGGTATTCACGGAACGTCCGCAGGCGCAACAGGGAGCGGTCGAACGAGTCCGGCACGTTGCCGCCGGTGGCGTCGGAGCGCAGCCTCGACATTTTTCGCTGGTAGCTCATGAACGGCGGCTCGGTGGCGCGCAGCGCCTCGTCGGTCGTCGGCGCCACGTGGACGACGCGCATGCCGCCGGAGCGGCGCTCGAGGTCGTCGATCTCGGCCTCCGTGCGGCCCGCCGTGCGTGCGGTCTCCCGAAAGAGCCGGCGTCGGCGCTGCAGCTCCGGCACGGGGACGAAGAACGACGACAGTGTCGGCAGGCCGAGGCGCGCCGCCGACAAGACGCTGTCTTCGCTATTCGCCGCGATGAACAGCGGCGGATGCGGCCGCTGCACCGGCCGCGGCCTCACGTGCAGCCGCTCGGCAGAATGAAACTGGCCGGCGAAGTCGAACGGCGCGCCGGTCCAGCACTGCCGCATGAGCGCGATACCTTCCTCCACGCGTAGGCGCGCGTCCGCGCGTTCCGCACGGAACGTCTGATAGTCCTGCAGCGTGCCGCCGCGTCCGATCCCGACGTCGAGCCGGCCCCCGCTGACCACGTCGAGCACGGCGAGCTGCTCGGCGAGATCCACCGGATGATGCAGCGGCAACAGGCTCACGCCCATGCCCAGGCGCAGCGTACGCGTGCGCGCGGCGAGGAAAGCCGCCAGCACTTGCGGGGCCGGGCACAGGCCGTAGTCGTTGAAATGGTGCTCGGCGACCCAGACCGACTCGTACCCGAGCGCCTCGGCGGCGAGCATCTGCTCGAGGTCGCCGTCGTAGACGGCCTGCTCGCTCCACTGCTCGTCGCGCTGCATCAGAAAGAACAATCCGAAGTCCATGGTCATCGCACCCGGCGAGACTGTACCATCTGCGCCGGCTGTGACTCGAACCACTCGAACCTCCTGGGAGGCCTGACATGGCAAGACGGTATGTGGTCGCGCTCCTCGTTAGCCTCGGACTCGTGGGCGTGGTGGGCGTGTCGTTCATGAGCGCTCAGCAGCCCGCACCGCCGGTGAACGACAAGCCCATCAGCGAGCGGTGGGCGCCCACCGAGTGGGGCGCCAACGACAAGGTCGGCGCGCCGAATCGCACGACGCCCGCGATGGTCCTGAAGGCGATGCAGCTCGTGAAGCAGGGCAAGGTCGCCACGCTCGGCAAGCTGTACCAGTCGAGCATCCCGGCGTTCGGCGCCCGCAGCTGGACGTTTTCGATTCCCGGCACGCCGACCGGCGGCCCGTTCGGCAAGAACGCGCTCGTCTACCACGACGACCTGGTCACGACAGAGATCGGCCAGATCGGGACGCAGTTCGACGGGCCGGGTCACATCGGCGTACGCACGTCGAAGGGCGATTTCTTCTACAACGGCCGCTGGCGCGAGGAAGCCTACGAGCGCGGTGGCGGCGGGCGCGTGGTCGGCATGGGTGATCTCGGCGTGGAGTTCGTCGCCGAGAAGGGCTTCGTCTGCCGCGGCGTGCTGCTCGATGCGGCGGCCTACCGCGGCGTCAAGCGTCTGCCGATCCCGAAGGACGCGAAGAGCCCCGGCATCATCACCGCGGCCGACGTGCGCGCAATGGTGCAGAAACAGGGTCTGGCCGAGATCGGCGAGGGTGACTGCGTGTTCCTCTATACCGGCCATGGTGACCTCTGGCTCAACGCCGAGTGGAAGGGGTTGTCGGCCGCCGAGAAGGCCAAGCGGCGCGACGAATTCGTCTCGGGCGAGCCGGGCTTCGGGGCGAGCGCCTGCGAGTACATGGCCCAGCGCAAGATCATTCTGACGGGCGGCGACACCTCGGCTAACGATGCGCAGCCGGCCGGCGAGCAGGGCGAGGACTTCGCGGTCCCGTGTCACACCGAGATGCAGACCCGGCGCGGTATCTGGAACATCGAGAACCTCGAGTTCACCCAGCTCTTGAAGGACAAGGTCTACGAGTTCGCGTTCGTGTGGGCGCCGCTCAAGATCGTGGGTGGCACGGGCTCGCCCGGCAACCCGATCGCGCTCTACTGATATGCTGCGTTCCGCCAAGCAAAGGAGGCGCCCATGAGGCGTTGGTTACTACCGTCGCTCGTCCTCGCGCTGGTGCTGGCGGCGACGTCCGTCGCGCAGGCCCAGGCCAAGGACACGCTGACGATCGCGCTGCCGTCGCACGCGCCGACGCTCGATCCGCACATGCACTTCGAGCGGGTCGGCGTGCTCGTGAACATCAACATGTTCGACTCGCTGCTGCACCGGTCGACGAAGCTGGAATTCGAGCCGGGGCTCGCCACCTCGTGGAAGGCCCTCAACGACACGACGTGGGAGTTCAAGCTCCGCAAGGGCGTGAAGTTCCACAACGGCGATCCACTCACCGCGGAGGACGTGAAGTACTCGTTCGATCGCGTGACGGAGCCCGGCAAGGAGAAGAAGAAGTCGCCTCAATACGGCAACGTCCGCGCCGTCAAAGAGGTGAAGATCGTCGATCCCGACACCATCCACATCATCACCGACAAGCCGTTCCCGCTGCTGCTCGAGCGGCTCGTCTACTTCTGCATCGTGCCGAAGAAGCACACGGAGAAGGTGGGGGACGAGGCGTTCGGAAACAACGCCCCCGTCGGGACGGGGCCGTGGAAGTTCGTCGAGTGGAAGCGCGACCAGTACATCAAGCTCGAGGCCTTCGACGGCTACTGGCGCGGCAAGCCGCCGTTCAAGCATCTCATCGTGCGCGCGATCCCGGAAGTGGCCACGCAGATCGCCGAGATCAAGACGGGCGGCGTGGACCTGATCCGCAACGTCTCGGCCGACATCCTGCCCGAGCTCAAGACGCATTCGCAGACGTACGTGTCGTCGGCGCCGATCCTGCGCGTGCACCAGGTCTCGTTCGACATGCGCGTGCCGCCGTTCGACAAAAAGCTCGTGCGACAGGCCGCGAACTACGCGATCGACAAGCAGGCGCTGATCCAGAAGATCATGGGCGGCCTCGGCACGCAGGTGGCCACCGTCGTGCAGCCGCCCGCGTTCGGCTTCGACGCGGAGGTCAAGCCGTATCCGTACGATCCCAAGAAAGCCAAGGAGCTCCTCGCGCAGGCCGGCTACCCGAACGGCGTGGACGTCACGCTGCACAGCGGTGACGTCGCGATCCGGCCGCACTTCGAGGCGATCTCGCAGATGCTCACCGAAGTCGGCATTCGCGTGAACGCGCGCGTCTGGGACCCGGGACCCGCGTGGAACAAGTTCTACCAGACCGAGGGAAAGGCCACCAACGGCGTGTACTTCACGTGGGGTAACTATTCGGTCTTCGACGCCGATGCCGTCCTGCACCCCGTCTATCACAACGAGGTGGGCGGCTGGATCGGCAAGCACTACGCGAGGGTCGAAGGGCTCGACAAGCTCATCGACGAGGGACGCTCGACGCTCAACCGTGACGCGCGCAAGCGGACCTACGCGCAGATCCAGCGGATGATCCGTGAGGAGGCGCCGTCGATCTTTCTGTTCACGCAGTACGACACGCTGGCGATCAGCAAGCGTGTCGAGTACGCCGCGCGCGGCGACGAGTGGCTCTGGCTCTTTGACGCCAAGCCGAAACGCTGACGCGCGGTCGTGATCGCGTTCGTCGTCCGCCGGCTCATCCGTTTGCTGGTGGTGGTGGTCGGGGTCTCGCTGGTGACGTTCGCCATTCTTCACGCCAGCGGCGACCCCGTCGCCCTCATCATGCCGGAGGCGCCGGAGTCCGACCGCGTGCTGCTCCGGCACGCGCTCGGGCTGCACGACCCCCTGCCGGTGCAGTTCGCGCGCTTCTTCGGCCGCGCAGTCAGCGGGAATTTCGGTAACTCGTTCTTCCACCGCACGCCGGCGTTCGGGCTGGTCATCGAGCGCATGCCGACGACGCTGCTGCTCACCGCGCTCTCGATGACGGTGGCGCTGGCCGTCGCGCTGCCCGTGGGCATCTACAGCGCGGTGCGCCGCGGCCGTCCCGTCGACCAGGTGGCGACGGGCACCGTGTTCCTCGGCCAGTCCATGCCGGTCTTCTGGACCGGCATCATGTTGATCCTACTGTTCTCCGTGCAATGGCGGATGCTGCCCGTGTCGGGCTGGGGCTCGTGGGCGTCCGTCATCCTACCGACCGTGACCCTGAGCACGTTCACGGCGCCCCTGCTCCTGCGCATCGTGCGCTCGAGCATGCTGGACGTGCTCGGGCTCGATTACGTACGCACCGCGCGGGCCAAGGGCGTGTCCGAGTGGCTCGTCATCGGCCGCCACGCGCTCAAGAATGCGGCGCTGCCGCTGGTGACCGTCACCGGGCTGCAGTTCGGCTTGCTGCTCGGCGGCGCCGTCATCACCGAAACCGTGTTCGCCATACCGGGCGTGGGACGGCTCATCGTCGGCGCCATCCGCCAGCTCGACTTCCCTGTCGTGCAGGCCGGCGTCTTCATGCTCGCAATGATCGTGGTGACGGTGAACTTCGCCATCGACGTGCTCTACGTCTATCTCAACCCGCAGATCCGGATGCGCTGAGTGGCGGTCCAGTCGCTGCCCATCGCCTACGCCGAGGACACCAAGCCGGCGGCATCGGGCTCGCGCGCGTGGCGAAAGTTCGCGCGCAATCCGGCGGCGCTGTTCGGCATGCTGATTCTCCTCATCGTGATCACCACCGCGCTCGCCGCGCCCTGGATCACACCGCACGATCCTGCGAAGCAGAGTCTGATTCGCCGCTTCAGCCCGCCGGTGTGGTCAGCTGGCGGCAGCGCGACGTATCTGCTCGGCACCGATCAAGTCGGCCGCGACATTCTCAGCCGCATCATCCACGGCGCGCGCATCTCGCTGCTCGTCGGCGTGCTGGCCGTCGTCATCAGCGTGCTGGTGGGCGTCACGCTCGGGCTGGTGAGCGGCTTCGTCGGGGGCCGCGCAGACACGCTGATCATGACCGTCGTCGACATCACGTGGTCCTTCCCGCAGATCCTGCTGGCGCTGGCGTTCGTGGCCGCACTCGGGCCGAGCCTCGTCACGGTGATCCTCGTCCTCGGCTTCACGGGCTGGGAGCGGTACGCGCGTGTCGTCCGCGCGGAGGTCCTGGCGCTCCGCGAGAAGGATTTCATCGAGGCCGCGCGGGCGATGGGCATCGGCTCTGCGCGCATTCTGCTGCGCCACGTGCTGCCGAACACGTTCTCATCGATCGTGGTGCTGTCGACGCTCCAGGTCGCGCAAGCGATTCTGCAAGAGGCGGCGCTGTCGTTCCTCGGCGTCGGCTCTGGTCGCACGTACCCGACGTGGGGTCAGATGATCGCGCTGGGGCGCGATTTCGTGAGCGTGGCGTGGTGGCTACCGACCTTTCCCGGCCTGGCCATCCTCGCCACCGTGCTGGCGATCAACCTGGTCGGCGACCGCCTCCGCGACGCGCTGGACCCACGAGTCTAAATTCGGAGGGGGCGCCTCACAGGCGCGCCTCCGGCTCGACGGCCCCCTCCGATGCCTCCCCCAGGATTCGATTGCGGCGGTAAAGCCGCCGCTCGACTCACGCGGCGACGCGATCAGCGCTGGGCGCGCGCCTTGTACTCCCTGATCGCTTTGGCGAGGTCGTCGCGCTCTTCGCACGGCGACTGTTGACAGAGGCCTTCCAGCACACGCAGGTGCTGCTCGGCGCGGGCGAGATTGCCCGCCATCAGGTACGCCTCGCCGATGTACTCGTGCGCGCCGCGATGCTGGGGATTGAGCCGCAACGCCTGGTCGTAGTGATGAAACGCCCGCTCGAGGTTGCCGCCCTTGCGATGCGCGTAGCCGAGCAGGTTGTGCGTGTCGGCGTCGTTGGCGTTGCGGCTCAGCGCATCGTCGAGCAGCCGCACCGCATCGGCATAGCGCCGTTCGGTAATCGCGGTCTTCGCCGCCGCATAGCTGGGATCCAGCGCCGCGGCTTCTTCCTCGGCGCCTTCCTTGGCGAACGCCGCCCCGGTGGCGGCCAGCGCGAGCGCGATGGCCGCACACCAGGGGCGGAGACTTCGTCGCATCGTCGCTATCGCGACCCTAGAAATGTCTTGGCCTGGCGGACCTCGGCGCGCTCGGTGCCGCCGTCGCCCACCTGCTTGACCAGATACTCGTAGTGCTTGCGGGCGCGGTCGCGATCGCCCGCGGCCTCGGCTGCACGCGCGGCGCCGTAAATCCCCCGGAAGCGGTTCGGCTCCTTGGCCATCGACTTCTCGTACTCGGTCACCGCCTCGGCCGGACGGTTCAGCTCCATGAGCATGTCGCCGAGCAGCTCGCGCGCCGGCAGGATCGGCCCCGGCGTGACGACGTGCTTTTCCGTGCGGTCCTCGTGGTCGGCCGCCTCGCGCATCGCCGCGAGCGCTTCAGTGTTCTTGCCTTCCGCCTTCAGCGCCCAGGCGTTGGCGACCTTGGCCTGCACCTCACTCTGCTCCGCCCAGTAGCCGAGCTTGCGCTCGGTCAGCGTACGCTGCAGCTGATTGATGCGCTCGACCTCGCGTCGCGCCGCCGCCGCGTCGCCGCTGCGCGCCGAGCCGATGGCGCGCGCGAACGCTTGCACCGACTCGGCCTGCGGGAAGCGCTTCCAGTCCGCGTCCGAGAGATTGCCCGGCAGCTCCAGCTTCGTTGCATCCGCCCAGCGACCACGCTCGAGCGGGAGCCGCGACGACATCGCGGCGAGCCCGAACGCCTCAGCGAAGCCGGCCTTGCCCTTCTCCGGCTTCACGGCCGACGCCGAGTCGGCAACAACTTTCGCCGCCCGCGTGTCCTCGGCCAGCTGCAGATAGGCGTAGACCATGTAGTCCATGCCATGCGCCGTGTAGCGCGGGTCGCCCGCCGCGGAATCGACGCTCTTCTGGTTGCCGGCGATCGACTCGCGCCAGTAGCCGACGCGCGTGAAGATGTGCGACGGCATGTGCTGCGCGTGCGGCGCGGCCGGCGCGACCTGCGCGTAGCGGTTGGCCGCCGGCAGGCCCTTCTGCGCGATCGGCGGATAGTCGTAGCTGTGAATCAGGTAGTGCGCCACACCCGGATGCTGGGGCAGCGCCACGAACAGCGGCTCCAGGATCGCTGCCGCCTTGAGCGGGCGCGCGAACGTCTTGTCGTTCAGCTCGTGGTTCGCGCTGACGGTGAGCGCGTACAGGATTTTTGCCTCGACGTCGTCCGGATAGCGCTCGGACAGCTTGCCCATCGCCTCTTCGTACGCGACAGCGCGCGGACGATGCGGTGTGGACACGTGATCCTTGTAGAGGAGATCGAGCGCCGCGATGTAGTCGCGCTCGCGCGGGGTGCCGGCGCCCGCCTGCTTGGCCTTCTCGATCGCCCCGGCGCCTTCCGCGAGATTCATGCCGACCGGCCAGCCAAACGGGTTCTCGGCCGCGTTCAGCGCCACGCCCCACCAGGCCATGCCGCACTTCGGGTCGAGCTGGGCGATCTCGGTGAACGCCTGATGCGCCAGCTTCCACGCGAACGAGTGGTAGTACGCCATCGCGCGATTGAACTTCTGCTGGGCCTCGCCCGCGCACGAGACCTTGAACTGCACCTGACCGAACTGGTCCTGGGCGGCCGCACCGCTCGTCAGCGCCGTCGCGACGAGCAGCACCGCAAGCAGTATCGAGATCCCTGTCCCCCGATGCCTCATATGTCACGTCCTTGTGTTCGCACGTTGTCCAGTGGTCGAACCACTCTTCGCCGCGTCCGAAGGTACGTCGACCGCCGACAATAGGGTCGATCGCGACGCGAGTCAATGGCCACGCAGGCCCTTGGCGACACGGATCGTCGCCTCGCCCGCCGTGATAGAGTGCGCTCCACTCGCGAAGGGAGGATCACCGTGAGCACGCACGCGCTGTTCCTGGTCCGCATGGACGTGGCGCACGATCACGAGGCGCGCTTCAACGAGGTCTACGACAAGGAGCACCTGCCAAATCTGAAGGCGGTGCCCGGCGTGCGGCGCGCCAGCCGCTATCGCCAGCCCTCGGCGGCGGAGCCGCGCTACATCGCCGCGTACGAGCTCGATAGCACCGGCGTGCTCGAGAGCGTGGCGTGGAAGACCGCGGGCGAGGCGGGACGCTGGCCGGGCGAGATCCGACCCCACACGATGAACCGACACCTCGCCGTCTACGAGTGGGCGGGCGGCCAAGGGAGCCTGCTCGGTACGACGCGGTACGTGTTCTGGGTGATGATGGACGTCGAGCCACACCGCGAAGCGTTGTTCAACGAGCTCTATGACACTGAACACCTGCCGCTCTTGCTGAAGCTTCCCGGCTGCGTCAACGCGGTTCGCTATCGCACGAAGACCGCGGGTGAGCCGCGCTACCTCTGCGTCTACGAGGTCGACAGCGCCGAGCTGCCGATGTCCAAGCTCTGGAACGACACCTCCGACATCGGGCGATGGAAGCCGGAGGTGCGGCCGTACACCTACAACAAGAAGTGGATCGTGAGCGAGCGGCTGCCCTGAGCGGCCGCGCTTACGGACCTTTGAGCTTCATGTCCTCGTACGCCGGGTACGGGTACAGATGGATCGTATCCATCGCGGCGTCGGCGAGCCGCGGCCCCACCCCGCGCAGCGTGCGGTAGTCCATGATCGGCGCGAACATCACCCGGTCGATCGTGAGCTGCTGGATGCGATGCAGCAGGGCCTCGCGGCGCGCGACGTCTCGCTCGCGCGCCTGCTGCTCGAACAGGTCGTCGATGTCCGGGTAGCCGCCGTACGCGTAGCTGCCCTTGGAGTACATGAACGCCTCCACGCGGCTGGCGGCGTTGCCCGAATTCCCGGCGGCGACGATGAAAAGCCCGCGCAGCTTCTTCTCACGCCACGCGGCGTAGAACGCCGCGCGCTCCATTGGCCGCAGCTTCGCCCGGATCCCGACCGCGTTCAGGTAGTTGAGCGTGGCCTCCGCCATCGCGAAGAACGGCGGTGTGGGCACGACGTCGCCGGCGTCGATGCCATTCGGGTAGCCGGCCTCCGCGAGCAGCTGCTTGGCGCGTTTGGGATCGTAGGGAGGCGGCGGCGTCTGCAGCGCGAAGTCCATCACGCGCGGCACGATGACCCCCGCCGGCGGACAGTAGCCCAGGCACGCCGCATCGTTGATCGCCTTGCGATCGAGCGCATAGCTCACCGCCTGGCGCAGACGCTTGTCGTGCCACGGCGACTTCGGGTCCCACTGCTCGGCGAACTCGATCCAGAAGATCGAGGCGTGCTTCGAGGGCGAGAGCGACAGGCGCGGATCGCGCTTCACGTTCTCGGCGTCCTCGCCGTCCAGCGCGTTGGCGATGTCGGCCTCGCCGTTCTTCAGCATCGCCACGCGCGTGGTCGTCTCGGGCACGCTCTTCATGACGAGCCGCTTGACGTGCGGCGTCTTGCGCCAGTACCCCGCGTAGGCTTCCATGACCAGCTCGACGCCCGTCGTGTGACTCACGAACCGGTATGGACCGGCCCCGATCGGGTGCTTCTTGAACCCGTCGTCGCCGACCTGGGTCAAATACTTCTTGGGCACTACGAGCCCGGCGGCGGTCGCCGTCGTCCCGTAGAAAGTCAGAAAATCCGGCCACGCGTCCTTCAAGTGGAACCGCACGATGAGCGGATCCACGATCTCCACCTGCCGCACGCGGGCATGCAGCTCGGTGGCACCCGCGCCCTTGTAGCGCTCGAAGCTGAACTTCACGTCCTCGCTCGTCACGGGATCGCCGTTGTGGAATCTGAGCCCGCGGCGCAGCTTGAACTCGTACACGCGTCCATCCGCGCTCTCGGTCCAAGATTCCGCGAGGCTCGGACCGATCTTCTTGCCCGGCAGCGGGCGGACGACGGCGTCGTGCAACGCATAGAGGATCCCGAACGGCGTGATCTGCGGCGGCGCGCTCGAGGGATCGAACCAGCTCGGCGCGATGGTGACGTGAAACGCCATCACGACCTCGCCCGCGGGCGCCGCCTGCGCGCTGGCCTCGAGCACCGAACCGAAGACCATGAGGACGACTGCAAGGAGCCGATGCCTCATCGCGTTCTCTCCCTGCTGCGCGATCTGTCGCGGAGTCCGCAGGCTATCATGACGACGGAGGAGCGAGCCATGCGGCTGCCGGCCCGGTTGTGTCCGCGGCCGCGAATCCTGTTCGTCGGCATCAACCCGAGCCTCACGTCCGCGCGCGTCGGCCATCACTTCGCGGGGCCGGGGAACCCGTTCTACCGCCTGCTCCACGCCGCCGGCTTCGTACCCGCGCCGCTCACGTGCGTCGACGACGTGCGACTGCCCGAATTCGGCCTGGCGCTCACGAACATCGCCGCGCGCGCGACCCGCGAAGCCTCCGAGCTGACGGCGCTCGACTACGCGCGCGGTCGCAAGGCTCTTGCTCGCACGATCGCCGCGATCGAGCCGGAGGTCGTCGCCTTCGTCGGCGGAACCGCGTATCGTGAGTTCTTCGGCCCGTCCGCCACCGCTGGGCCGGGCCCCAAGCCCGAGCGCATCGGCAACGCCGCGGTCTTCGTCGTACCGAACCCCAGCGGTCGCAATGCCGCCTTCCCCGGCTTCAACGACAAGCTCGTCTGGTACCGCGGGCTCAAACGCTGGGCGGATCGCCGTCGGCCGGTCGCCGACGATGCGCGTCAGCCGAGGAAGGGGCTGCCCCAGCGATCCGCGTACACGAACTCTTTGAGCGGGCCGCGCCCCACCGGACCAAAGCGTCCCATCGGATAGCCGATTGGCAGGATTGCGTACGAGTGCACACCTGGCGGTAAGCCGAGCGCGGCTTCGGTTTCTTTCTCGTACAAGAGATGGCGTGTCGTGAGCGTGGCGCCGAGCCCGAGCGCGCGCGCGGCAAGCAGCATGTTCTGCACGGCGGGATAGATCGATGCGCCCGAC